>SXGU01056882.1_pt1 | contig 30176 bp, 20 predicted proteins | sample 3174531 | NCBI WGS metagenome assembly SXGU01 (sample SAMN11356863, study PRJNA531348) | freshwater metagenome | isolation source: freshwater sample F1-140 | place: China: Fuxian Lake, Yuxi | collected 2017-12-25 | reverse complement strand
GTCACGGACGCTTCCTCCAGCTCGATTCGTTCGCGCGCATCCACTCGATGAGCGCCTCCCCCTCGGCGGAGCCGCGGCCTGGCCCCTGAAGCAGGTCCGCCGCGACCTGGCTCGGGGCGCAGCGCACCACGCCGTCGTCGCCGGCCACAGCGCGGGCGCGTTCGTCCGACTCCCCGACTCCCACGAGCAGGACGTTGGCACCCGGATCCACAGGTGTGAGGCTCATTTCGCGGGCGGCGCGCTCGGGGGACTCCACGTAGACGGTGGCGAGCGTCACCGGGGCGATCGCGACGCCCGGCGGCACACCCAGCGTGCCGGTGGCCGCCCAGGGCTGGCCGTAGGTCGCGAGCTTCCGGCTGAACGCCGCGATGCCGCGGGGATCCAGGTAGCTCACGCCGCGGTCAGTGCCGGGGAAGCGGTAGTCCTCCACCCAGCGCCGGAGCACCTCCACCCACGATACTTCGAGCACGGTTCCGCGCTCGTCCCGGCGAAGCAGGGCGTCGGAGGCGAGCAACGCGGCCACGCGCGACAGGACCGGGGCCGACGCGCCGGAGATCTTGGCGAGCTTGCGCACGCCGTAGGGCGGGGCGAAGTCGATGAGCGCACGCACCGCGCGGGCCGCACCAGGGCCTTTCAGGCTGCCCAGCGCGCTGGGGGCAGGCTCGGGGTCCTTCGCCGCCCCGGTCGTCCGTAGAACGAGCCCTGGGCGCGACAAGCGCACGTTTGCGTTGCCGGTCAGGTCCACGTACCCGACGCCCGCCTCGGTGAGAGCGGCCCGCGTCAGCGGGCTCAACCACGATGCCACCACCAGAGCAGCCGCCGGGGCCGCCCGCGCGAGCTGGGCGACGACGGCGGCTACGTTCCCCGGAGCGACCCGCTGTTTCACCTCGACCGCGAGAGTACCGGTGGCACCGTCCGGCGAGCGGATGGTGAGCAGCAAGTCGGTCTCGGCGGGCGCACCTTGGCGGGAACACGACCAGCCATCCGGAAGTAGACGGGCGATGGCGTCCTCGGCGCGGGCGAGCAGGGCTGTTTCGGAAAGCATACCGTTTCTGTATAACCGAAACGCATGCTGTCAAGAAACATCCGCCCGATGGAGTCGCGTACAGAAGGTCACGCCCGACGTTCGTTTCGGTGAGCGAGTCCATCGGCGGTGGGGAGGAGCGCCTGGGCGGGGGGCTGGCGACGGGCAGCTCACCGCTCAACCGGCGCCCTCGGCCCATTCGGGAAGAACCCGCCGTAGATCTCCATTTGCCAGCGCTCGTCCCGGTCGGGTTCGTTCACGAGCGTTCGAGCCCGTTCAAGTACGGGGAGCCATCTTGCCCCCCAGAAAGAACACCGGCCCCCCGGTAGGTGTTCGCGGGCGTTGAAGGGTTGTTCGCAACGTTAACCGAGCCCCCCTTCGCTCCCGACGCGCCGCCGCCCTTTCCGCGCGGCTTCTTCCCCACCACGACGGCCCCGCCGTCGCTGGTGAGGTCGTCGCCGCCGCCTCCCGGCGGGTAGGCCGGGAAGGTGTACTCGATGGTGAGCATCCGCTCGCGGACCTCGATGCGCTTGATCCAGGCGCGGAGGAAGGACCGCCGGGCAGCGACGCTCCCGTGGTCGAGGAGCCGTCGCATCTCGAGGACATGCTCGCGGATGATCGCGTCGTCCACGAGGATCGGCTCCGGGGGCCGCGCGTCGGCGAGCTTGGCGCGCTTGGCCTCCAGTTCGGCGACCGTCGCCCGCCACTGCTTGATCCGCGGCGCGAGCACGTCTTCGTCCATCGTGCCGTTCTCCAGCGAGGCCCAGAGCCGCTCCAGCTTCTTCTTGGCCTCGGCGAGCTGGGCCTCGATGGCGGTGGTTTCGCCCGCGACCGTGGTGCCGCGTGTCATGATCTCGGCGTTGGTGAGAGCGAGGATCTCGGCGACGTGCACCTCGGTAAGCACCGTGTCGCGCAGCCGGTCGGCGACGGCTTGCTCGGCTGCGTCTCGGTTGAGGAGCTTCCCGCCGCAGGCCTCGGGGCCGCACTTCATCCGGGTGGCGCACCAGTAGTAGTGGATCGTCCCCGACTTCGCGGGGTGGCCAATCAGGACGTGTCCGCAGTTGGTGCAGTACAGGAGGCCGGAGAGCAGGTAGTCGCTGCCGAGCGTGGTCGGGTGGATGCGTTCGCGGGTCCGGCCGGCGATCAGCGCCTGGACGGCTCGGAAGTCCTCGTCCGACACGAGCGCGGGGTGCGCGTTCTCGACGACGACGGGCTCGACGATTTCGCCATCCTTGCGCCGCTCGGTCTTCTTCCCGAACGTGAGCGTGCCGGTGTAGACAGGGTTGCGGAGGATGCTGAGCACCGTGGTGACTGACCAGTCCCGCCCGCGCGCCGTCTTCAGGCCCTCCCGGTTCAGCGCGCGACGGATGCTGCCCGCTCCCTCGCCCTCCAGCACCATGCGGAACATGCGCTGCACGAGAGCGGAGGTTGCCGGGTCCGGATCGAGAACGTTCTTCGGTGAGTCCTCGGTGCCAGTCCGCTTGATGCGGTAGCCGGTGGGGATCACTCCGCCGTTATGGAAGCCGAGGCTGGCGTTCTTCCGCATCCCACGCGAGGTGTCCTCCGCGAGGTTGTCGCTGTAGAACTCGTCGAAGGCCTCGATGATGCCCTCCATGAGGCGCCCGGTCGCCGTGTCCTCGGTGGGCTCGTTCAAGGAGAACACGAGGACGCCGACCTTTCGGAGCTGCGTCTTGTAGATCGCCGACTGGTATCGGTTCCGCATGAAGCGGCTCAGCTTCCAGACGATGATCCGCTGAAAAGGCGGCTTCTTTGCCCGTGCAACCTTCATCATCTGCTGGAACTGCTCGCGGTCGTCGTTCTTGCCCGTCTGCGCGGCGTCGACGTACTCGGCCACGATCTCCCACCCGCGGCGCTTCGCCTCGGAGCGGGCGGCGTCGAGCTGGGCCGGGATCGACAGCTCCTTCTCGGCCTGTTTCACATCACTGCAACGCGCGTAGATCGCTGCCTTGATCGCGGGACGGGGCGTGGTGGTCATGACTGCTGCGCCTTGTGAATCAGGTTCATGAGGAACTCGCGGGGGTTTTCCTGCGCCGTGAGCTTGATTGCCCACTCGATCCACTGTCGCTTCAGCCGCGCCGGGACGTAGTGCAACAGCTCGGGCGCGAAGTGTGTCGGGCGGAGCTGTTGGTCCATGAGCATCTCCGCGAACTCGGCCTCGGTCGTGTCCTTCACCATCGCGTCGGGGGGCACGTCCACCCGGATGCCCGCCTGCGTCAGCATCTCCTGGCGCGGGATGCTGTAGAGGTCGGCCATCTTGACCAGCCGCTCGATGGACGGCGCGCTCGCGTAGCCGCCGGTCTCCAGCCGCGAGATGTACGCCGCCGACACGCCGAGGTGGGGGGCGACCTGCCGGATCGACAGCCCGGCACCCTCGCGCGCTGCCCGCAGGAACGCAGAGAAGTGCGGGTTCGGGGTCCAGAGCAGCGCGGCCAGCTCGCCCGGCGCCTCGATGAGCATTTCGAAGAGGCGATCCGCGCCGGTGTGCTTCTCGTGCACCTTCCGCGGGTCGGTGATGATGTCGGTCATCATCTCGCGGAAAAAGCCTTCGGGAGCCGCTGACTTCGCGCCCTTGAGCCGGCCGCCGCGCCCTCCCTTCTTGGCGGGTGCCGTTGCGGCTGGAGCCTCGTCGGCGGGCGCTGGGGAGGGCGCGCCGGAGGCGTCCGGGCGCGTGGTGGATCTCTTCGCCATGCTGCCCGTGTACACTCCCGTTCACCGACCTGCAACAAGTTGATGCAGAAATCTCTTGCGCAGGTGTTCAGGTCGTTGTACAGGTAGGGTAACGAGTCGGTGCAGAACCTGCACCGCCCTCCGTTCGCCGCCCCCGTCTCCCTGCCCCGAGGCCCCCATGTCCCGCCGCTACCTCCTTCGCTCCTCCAGAATCCGCGACGTCGTCGACGCGCACCACCTCACGCATGCGGCCGTGGCCCGGCGGCTGGGGCTCTCGCGGGCCTACTGGTCGCAGCTCCTCAACGGGCACCGCGCGCTGACGCCGTCCACCCGGCGGCTCCTGCTCGACTGCCCGATCTTCGCCGGCATGACGGAGACGGAGCTGTGGGAGCGGATCGACGTCCCCGAACGCGAGGCCAGTTGACCATGGCCGCCCTCCTCACTCCCGCGCAGGAGCGCACGCGTCGTGAAGCCTACCGGGCGCTCGCGGTGCTTCTCGCCCTCGAAATCACGGGCAACAACCGCGACGACGACGAGCCGATGCCCTGCTGCCTCGGCGAACCTGAAACCGGGCCGAAGGACGCCGCGAACTCCCCCTTCCCCAGCGACGAGTCGGCCTCCGGCACCGGCGCGTAGCCCTCCTCCTTCGGTCCCTTCTTCAAACGTGGAGCGTCCATGGATGCCCTCCGTCTGCCCGAGGTCCGCCTCGGCATCTCCGTCTTCGACAACGCCTGGGACAACGTCCCGAAGTACCGCGACGTCACGCTCGCGGCTCTGCTCCGGGCGCTGCTCACCTTCCGCGTGCTCCCCGACGTGGGAGACAAGCGGGCGCTCCCGGCCTGGTCGCCCGCGCGGTTCAGCGGCGAGGCCCGGCGCGCCGTCGAGGTCGTCGATGTGTCCTGCCTCGTCCTCGACCTCGACGCGGGCGACGTCGAAGCCGTAAGCGCCGCGTGGACGGGCCACCTCCACGTGCTGCACTCGACGTGGTCGCACAGCGCGGAACAGCCGCGCTTCCGGGTGGTCGTGCCGCTCGCGAGGCCGGTGCCGGTGGCGTGGTGGTCGGCCGCATGGGCGTGGGCGACGGCGCGCACGCCCGGCGCCGACGCGGCGTGCAAGGATCCCTCCCGACTCTACTTCCGACCGGCGGTGCGGAGGGAGGAACAACCGCACTTCTCCAGGTTGGTCGAGGGCCCTGTGCTCGACGTGGTGCCCCTCCTCAACCCAACGCTGAGCACGGAGCGAGCCCCTGCGCTCCCCGCGCGCGTCCCCGCCCGCCAGCTCGCCCAGGTCGTCCGCCTCCGCCTCGCGCACGACCCCGGCACCCGCGAGCGCGTGGCCGGCGAACTCGGCGTGCCCGTCGTCGGCATCGGCGAGGGACGTCGCGCCGAGCACATCGCATGCCCGCTCTGCGGGCGCCCCACGGTGTGGTTCCTCGTCAGCCCCCGCCGCCAGAGCCGCGCCTATTGCCGCCACCGCAAGAGCTGCGGTTGGAACGGTCCTCTCGAAGCCCTCCTCGGAGCCCTGCCATGATGCCCGTCAACGCATCCCTCCCCGCCGTTGCCCAGCGCCTCGCCTTGGTCGAGTCCGACCACGAAGAATCCGAGAAGGACGTGCGCGATCTCCTCGACGTGGGGAAGACGGGAAAGCCCGTCGGAAGCCTGCTCAACGTCTACACGGTGCTCGCCAGGGACAGCCGGTGGGAGGCGCGGGTGAAGTGGTCCACCTTCCAGGATGGCGCGTTCGTCGACGGCAAACCCGTGGACGACGACGTCGTGACCGGGGTCACGCTCTGGCTCGACCGCGTGTACATGCTCCGCGCCGCGACGGAAAACGTCGTGCGGGCCATCACCCACCTCGCGAAGGAGCACCCGTTCCACCCTGTTCGCGACTGGCTAGACGGCCTCACGTGGGACGGCGTCGCGAGGGTGGACGCGCTCGTGCCGACCTACCTCGGCGGCATCGACACCCCGCTCAACCGGAAGCTCGCCGCCGCGTGGATGATCGCAGCCGTCGCGCGCATCTACGACCCCGGCTGCAAGTTCGACAACCTGCTGATCCTCGTGGGCGGGCAGGGCGAGTACAAGTCGCAGGCCTGCGCCGCGCTGTGCCCCAACGCCGACTGGCTATCTGACACCCCGTTCCTGGTCGGAGACAAGGACGCGTACGGGCTGGTGCACGGCATCTGGATCTACGAACTGGCCGAGCTGAAGGGGCTGCGCGGCGCGACGGCGGAGGCGATCAAGGCGTTCCTGTCGAGTCGGAAGGATCGCTTCCGCAGGCCCTACGGTCGCTTTCCCGAGGTCCACCTCCGGAGCGTGGCCTTCATCGGCACCACCAATCTGGAAGAGTTCCTTGCCGACGAGACTGGCTCACGACGGTTCTGGCCGATCTACGTCGGCATCGCCGACCTCGTCGCCATCATGCGAGACCGCGAGCAGCTCTGGGCCGAGGCCGTCCACCGCTACCGCGCCGGTGAGCGCTGGTGGCTCGACCGCGAGGGCGAGGAGCTGCTGAAGCGCGTGTCGTTGCGGCACCAGGTCATCGACGCATGGCAGGCGGTGATCGCCCGGTGGATGGACGACAACGACGCCTTCACCATCGACGACGTGCTGCGCGGCGCGCTCCAGATCCCGGTCGAGCGCTGGGACCAGGGCAAGCGCACCCGCGTCGGCACGGTGCTCGCGCGGCTCGGGTGCCGGAAGTCGAGGCCGGACGAGGACGAGGCGCATGGCCGGCCGCGAATGTACACCCGGCCTGCGGGGTGGACGAAGCGGAGTCGGGGGGAGGGAGGCGGGTAGTTTGGGCGTCCAGCCTTGCGCGGGGTTGTGCTGGGTGGACGGAGGGCGTCCACCCTTTCGGGCGGACGGAGAGGGTGGACGGGGGGATACCGTCCGAACGCCCTTGATTTATCGATGCGCCCGACCGGGGCGGGGCGATGGAAACCGCCGGGGCGGCGCGCTCGGGCGCTCCTCGGCGTGGATCGCACGCGCGGGAGAGCAGACGGAGGCTCTACGGCGATAAAGGTGGGCGATGCCGTTGCCTCCGACCGACTACACAGGAGCCCCCGGGTGGCGCCAGTTCGCCGCTCGGAAGACGGAGATGCTCGCCGCCTACGACGACGCGCGGTTGAAGGCCCGGGGGCATCGCGTCCAAACCCATCACGGCAACGTCGCTGAAGGTCTGGTACGCACCTGGCTCGAGGGCTTCCTGCCTCGGAGGTTCGGGGTGGCGTCGGGCTTCATCGTCCCTGAGCACGGTCCGACGGATCACTTCCCACACTACGAGGTGGTGATCTACGACCAACTGGTGAGTCCCACGCTCTGGCATGAGGACGTCCCCGGCGCAGAGCGCAGGCGGGCCCTCCCGGCGGAGCACGTGTTGGGGGTGATCGAGGTAAAATCAGCGCTGACCAAGGCCACGGCGCACGCCGCGGTCAAAAAACTCGGGGAGCTTACGCCGTTGCTTGGAGATGGACGGGGCGAAACCCCTGCGACGAAGCGCCTGCTGCACCAGCATTTCGTCTCGGCAGCCATTTTTCTCGAGTGGCGCGCGAGCGACGATTTTGGCGCGGCTGACCTCGCAGAACTCGTACCCGATCCGCCCAACCCCGCCTTCTTCGGCGGCGCAGTCTTCCGCGCCGAAGGGCTGGACCCGCTGCACACCGGTCAGATCAGGCTGCTCTCCTCCACAACCCCGATGGAGACGAACTTCGGAGGGCCCGACGACCCTGACCGATTCCGGTCGAACATGGCCACGTCCGCCAGCAAGGCCTACCCGGGCGGCCAGCAAATCGCGGCGATGCTCTCGTGGGCGCCGGCGTATTTCTCGGTGTTCGCATTCGATCTACTGGCGTTGCTCCAGGGGACCTATCGTCGAGGCTACATATCGAGCGGGCACGGCCTCGCTTGGCAGGATCCTGAACGCCACAACCGACCCTAGGGACACGGCGCTCACCCCTCCGGCACCTCCCCCACATCCACCGGCCCGACGACGTTGAGGTTGACCTCCCGCTCAGGCGCCACGCCGATCCACTGCCCACCTGCCGGGACCGGCCCTTCATCGCGGTACTTCAGCTCGCCGCCCCCGACGATCTTCCCGTCCCTGATCTCCAGCGGCATCACCAGCTGGCCCAGCCGCCCGGCGCGCTCGACGAGCATGCGCAGGCAACGGCGGGTGACGCCGCCGAGTTCAATCACCGACGGCGTCAACAATGCCATCGCCTCGGTGGGCCCTTGTGCGGCGATGCCGCGGGCGAGGTCGTCCACGGTGAGCGAGAGCTTCCCCCGCAGCTCCCACCGCTCCAGCGAGCCCGGCCGGAGCGCGAACACGATGAGGCAGTCCAGCGGCTTCGCGAGGAACTCCGGGAAGAAGGCCTGGGCGAGCTGCACGCCGACGCCCGGCGGATCGGGTGGCACAGCGGGCCAGGGGATGGTCGCGCAGCGGATGTCCTCGCCGGGCCCCGGCTCGACGGCCTGGCCCTTGATCTCGATGGTCGACGTTCCCGCGTCCAGCCACTCGCGGAAGGGCTCGTCCAACTCGTCGAGCGCGGCGCCCTCGCGCTCTTCCCACTCACCGTGGAACACGCCGACCGAGGCCTCGCCAGTCCCGAAGAGCCGCGACGCCAGCCACCAGCCCCCGGTCGCCATGTCCAGCTCCAAGACCGCCGCCGCGCGTCGTCCACGCCCGTCCACCTCGACGCGGCGCTCGCCCTGCCGGAACGCGCGCAGCACCCCGTTGCGCTGCGCGAGGTTGCGGAACAAGCCCGCGAGGATCGTCTCCTTCCCGAGGTCCTCGGCCTTGTCCACCGGCATGTGCTCCTGGTTTCCGTCGAGCACGTACACGAACGCCGAACGCAGCCGCCCGGTGAGCGCGACCTCGTTGGCCGCGTTGGTGAGCACGAGGTCGCGGACGCCGGCGAGATCGCGGGCATCGCCGAAGAGCGGGCGTCGCTCGCCTTCGAGGTGGAAGTGGTGGGCGTCGTCGTCGGACATGCCCGGACAAGCTACCCTCCGCCGGCACCCGCGGCCGGGAGGAGTGTACCGATGACCGAAACGATCCCGCTCACGCTCGACGCCAGGCATGCGTAGGTGGGCACGCTCTACGCCTTCCAGCTCGGGCCGATCCCCACCGACCAAGGATACGGGACCATCTACGTCGGCTTCCTCGATGGCCAGCTCATCCCCGCCCCGCAGGCGAACAACGCCGACGATGCGCTTGCCACCTTCCGGGCACAGGCCCCGCGCGGCACAGTGCTGGAGTGCGACCCGGATTTCGCCGCGGCCGGCGCTCGCCACGGCTTCCGCGGCACGCCGCCTGGCGAGATGATCGTCGCCGTACGCGCCGAGTTGGCGTTCGTCATGGCGCACCCTGGGCTCCCGCCGCGCGCGTCGCACGAGCTCTGGCCCTTGATGCAGGGCGCCGCGGCGTTCTGGAAGGCGAAGGCGTGGGAGACGCTCCCGGCCGACACCCCCATCGAAGTGGTGGTGACGGGTGCTGCGAGCGCGACCTACGAGGCGGCGGTGATGGGCGAGGCGGGAGAGGAATTCGGCCTGGCGCTCTACACGAAGCCGGGCTCCATCGCGAAGGTGGCCGCGGCCGTGGACGCCGGCCGGATGGGCCTCGTCGGCAAGATCGATTCCATCAGCCTCACCTACGACGAGGGACCGCGCTTCGCGGCGCGCGCCATCGAGGCATTCTGCGGCCTGGCGCGGGTGCCGCAGGCGTTCGGGTTGCGACGCGGGCGCCCGCGCCCCATCGAGGCGACCGAGGCGCTCGTCCTCGCGTCCACCCTGCAAGCGATGTCGATGATGACCGGCCAGCCAGGGGAGGAAACCACGCAGGGGCTCACCTTCGGCGAGGTCGAGATCGAGGTGCGGGTGCGCGTGCCGACCAGCTTGTTCGCGGCCGAGCCGTCGCGACCGATACGCGCTCGTCGCCCTCGCTGACCTACCGGCGCGCCTTCTTCCGCGCCGCCTTCTCCCGCTTGCGCTTCGCCTTCCGCGCAGCCGTGTCCTTGTCGTCGCGGCGGCGCTGCTCCGTCTCTCGCGCCATGGCGAGCCCGCCGTTGTACGCGGCCGCCCACGTCTGGATGCCCGCTTCGCTCGTCATGTCGAATCCAGCATCCTTGCCCGCCATGAAGAAGCCCTTCGCCATGCCGAAGCGCCGGGGGTCGCCAAGGTACTCGGTGAGTCGCGCCTCGGCGCCGTCGCCGACCACCCGGAGGCAGGACGCCGCTTGCTCCAGGCCGTACTCGCGCCCGACGAAGGCCCAGAAGGCGCGCAGCTCGCGGACGATCGCCGTGCCTTCGGCCGGGTCGACCGAGACCTTGCGGGGGAAGATCTCCCAGACGATCTCATCGAACTCGCCGGGCTGAAGCGAGGCGAGCGTCGCGGAGAAGTAGGTGCGAGCGTACTCGGCCACCGAGTCCACCCAGTCCACCTCGGGCAGCGCCGCGCCCTCGGGGGATGCGCGGAATGCGTCGATGAACGCCTCGACGTAGGCCTGGAACTCGGCCTCTTCGCACTCGCCGTCATCGTCGAAGATCGGTTGGTGGATGTCAAACGGCACAGCTCCCTCGCGACCCGGGCCTTATCGTCGGGTGCCGGTCCGGACTACGCCAGACGGTACGCCTGCGCCGGCGACCTCGGGTCCGCCTCCGTCCGCCGCAGACGCCCGGCCGCTACCAGGCGGGCGAGCACGTCGCGGGTCGTGGAGCGCGACCAGCCGAGGTCGTCCTGCACCGCCTTGCACGACACCTCGCCGCGCACCGCCACGAAGCGCAACAGATCCTCGTCGCGGGGGCTCGCGCTCGGACGCGACTCTGCCGGTGGGGCGGCGACGCGTGCGGGGGGCGTCCCGACACGAGTCGGCGGATCGGGCACCTTCGTCGTGACCTTCGGCGCGGCGCTCTCCTCCGGACGCGGCGGGACGCGCTCGCTGGGCTGCGCCTCCCGCACCCGCTTTGCGTCCCCGGCGGCCCGGTGATCAGCGTGGCGCTCAGCCCGCTCGCGACGGTCCGGCGGCGCGGCCATCGCTGTGTTCGCCAGGGTCAACCGGGCGCGAGTGTCGCCGCCGATTTCCGTCACTTCGACCGAGCAACGCCCCGCTTCGGCGAGGTCCTCGGCGAGGTCGGCGAGGCCCGTGCCCAGCCCGTGAATCAGCCCCGCGTCGCGGCAGAGCTGGTACAGCACCGGGTTGCGACGCGCCCCCTTCCCGCCGAGCCCGCCGGGGCTCACGACGTCGAGACGCCGACCGTTGATCGCCACCCGGATCGGCTGCTCACGGACGGCCTTCGACCAGTCCCGGTGGACCCAGGCGTTGCGCACCAGCTCGGCGACGGCACCGCGTGGGAACCCCGACTGCTCGGCCCAACGCGCGGCGATGTCCACGACCTTGACCATCGATCCCCGCCAGCCTGCGCCCGTGGCGGCGTCCGCGACGATGAGCGCCCCGGGGACATACTGGTGGGGCTGGGGGTGGAAAGCGACCACGCCCGCGATCGTGCCGATCATGCGCACGTTCTCGCGGGAGGCGACCTTCATCGCCAGCATCCGCCGCTGCCCGTCGGCCATGATGACGTGCCCGTAGTCGGCTGGAGAGGGCGCAGGCCCGCGGATGGCGCGGCGGAAGTCAGCGGTGTCCAGTTCGTCGGCGGGGCAGCTCGTGGCGTCCAACTCGGCGGAGAGCGGCGCCACGTCGGCGTGGCGGAGGTGGAATACGTGGACGCGCCCCTCCTGCGCCTCGCCCCTTACGTAGTCCTCGACGGCCTTCCCCGCGAAGCTACGCACGGCGGCCTCCGCGTCGCGACTGAACGCGCCGCCGTCGTACTCGACGCTCGGCATGACGACGAAGAGCAGGCCCCCCTCGGGCTCGCCGCACAGGCTGGCCACCTCCCCGTGGATCTCATGGCGGCGGCTCGGCGTGAGCCCGTCGTTGTCGAAGGTGCGCTCCCAGCGCAGCATGGCGGTCGGTAGCTCGCCATCCCCCACGGCGGCGGTGGCGCGGGCGACGAGGCCGACGAGCGGCTGGGCATGGTGAAACATGGCGGAATCTCCTGGATGATGATTCCGACATGACATGGCGGCGAGCGGCTTGGCGTTCGAACGGGATGCGATCGGGTTCGCTTGGCGGAATACGGGCACGCGGGAGCACGCCATGGCCGAGCAGACCAAGATGAAGGCCCGCATCCGTCACCGTCCGCTCTAGGACGTCGACGCCACCGACGCCGACGCCGTGCGGGCGGGCGTCCAGCACGAGATCGGCGCGCAGTTCGCGCTCGCCGGCCACCTTCACGACGTCGCGCGCTACTTCAGCGCCCCGTGGGAGGAGCAGCTCGACGTGAGCGAGGAGTTGGAGGAGGGCGGGCGCGAAACGGTCGTGGCCGCCTTGTTCCTACATATGGCCCGGCGGCCCGAGGCGCTGCGCCGCTACCGCGAGGGCGAGGTCGTCATCGAGCGGCGCCGCGTCGTCGGCCTGCTCGAACTGCTCGATCCGGCCACGCTCGCGTGGCGGCTGGACACCGTGCACGTCGGCGAGGGCGAGGCCGGCTGCGGCGTGTTCGTGGACGAGTGGGCACACAGCACCGGCGAGGGCCTCGACGCGCTCCCCGAGCCCTTCCGCGAGTGGATCGACGTGGGCAAGGCGAGCGTGTCCGAGTTCGAGACGCGGGAAACCCGGAGGGGGCCACCCAAGCCTTACCTGAACACCGCCGTCCTCCAGGTTCGCGGCGACGTCCCGCCCGGTGCGCGCGGCATGGCCGACCTCGTGGGCGTCGCCACGGACGAGGAGATGCGCCGGGGGGCGCCGGGCGCCGCGCTGGTGTTCGTCTTGCGGGACCGCACGCTGGAACGCTGGGAGATCTGGGGCGAGCTGCCGTGCGGGCTCGACGACTTCATCCGCGCAGTGGTCCAGCACTCCGAAGCAGAGGGCGCGGACTTCGTCCACCCCTGCACCGTCACGGTCGACAGCGGCCCGACGCGCCGGGCCATCGCCATCGTCGCCCAACGCGGCGGCGGGTTGTGTCGCCGCGTGCTGCCACTCACCTTCGCCGACGACGGCACCATCGGGACGCTGCCGCCGGTGTACCAGGACGAGCCCACGCCGGCGGAGCCGTGGACCGGAGTGCCGCCGCCGGAGGGGGTCGCGATATCCTGGGAGATCGCGAGGCCGGTCCACACTGGCGGCGTGTTGCCGGAGGGATGAGGCCGGTCGTCACCAGGCGGTGATGGTGAGCATGGCGGCGTGGGTGGAGCAGGCGATGCCGATGACGGGGCACATGGCGGGCGGGCGGGCCGTCATGGCGGCGGGTTGGCGGCTGAAAACGGGCGTCCGGGGCGGATGGCGGGGTGACATGGGGACGGCGGGTGGGCATGGCGGAGCGCATGCCCGCCAATGGCATGCCACGAGTGCCGGGTCGGCCCGCCATCGGCGACTTACTTCCTGCTCTGCGCCATGCCGGCCCTCCTCGCCCGACTCGGCCCCGTCACCGCCCCTGGCGAGCGCGAGGTGCATGCCCGACGCCACCGTGAGTCGCAGGCCGTCCCGGGTGAAGTGCTCCGCATGGCCGACGGCGATGTCGCGTTGCTCACCGGGACTGGTCCACCATGGCAAGGCGGGGGTCGGGTCGTCGTGACGCGCTGGCCGGAGTCCCTCCCGGAGGTCGAGGCCATCTGGGCGGCGCGGACCGGCCGGAGCCGCGAGGTGATCGAGCCCCTAATGTCGTCGCGCGGAAACTGGACGCTCGACAATCGTGGCGTCCCCTGCGAGATCGGGTTCGCGCGCACCGGCGCGTCAGTCTCCTTCGTCCTGAACTACGCCGGCTGGCGCATCGGCGACTTCCCATCCGACCCCATCGAAGTCATCGTGTGCTCGACGGCCGCCGGCGTGGTGTGGATCGTGACGCCCGAGGCGGTGCCCGAGCCGGCCGCGGAGATCGCGCTCGAGCCCCGTGCGCAGCCCGGACCTTGGGGCACCTGGACAACCGCGCCCTACAACGTGTCCGTCCCCGCGCTCCCGTCGCCTCCGACGCGCGTCCGCCCACCCCAAAGCCCCCCGCCTCCGCCTCCACCGCCGCCCTTCGACCTTGCGCTGCGTTTCGTCGACCTCGATTTCGCCGACGGAGCCGTCACTTTCCGCCTTCGCGGCCGCGCGGTGACCGTTGCCCATGCGTTGTCGCGCGACATCTACAACGCCGTGAGGGAGCGGTTCGACGAGGAGATGCCCGAGGGCGTACAGGTCGAGGGCTCCGTCGGGCCCGATGGCACCGTCGAAGCGACCGTCCACGGTCTCGGAGCGCTGGCCGCACGCTTCGAGCGCGTGCAATTCCAGCAGTTCGTCCGCGATTCCTGCACGGCGCCGACCTGGCTCGACGCCGGGGACCTCGCTCGACGCCGGCCCGGCGGCGTCGGGCGCCCCGAACCTGACGACCTCCTCGACATCCCCGAGTTCGGCCTCGACAGGCGCGCCGAGGCGTTCCGGCGCCTGTTCGCACGTCGGACGGTCGGCGAGCGCGTGAACCTCCTCCCGGGTCGCGCCGTCATCGTGCCGTTGCCCGCGACGGACGGTGGACCCGCGTGGTTCGCGTGGGAGACGGTCACCGACGACCACGCCACCTACCTGTTCCGCCCCCCGGACGACGTCACCCGCGATCGCATGCTGGCCTGGACACAGGATCCCACGTCGCGCCGCCGGGAGTTGCTGGACGACGAGCCGCTCCAGAGCGAGCTCGGGTACGTCCGCCGCGTCCTCCACCTCGACGAGGGTGACGACCCGCTGGGGTCGTGGTGGAGGCGGTTGTGCGCCGCCACCGGGATGGTCGCCTGACCGCTACCCGTCCGCGACCTCGTCGCCCGTGACGAGGTCCACGCGCACGGTCCGCGTCTCCCCGACCAGCGGGCGAATCGCCGTGGCCGGCACCGTTCGCCGCAAGTTCTCCCGGCTGTCCTCGATGTCGTAGACGAGCCCCTCGGGCGTGTACCGGTAGCGCTTGATCACCACCTCGGCGGCCTCGTCCCCGCGGACGAGCATCGCTCGCTCGCCGGCCGCCACCACCTCGACCACGCGCTCGCTCTCTGCACCCCTCGGCTCGCCCGCTACATCGACCGGTACGCTCGGGAGCCGTTCCCACGCACCGGCGAGAGCGAGGAGCGCGTCACGGACGGCCTCCTCCTGCTCGACCCGCGCCGCCGCCAGGACGACCTCGGCGAAGTCGTCGGCAAGGCGCGACGTCAGGCGCAGACTCCCCTGCGTCGCATCGTACACGCACACGCCTTTCACGCTCTCGTCGCCCCACGGCGTGCGCTTGACGTGAATGCGGCCCACGCCGAGGTCCGCGCGTTGAACACCACAGCGAAGCGCGAATGCGTCGGCGATCCGGGTGGCCACGGCCTCGTTCGTCGCCAGCTCGCCGAGGCTCCAGCAGACTCCGGTGGTGTCCACGTAGCGGACGAGGTGCTGCTGGGACCACGGCGAGCCCGGACCGTAGAGCTGCAACACCCACTGCTTCCCCTTGAACTCGCGGAAGCCGACCACGCGCTCGCTCACCTGGAGCGGCCCCTCCGACCAGAAGCCCGCAGCGGCCCGGCGCATCCGGAAGCTCCCCTGCAAGTCGGGGAAGCCCATGACCTGCGACTCGGGGCGCGTGTACAGGTACTTCTCGCGCTTGGCCTGCGCCCGCTGTTGGCGACGATCCACACGAAAGATACGCCACGGACGGGCCATGTAGTAGTAGACAGCGCCCGGGTAGGCCTCGCGGAGGAGCTGCGCGAAGGTGACGGTCCCGAGCGCCCCGGGCGGAACGGACTCGATCTGGAAGCTCGGCTCGATTCCGCAGCGGATCGGGAACTGGTGGTGGGGGTCGCCGGCCGCGCGCTGCTTCAGCGGGTACAGGTCCGGCGGGATCGCTTCTCCCGGCTCCAACTCGTTCGCCACGAACCGGCGGAACGACTCGGGGAGCGTCGCGTAGGCGTGCTCCACGCCGGGCGTGGGGAGCGCCCCGAGCTCGGCGGCGAGGCAGTTCGCGTGGATGTACTGGACGAACCGGTTGTCCAGGTAGAGCCAGGTGGGTTCGATGGGCCGGGCGAGGTACGAGGCGAGATCCCCGGCGACCGTCTGCATGCCCTCCGCGTCGTCGACGATGACGCAGACGCCCGGTCCCCGGCGGCCGACGCGCCCCGCGCGTTGCCAGAAGGACTTCATCGACGGGGGGAGCCCGGCGAGCACCACCACGTCGAGGTCGCCGATGTCGAGGCCCAGTTCGAGCGCGCTCGTCGAGACGACGCCCCGGAGCTTCCCCGCCTTCAACGCGGCCTGGATCTCGCGGCGGTCGTCCTCTTCGTACCCGGAGCGGTAGGGGAGCACGTGGTCGGCGATGGCCTCGCCGGCCTCGTCGTCGTCCGCGTCGCGGTCGCCGCGGCGCAGGCGGGCCACGAGCATCTCGACCATCTTCCGGGAGTCGGCGAAGGCGAGGAAGCGGAGCGACCCGTCCTGGGCGAGCCCGCGCAGGAACCCCACCAGCGCATCGGTGGCCTTGCCGCCGTCCGCGAGCAGCGTGGCGCGCGCGGGGCGCGCCGACCCGTCGTCGGCCTCGGCGAACACCCGGCACGTCCGGCCGGTGAGCGCCAGCAGGTGGCCCGCGGGATCGGCGATGGTGGCGGTGCTGGCGATCAGCCGGAAGTCGGGCGCCGCGGCGGCGATCCGCCGGAAGAGGTAGGCGACGTTGGTGCCGAAGACCCCCTCGTAGGCGTGCGCCTCGTCGGCGATGAGCACCCGCAGGCCGCCGAGGAAGCGCCCCACGACGGGCTGGCCGGCCGAGGGCAGGAGCCACGCATGGACGACATCTGGCGTCATCAGCACGACCCGGCAGCGCCTCAGGATGGCCTCGCGGGCGGCCATCGGCTTCACGCCTCCGTCGATGATCGCAGCCTCCTCGCCGAGAGGCGCGAGGAGCGCGTTCCACTTCTCCAGTTGATCGGCGATCAAGGCGCGGGTCGGGTAGACCGCGAGCGCGGTGGCGCGGGCGTCGCGGACAAGGTGGTGCGTGGAGACCGCCATGAACACCAGGCTCTTGCCCGAGGCGGTGGCCGTCGCGAGCCCCACGTCCTGGCCGTCCAGGGCGGCGGCAATTGCCTCGGCCTGATGGGAGTAGACGCCCCCCGGGAGGCTGACGGTGATGGCGTCGCGCACGCGCGCATCGAGCGCGCCGGGGAGCGGCTGCATCCTGGCGGGTCGCTCCTCGCGGAACGCGCGCTCTTGGACGATCAAGCCGGCCTTGGCGGCCAACGGCTCGATCGTCGCGAGGATCCGGTCGAGGTCGGCCACGGCGCGCATGGTACACCACGCGCTCGTCCCCTCTTCAAGATAAACGAAGCCCTCGCCCCGCTCCCGGAAGTCAGCATAGATGCCGCGCACCCCGACGCCCCCACAGGGCCCCGAACCCCGCACCTACCGCCACCCGGAGGCCGACCTCGCGGCCCGGCCCGAGATCGGCGCGCAAGCCCACTTCAAGAAGCGCAAGGAGCCGACCAAGTACCGCTTCGACGACTCCCTCGCGCCGGAGCTGGTCTGGGACGGTCAGAACCCGGCGCGTGAGGCCGGGGAGGCGCTGCTGCGCGCTATCGAGGAAGCGCCCACCTTGGAGGCGGCGCAGGCGGCGGCCCGCAAGCTGAAGGCGATGTCGCGGCCGTTCTTGAACTGGGCGGGCAAGGCCGAGCGGCTGTCCTTCGAGGTGCCCACGCTTCCGCTGTTCGTACACGAGCGGCTGTCGACGCGGGCGATCCTGGACACGCTGCAAGCGTACAAACGCGACAAGCAAACCTCACTCTTCTCCGAGCTGTTCGGCGCCGAGGAGCGATCGCTCACCGACCAAGTCCTGCGCTCGTACGAGCACCGCGACAAGTGGGTGAACCGACTCATCCTCGGCGACTCCCTCGTCGTGATGAACTCGCTCCTCCGTTTCGAGGATCTGGGCGGGCAGGTCCAGATGATCTACATCGACCCGCCATACGGGGTGAAGTTCGGGTCGAACTTCCAGCCGTTCGTGCGGCGGCGCGATGTCAAGAACAACGACGACGAGCACATGACGCGGGAGCCCGAGACCGTGCAGGCTTACCGGGACACCTGGGAACTGGGCCTCCACAGTTACCTTTCGTACCTACGCGACCGTCTTCTGCTTGCGAGGGAGCTGCTCGCTGACACCGGATCAGTGTTCGTGCAGATCTCCGCAGCAAATGTGCACCACGTCCGCGAGGTGCTGGACGACGTGTTTGGTGACGAGAACTTCCTGAATATCATTCCTTTTGTGACCACGACGGGCGTGACCACGAAGTTTCTAGCCAGCAACGTAGACTTCCTGCTCTGGTACGCGCGCGACCGTAGCCGTGCGAAGTATCAGGCGGTGTACCTAGCGAAGAGCGAGGAGGCCGGGACCGCTGATGCGTACAACTGGGTTGAACTCCCCGACGGAACCCGTCGGGGACTCAACGCTGCGGAGAAGCGGGATCGTTCCCTGATTCCCGCGGGCGCTCGCATCTACAAGCCCGACAACATCACGAGTCAGGGGAACCCGGTCGTTGAGTTCGTATACAAGGGAAAGCCGTACAAGCAGGCTTGGAAGACGACTCCTCAGGGCATGCAACGCTTGGCTGACGCCAACAGGCTACACGTCGCCGAGAATTCGCTTCAGTACGTCCGCTATCTAACTGACTTTCCCTGCGTCTCCGTAACACAGCTCTGGGACGACACGAGTTCTGGCTCCTTCACCGAGGAGAAGCTCTACGTCGTCAAGACGGCCACGAGCGTGATTGAGCGTTGCATGCTGATGTGTACGGCTCCGGGGGATTTGGTACTCGATCCGACCTGTGGGGGTGGCACCACGGCGTTCGTGGCGGAGCGCTGGGGTCGCCGCTGGATCACGATCGACTCGAGCCGCGTGCCTCTTGCCCTGTCCCGTCAGCGGCTGCTGAGTGCGAAGTTTCCATTCTTCAAGCTGATGGACGATCAGCGGGGCCCGAACGGTGGATTCCACTATTCCCGCCGACAGAACCGCAAAGGCGAGGAGGTGGGAGGAATCGTGCCCCACATCATGTTGGAACAGATCGCCAATGGCCTTTCGCCGGGTGAGGAAACCATCGTCGACCGGCCCGACGAGGTCGCCGGGATCATCCGTGTCACCGGGCCGTTCGCCGTCGAAGCGACCATCCCGACGTCCGAGGGCCTCGACGAGCAGCCCGAGGCCCCCGGCATCCAGGGCACGAGCCACCAGGCCCACGTCGACCGGATGATCGATGTCCTCCAGCGCTCGCCGGTCCTGCGGCTCGCAGGAAACGAGACCCTCACGCTGAAGAACGTGCGCCCCCCCGCAAAGTCCCTCACGCTGTCCGCCGAGGCGTTGGTCGACCGCCCCACGCTATCGAACGCGGTCGATGCGGTCGCGACGCAGCCCGGCCTCCTTCGCGACACGGACCCGGTGGCAATCGTGTTCGGCCCCGAGGACGGTCCCGTGAGTGAGCGGTTCGTCCGTGATGCTTGGCGGGAGGCAGACGACAAGAGGTACGCTCGGTTGCTGGTCATCGGTTTCGGGATCGATCCGAAGGCACACACCTTTGTGGAGCAGGCGGGCAGCATCGGGGTTCCGTGCGTGTACCTGCAAGCGACCATGGATCTGGCGATGCAGGATCTGCTCAAGAACATGCGTTCGAGCCAGGTCTTCAGCGTCTGCGGCGTGCCCGACGTCCCGCCGCCCAAGCGGGTGAACCCCAACGCGAAGCGCGGCGAAGAGCCGCTCTGGCAGGTGGAGCTGCGCGGGCTCGACACCTTCGACCCCATCACAATGGAACCCCAGAACTACGCTGGGAACGACGTACCCGCCTGGTTCCTCGACACCGACTACAACGGCATGGTCTTCCGCGTCCGCCAAGCCTTCTTCCCCCGCACAGGGGCCTGGGACAATCTCAAGAAGGCGCTAAAGGCCCAGTTCGACGATTCGGTGTGGGACCACCTCGCGGGGACGGTCAGCGAGCCCTTCGTGGGCGGCGAGCACGGGCAGGTGGCGGTCAAGGTCATCGACCCCCGCGGCAACGAGCTGCTGGTCGTCCGGAAGCTGGGGGCGTAGGTGATCAACCGAGTCACGGTCCGCAACTTCAAGCGGTTCGACGAGGTGACCTTCGAGATCCCGGGGCACCTCGTCCTTGCCGGTCCGAACAACACGGGCAAGACGACGCTGCTCCAGGCGCTCAGCGCGTGGCACTACGCATTCACCCGCTGGGGCGAGGCCGGCAGCAAGAAGCCGATCAAGGGCGGCTACCGACGGAAGGAGATCGGGCGGGGAGACTTCAGCGCGGTGTCGGTTCGGGGGCTCGACCTGCTTTGGCACGGCCGGCGACACGACAAGGCCATGGAGATCGTGGTCCGCGATTCGACCGGCTGGGTGGTCACCATGAGCTTCGAGTGGGACACCGCGGAGCAGATGTACGTCCGTCCAACCGCGGACACCCTGGCTGCGGACCTGGAGCGCGCTTCGGTGAAACCCGTGTTCGTGCCGGCAACCAACGGCCTCGACCCCAAGGAGACCCTCTACAACGATCAGTACGTCGAGATGCTGATCGCCCAGGCGCGCCCCGGCGATGTGCTCCGGAACATCTTGCAACGGGCGAGCCTGACCGGCGAGGTCTGGTCGAAGGTGTCCGGCGTCGTGAAGGAGCTGTTCGGCTACGAGCTCCAGGTGCCCCAGGTGGGCGCGTTCATGACGGCAGAGTACGCCGAGAAGCCCGGCGGGAAGACGCTCGACATCGCCAGCGCCGGGAGCGGGTTCCAGCAGGTTCTCCTGCTCTTCGCGCTCCTCTACCGCCAGCCGGGTTCGCTCCTGCTCATCGACGAGCCCGACGCCCACCTCCACGTCATCCTCCAGGAAGTGGTCTGGAGCCATCTCCGCCAGCTCGCGGAGTCCACGGGCAGCCAGCTCATCGTGGCCACGCACGCGGAGACCCTGATCGACGCTGTCGAGCCGAAGGAGCTGTGCCTCTGCTTCCAGAAGCCTCGATTGCTGGCCAACGTCGCGGAGCGGGATCGGCTGCTCGGCGCGCTCCACGCCCTGACGAACACCGAGCTGATGCTCGCGACCAATGTGGTCGGCGTGCTGTACACCGACCATTGGACCGACCGCGAGTTGCTGCGCGCCTGGGCCCGCTTGCTGGGGCATCCCTTGGGCCCGCTGCTCGACCAGGGCATCCTGTGGAAGCCGCGCGTCACCGACCTTCGCCTCGGCGGCGAGGGCATGGGCGTCAAGCAGCACTACGACGCCCTCTGCCTCGTGAGGGACGACCTGCCGGGGGTTGACCTCATCGACGGCGACGCCCACGCGGGCATCCGGTCGACTCCCATCACCGGGGAGGGGCTCCAGCGCCTCCGGTGGACCCGGTACGAGATCGAGAGCTACCTGTTCCACCCCGCCGCGCTCGAACGCTACGTCGCACACCGCCTCGGCGTCGCCGTCGATTCCGAGCAGGCCCTGCCCCACCTCCAGGCGATGCGGCAGTGGATGACCGACGAGCTCGCGCCCGCGATCGTCCGGGATCCGCTCGGCGAGCACCCCACCCTTCGCTCGCTCAAGGCCCGCACCGAGCTGCTACCGCCCTTGCTGGAGGCAGCCGGACTGTTCGGGATCAACTACACAGAGTACGCCGGCATCGCCGCGCTGATGCGTCCCGACGAGGTGCATCCCGAGGTCGTGGCAGTCATGGACTCCATCATGCGGGCGTTTCGCCAATGAGCAGCTACGAAGTCCCCGAACCCATCCTCAACTCCCCTTACGAGGAGCCTCTCCATCACTGGTGGATCGTCGAGGGCGAACCCCTGGAGAAGCGTACTGGCCGGCGACCCTCGATGTACCACTACATCGAGCCCGCGCGAGACCAGGCCCAGCGCGGCGGCGTGCAGATCGAGCTGAAGCTCGTGAACCAGGTTCGCAAGCGGGTCGCGGACTGGCGGAGCCAGGGGTACCCCGGGGTTTCGAGGACCACCGACGACCTGCTGCGGTACTGGCGCCGCGAGGGCCGCCAGCACCGCCTGTTCTTCGCGCAGTTGGAGGCCGCGGAGACCATCATCTTCCTGACCGAGGCCCGCGCCGATCTCCTGCAGGGCGTCAACGTGCCCCGCGACGACCCGCCGCCTGAGGCGATCACCGAGGGGTACAGCGGCTTCCTCCGGCATGCCTGCAAGATGGCCACCGGTGCGGGCAAGACCACCGTCATGGGCATGCTGGCGGCGTGGTCCATCCTCAACAAGGGGGTCAGCCGCTCGGACGCGCGGTTCTCCGATGTCGTGCTCGTCGTGTGTCCCAACGTCACCATCCGGGACCGCCTCCAGGAGCTCGACCCGGAGCGGGGCGAGGCGAGCATCTACCGGAGCCGGGACCTCGTGCCCGCGCACCTCATGCCGCAGCTCACGCGAGGAAAGGTGATTGCCGTCAACTGGCACATCCTCGCGCCCCAAGCCCCGACGGTCGGCGGCGACGGCGGGCGGGTGGTCAAGATCGGAGTGCCGGTCACCACCACCGAGACCATCAAGGTCGGCGAGAAGAACGAGACCAAGCGTGGAACGCGATGGCTCACCCGCGAGACGCTGCTCGCGCAGGTGGGACGGGGTGATCTCGTCGTGGTGGAAAAGGGCGGCGACCCCGCGACTGACGCGGCCGTGAAGGTCCGATCGACCCGCTACGAGGAGAGCGACACCGCGCTTGTGAACCGTGTCCTCCGCGCCGCCCGGGGCAAGCGAAACATCCTCGTCCTGAACGACGAGGCGCACCACGCCTACCGCGTTCGCCATGATCGACCCGAGGACTTCGAGGACTGGCCGGAGGACGAGCGGGAGGATTGGTTGTCTGAACGCACCGAGGCCACGGTGTGGATCGACGGCCTCGACCGCATTGCGCGGCTGCGCGGCATTGGCCGCTGCATCGACCTCTCCGCCACGCCCTACTTCCTCAACCGAGTCGGACAGGAGGCCAACCGTCCCTTCCCTTGGGTCGTGAGCGACTTCGGACTCATCGACGCCATCGAGAGCGGGCTGGTCAAGATCCCCCAGCTCGCCGTCCGCGACAACACCGGCGCGGCGATTCCGGGGTATTTCAACATCTGGCAGTGGATCCTGGAGCCGGGCCGCCTCACCGCCGCCGAGCGGGGTGGAAAGCGCTCAAACCCGAAGCCGGAGGCCATCCTCAAGTACGCGCACCACCCCATCGCCATGCTTGGTGGGCTGTGGGAGCAGACGGCAAATCAGTGGCAGGACGAGGGAAACGAGCGCCCCCCCGCCTTCATCCTGGTGTGCAAGAACACGGCGCTCGCCAACGTCATCTTCGGTTGGCTCGGCGAGGGGAAGAACCCGACCGGCATCCCGCCCGCGAAACTGCCTGGCTTCCGGAACACCGACGGGAAGGTCCACACCATCGTCGTCCACTCGAAGGTCGTGCAGGAAACGGACACGGGCGCGGCCCAGAGCGACGAGGCGCGATGGATGCGCTTCACCCTCGACACGGTGGGCCGCCTCTCGTGGCCGCGCGACAGCCAGGGGCGTGACCTGACGCCGGATGGGTTCCTGGAACTGGCCGAGAAGCTCGTCCGCCCAAAACACCCGCCGGGCCGCGACGTGCGCTGCATCGTCAGCGTCGGCATGCTCACGGAGGGGTGGGACTGCAACACGGTCACGCACATCGTGGGCTTGCGCCCGTTCATGTCGCAGCTTCTCTGCGAGCAGGTGGTAGGCCGCGGCCTGCGCCGCGCAAGCTACGAGGTCGGTCCCGATGGGAAGCTGACCGAGGAGGTGGCGAAAGTGTTCGGCGTCCCCTTCCAGGTGGTCCCGTTCAAGGCCAACACCACCGGACCCACGCCGCCGCAGGTGAAGCGAAACCACGTCCGGGCGCTCCCAGACCGGTCCCATCTGGCCATCACGTTTCCCCGGGTTGAGGGGTACACGCAACTCGTCCGCAACCGCGTCACGGTGGATTGGGCGTCGGTGCCGCCCATGCCACTCGTCCCCGGCGCAATCCCGCCCGAGGTCGACATGAAGGGCCTCGCCCCGACCAACAAGGGGAAGCTGAGCCTCACGGGTCCCGGGCGTCTGGAGCACGCCAGCCTGGATACATGGAGGCAGGGGAAGCGCATTCAGACACTTGCTTTCGACCTTGCGAGCCATCTCACGCAGCTCTACCGCCAGCAGCCGGGCTGCGACATCCCCGCCCACGCGCTGTTCCCCCAACTCGCCCGGATTGTGATGCGGTACGTGGATGAGAAAGTCCAGGTCGTCGCGCCGGCCGACCCCCGGGATCTCTTCCTCGCGCCGTACTACGGGTGGCTGGTGGACATCCTGCTCGCCAACATCCGTGGCGATGTTGAGAGCGGGGAGGCGCCCGAGGTGGCACTTGTCGAGGCGTCGCGTCGCGAAGGGACCACGGCAGACGTGGACTTCTGGACGAGCCGCGACGTACGCGAGATCGCCCGGAGCCACGTCAACTACGTCGTCGCCGACACGGCGCGGTGGGAGCAGTCGGCGGCCTACTACATCGACAGTCACCCGGCGGTGCATGCCTTCGTCAAGAACTCCGGGCTGGGGCTCGGCATCCCCTACTTCCACAACGGCGAGCCGCACGAGTACGTGCCGGATTTCCTGATCAAGCTCATGGGGACCGAGCGGCGCCAGCTCATTCTGGAGGTCAAAGGGTACGACCCGAAGAAGGAGGTCAAGAAGGCGGCCGCGGAGCGGTGGTGCTCGGCGGTGAACGCGCTGAAGGTGTACGGGCACTGGCAGTACAAGATGATCGAGAAGCCGGAGGAGGCCGTCGGAGTGTTGAATGCGGCGGTCGGGGGAGCAAATGTCAGCTGACGACAGCCCCGCCGACACTGCCAAGGCATCCTCCGGGGAAGCGGCGCCGGCACAATCGCTTCGGCCGTGGGGTTAGTGCGATTCGTGCAGCGAAAGGGTGACGATCAAGTTGCCTGGGAGGTGGTTCCCACCGGACTTGCGCGTGTGGCTCTGGACAAGTCGAAGCCCGGCAACGGGCGGGCGATGGTCTTCGTGCCCGAGAACGTGGGTGCACGGCCTGTGGGCGCGCCGGCCCTGAAGGAGTGGATGCTGCAGGGGAAGCCCCCGAAGCGCTCGTTTAGGCTCACCGCGGGGATGGCGTACGTGTCCCCGCTCGACGTCGCTCGCGGCGTGGTCGCGGACCTCCTCAACGCAATGCCGGAGGGCGCTGCGGCCCGCCCATTGTGGGCGCTGATGCCGGTGGTGGCGAACGACGCCACCCACGACCGGTACAAGACCACCCTGTCCAAGGCCATCGAGGGTGCGTCTGGCCGGGTGCCGGAGGGAGTGCTCTTCGAGCCCGAAATGGTGCTCGAATACTTCCGACTGGGCAAGGGCGCCATCCAACTGAAGCGCGAGGAGAACGCATCGTTCCTCGTCATCGATTGCGGGGCGCTGACCTGCAACATGGTCTGGGTGACATCCACCACGAAGGGAACCATCACCGGTGCGAAGGAGAACATCAGGCGGACCGGAATCGCTCCGGTGGGCAGCGACAACGTGCCGCTGGCGGGTGCGCACGTCAACGCCATGCTGGGGAAGGAGCTGCGCGCGGCCTTTCCGGCGCTTCCGGAGGAACATTCCGAGGCTCTGGTTGAGCACGCGAAGCTGACGTGCGGCGACTCGGCCGATGCTGTGATTCGGCAGGTCGGCGTGAAGGGGGAGTGGCGCCTCACGGCGGCGCGGCTTCGCGACGTCAGCGAAGATCTCTGGGAGATCTACGAGCCTACGCTCAAGGCCGTGCTCGGCAAGGCCTTCGACCAGATGACGAAGACGGAGAAGTACGAGGGCGTCATCGAGCGGCGCGAGTTGAGGTCGGCGGATGACCTTCCCGCGCTGCTCCGGGGAGTCGTCCTGGCCGGGGGAACCTCCCGACTCCCCGGATTTGAAGAACCGCTCCTGAAGCGGTTGAACCTGATGGACCCGTCCGGTACGCCGACGGTACCCGTGCTTCGGGTCGGGGGCGACTACCCGGCGGCGGCAGCTGTCGGCGCCGCGCTGCATGTGCTTGACCGCAGAGGCCTCCTTGAGATTCACGGTTCTGATGTAGAAACCGATGCGGCGGTGACCGCGTCCTACCAGGCATCTTTGCCCGATCACGTCGACTTTGCATGGCGGTTCGAGGCTGATGGCGCGCGGGAGAGCAGCATCCCGATCCTCGACCGCGACACGCCAATCGCGGACTTGTCCAAGGATGTCGCCGGCCCGATGGAATGGTCCGGCCGCGTTGTTCGGGGCGCGCTGGTGTGGCGAGGCGTGGAAGGAAGGGGACGATTCCTGCACCAACCGCCCGAGGCAAGCCCGGCCGCGGGCGCTGCGTCGCCTACGCCTCGTTCGGGTCCGAAGTACAGTCCATTCTCTACCTTCAGCATACCGAAGTCCGACGATCCCGTGCTTGCCGTCCGCGTGACGCGGGGCGAACTGCGAGTCACGATCGCGCCGAACTCCGGCGGTACCTGTTGGCACGACTTCAACAAGAACGGCGAGTCCACGCCGGCCGACGGCGGCACCCCGGCGACGCCGAAGGTGGCGAACCGTCGGCGGGTCTTCGCGACCGCCGCAATCCCAGACTTTGTCCTTGACTTCGGCATGTCCAAGCTCCTCGCAGCCGAAAGCAGACAGCCCGGAGAAATCGACCTTTCCTCGTTCGCTCGCCTCGATGAGCGGGTACCGAGGCCCACCATCCCCACAGGTTGGTCAATCTCGCAGGTGGCCCCGGGCGCCGCTGCGCCCCGAGCCGGATCGCCCCGAGCTGCCGGCGCTGTCATGTCAGCAGGCGGAGGAACCTCGGTGCCGCCCACCTACCCTGTCGCCGCGCCCGCGGAGGAGCCGATCGTGGCCGGCCTCCGCACTGGCATCGCCGAACCAGCTGACGGCGCTCCGACTGACGGTTCCAGCGCCGACTCACCGCTTGCAGGGGCGGGGAACGCTCCCAGCACGTCAGTCTCCGGCGCGACCGGTGCCAGCCCGGGTGGCGGGGCCGAGAGTGGTGAGTCTCCGAGCAAGGCGCTGCCCGAGGGAGGGGCGGCTGAGCCGCCGCCGAGCGCCCCGATAAATGGTAGCGACAACTCGCCGGCGGCCCCGCGGCACTGGATCGAACGGATCACGATGTCGGGCACCTCCGCAGCCGATGCCGCGGTTGCATCGGTAGACAACGAGTGGCGGTTCCTCGACGACCTTCATCGATCCATGGCCGACGTAGGCTTCGAGATCCCTCGGATGGACCTGGTGCATCTTCATCTGAGCGCCAAAGTCACCTCGCTGGTCCTGTTGACTGGTCCCCCTGGGGTGGGGAAGAGCGCACTCGCACGGCGATACGCGATGGGACTTGGCATTCTGGAGGGACACGGCGCGTTCTCCCGCATCGCCGTCGAGGCATCCTGGACGGACTCGCGCCAGTTGCTGCATTCGGGCGGCGCAAGCGGCGAGGCAAGCCCCTACGTCAAGCTCGCGGCCCGCGCTTGGAAGCGGCAACAGGAGCTCTTCGCGGCTGTGTTGGACGAATGCAACCTCGCTCACATGGACTACTACATGGCCCCCCTCCTGAGCGCGATGGAGGACGACGGCAAAATCCTAGTAGATGGCCACGAGCTCGAAGTCCCTATGCGCGCGCCTCATCACCGCATGGTGTTGCTGGGAACGATGAACGTTGACGACGCTGGGACGCCCATCACGGACAAGGTGCTCGATCGTGCCTCGCTCGTGGAGCTTGCTCCCGAGCCGCTGGGCGAGTCGGTGCGCGTGGACTCGCGCACTCAAGGACTCCCGCGGCCGCTCTCGGCAGATGCCTGGCGCGATCTCTGCAATCTCCCCGATGTCCTCCCGATTCCCCCAGTGATCGGGGAGCTCTGGAAGGTTCTCAATCCGCCGCCACCCGCGGCCACCGCGGAAACGAAGGACCGGCCGTCCCCGTCGGCGCGCCTCGTCCTCGGCAAACGAATCGCGCGCCAAATCGCCGCCTATCACTACCACGCCCAGCGACTTGCAGAGGACTCCCTCGGCGAATTCGTGATCAACGATGCTCTGGACTTGCAGGTACTCTCCCGCGTGCTGCCTCGCCTGAGCGGGGATGACCGAGCGAAACCCCTGCTCCGCCGGGTGCGTGAGTTCTGCGAGTCCGCCGGATGGGGCCGCTCGACCGCCCGGATCCTCCGGATGGAGGCGCAGCTCGCGCACGAGCACTCGTTCTCCTTCTGGACGTCGTGACGCCGTGGAGAGGGTCCCACCGGCGGACCGCTTGTGTATTCTCGCTGCCGACGACTCCACCCGCGCCTTGAGTTCGCTCTCAGGGCGTTGGCGCGTTGAGGAGGAGGAGCTGCCGGTTCGTCTGCTGTTCGCCGGAAGAGCGTCACTCGAACTGCTCCAAGGACCCGGCACGCTCCGCGCGGCGGTGCCCGCGTCCTTTCGGACCGAGTACCATTGGAATCCATTTGCGGATCGGAAGGACAAGGTTGAAGAGTGGCGAGGCCGAATCTGCTACGGAGTCATCGCCGCGACCTTTTCGGTAGACGGGGACGACGTTCCGCTGGAAGTGGAGGTCGTGCCCTCCGGTGTGGCCGAGTCGCAGATCCTCCTGATGAAGGCATCGCTGGCGAACATCAGCGACGAACTGGTGATCAATGCGCAGGGCCGCGCACGGAGCGAGGTCGGAATCGGCGGTGGCTCACCCATGTCGCCGCGGCATGTCCATGCGCAGCTCGATCGCTTCGTGGAGCCCCTGCTTCCGACGCTGCGCAGGGTTGGACTAAGGCCGAGAACGACCCTGTCCATTCGCAGCCCACAGCGCGCAGGCGTGCATGCTCCACCGGGGCGCGAGCGGCCGAGCATCGACACCTACGAGAATCGCTTCATCGCCCAGGCGATACGGAGCTGGTCGGAATCCCTACTCATGTGCGCGGCGGGTGCCCGCCACGCTGCTCGCGCGGCGCAGGAACTCGGGGAACGGGTGCTTCCGGCCGGGGTGGACCCCAATGCGCCGGGACTTGGGATCAGGCACAAGAAGTGGCGTGAGGAGGCTGACAGCCTGCGCAGGCGCGCCGAGGAGGCCGACGCGCTGCGCAGGCAGCTTGGGGCCAGCGTTCCTTGGGCGACGGAGCTGCCCATCGAGCATCGGGTCGAACTCACTCCGGCGATGTCGCGGGATCCGAGGTACTACGCGGTATTCGTGGCGTGGTGGGCGATTCGACGTGAGTGCGTGGCGATCACGCCACTCCGCGAGGCGAGCCTGACGGATTCGGTGGCGAGCTTCCTCTACGAGAAATGGGCGTGCGTCACCTTGGCTGCCATGCTCATCCGGCTGGGCTGGGACGCGGTGGACCTCGACTGGCTGGAGCGCGACGGGATCGGCGCCTACGACACCGCGATGCGCTCGGGTGTTCCGTGGGCGTTTACGCGCGGCGCGTGGACACTACAACTCGCTTATGACCGAGAGTTTCACAAGGCCGGCCCATTGCCGAGTGCCACCACCAGCACCTTCGAGTTTGCGCTGGGGTGGGAGCCGCTGTGGAGCAGGAAGGGCTATTACTGTGCTGTCGGATTCAAGACGCCCGACTACTCCATTGAGCTCGTGTGCGCCGACGGGCGCCGGGCCCTTCTCGTTGGGGATTGCATCTACAACCCAATTCTCGATGGGGACCAACCCATGTTCGGTGAGGGTGAGGTCGTCTGGCCGACCAAAGAAGCGGAGAGCCGGTTCGTGGGGAAGTTCCGCCTGGGGTCGAAGCTCGCGAAGGTGCGCACCGACTACGCCGGGGCCTGCTTCGCCATCGACCCGGAGGTCGGCGCCACGCGGGCGGTTGAGCACCTTGGCTTTGTGATCTTTCCTGGTCCGGAAGATTGCGAAGGGTGGGTTGCCCAAGCGTCACCAGGCGTCGTGCCGTTGCCCTTGCTCCCGTCCCAAGAACCCGGCGGTTCTGGAATCGAGGCAGACAGCCTCGCCCTCGCGCATCTGGAGGCACTGATCGCCGCCGGCATGAGGGCGGCCCGGCCGCCGACGCCCCGGTCGGTACCGGAGCCGGCGTGATTCTCATCGCCTCCGCAACGCCTGCGTCACCGCCGCCCGCGACACCCCCATCGCCCGTGCGAGCGCGGCTCGCGACGGGTACACGCCCGAAGTTAACAGCGCCTCCCACTCGCGAGCCCTGTTTCCGATCGGTTGACGGGGTGTTTGAGTCTGTTCACTATCCGCCTTCGGCGGTCGTTTCATCGGCACCTCGACCCCCACCCGCCACGTTCTTTCCGAAGCCCGTGACGGGGAGCCATTCCAAGGGCTGACCTAACTGCGGGTCGCCCGAGAACAGATTGAGTCGCCCTGCGTCGGGTTCACCGACCAGGGCGATCCTCATCTCTGCCCCGGTGATCGTCACATCATCGAGGAGGTAGGTCAGCAGGTCGG
>SXGU01300435.1_pt1 | contig 30186 bp, 23 predicted proteins | sample 3174531 | NCBI WGS metagenome assembly SXGU01 (sample SAMN11356863, study PRJNA531348) | freshwater metagenome | isolation source: freshwater sample F1-140 | place: China: Fuxian Lake, Yuxi | collected 2017-12-25 | reverse complement strand
GTATCTGTCGTGTAGTTTTCAAAACCGGACAAATTAAGGGTTTGTAGTTAGCAAAACCGGACAAGGTCATTTTGGTAGATTGGAGAAAAGGATTAGGGGTTTGAGGAGTAGACTTGGAGGGGAAGCCAAAATGGATTGATGTCCCGAGGGATGTTGGCAGAGCAGCACCTTTGTACCCGGAGCGGCATCGACCCTCAGCAATTGTGAACCGATGGGGACGCGTCCCTCCGGACCTACTTTGATGGGAGTGCGTTGGCTCCAAACGAAGGGCCACCAAGGGCAGTTGGGTCTGGGTCTCAACGCGGATCGATTCTCGTTACGAGCCAAGTCCCAAGCTTTTTGAGGAGTCATCTTGAGTTCGCAGTGGATCTCGTGTTGGTTGCGATGCAGACGCAGAGTTTGGATTTCTGAGTTGGCTTGGTCGAGATCGGTGATCAATTCACTGGCAAAGTAGGCTGGCAACCGTTCTTGCCAAAAGGAATGAGCACGCTCGATCTTGCCTTTTGCTTGGGGAGTGGGAGCGAAGCGGAAGGTGACACCGTAGAAGTGGAGTGCTTGACCCAACTGAGTGAGTGCCTTTGGGTCATGGGTGAAGAAGATGCTGTGGTAATCGACGTAGAGTTCCAACGGCAGCCCATATTGGGTAAAGGCATTGGGCAGCAAATCAAAGTAGGCCAGCAGCGTCTCCCGTTGATAGATTTTCGACGCAGTGAAGATACGGCTGCAATCATCGAGCATGTTGATCATGGGAAAGGTCTGAGAACAGTTAGAAAACCAGCGGTGGGGCGTTGCATCCAATTGCCACAGTTCACCAATTTGACTGCGTTGCCAGCGTCGCACCGGAGCCGCAGGACGGTGATTAGGTTTGGGGTGGGCCAGTCTGTGTTCAATAGCCCATCGGCGGACTTGAGCCCGGTCGAGCCTGAACCGGAGGAGGCGAAGAACTTCGCTGGCGGCAAAGCTGTAGGAAGCTGAAGGGGTGCTACTCAGGCGTTTGCGTAACAGCGCATGCACCTCGGGCGGCCAGTTTACTGCGTGGTTTCCTCCTGAAACCTTCGGGATCCACCGAGTTTGCTGGTGATAAGCACAGGCCTTGAGGTAATCACCGTAGATCTCGTAAAAGCGGCTGCGTCCGAGCCCGAGCTTCATGGCTGCAGCTTTGGCATTGAAATCGCCAGCACGAAAACCAGCTAAAACATGACGAATGAGTGGAATGCCGCAACGGGAGGCTAATTGTGTTTTTTCATCGCACCCAAGTTATCAGAATTGGGGAACTCTGTCCCCCAAACCCCCTGGGATTTTGCGCTTTGGCTGATTCCGGCAAAATGGGCTAGCTGAGCCACCTTCCGGCGACCCAGCCTGCCGTGTATCAGCCTCCAGATGGTGCTCAGGTTGCGTCCCCGCAGAGCCTTACCCTCCACTGGAGCTCACTAAGAATATCAACCCTATATCTCCCAACAAGGATCTGAAAAATAATTCCGGTTTTGATCGCACGTCCGGTTTTGAAAACTACAAAGTGTCCGGTTTTGCTAACTACACGTGTCCGGTTTTGCTCGCACCACGACACACCACATAAACTGTTGCCATGGGTTTCCGACACCTTGAATTGGTTTGATCCCATGAATGCTTACAGCGAGACTTGAAAAATGATTTTGTGGAGATTGCTCCTCCGGATTCACTCACCCCACTGGCTGTCGCTGGTCGTCAGTGGTTTCGTGGTTATTCTAACATTGGATTCAACAGTTTCCCAGTCCTCTCTCCCCACCGACCCAACTATTCTCGGGCGATCCGTTGTCGTGATTTATAACACTAAAATACCTGAATCCAGGGAGTTGGCTGAATTTTACGCTGAAAAACGCCAAGTGCCTCGACAGCAGATACTAGGGCTAAACCTCTCGCTTGATGAGGAAATCACACGGAAAGAATTCAACGAAAGCATTCAAGGTCCGTTAAAGACTTTCTTGGAGAAGAACCGCCTTTTAACCTTCAAGCCTGCGCCGAAGCGGAGCAACACCAACCAAGCTCCTTCAGGAGTAGAGGCTACGTTTCGCTATTTGGTCTTGTGTTATGGAGTCCCTGTTAAAGTGCGGGCTGATCCTTCCTTGCAGGAAAGTGTAGATTTGAGTCTGCCGGAACATCTGCATCAAAATGCAGCTTCGGTCGACAGCGAATTATCAGTTATTCCCTTGGTGGGTAAGAACTCGAAACTCACTGGGCCGCTTACCAACCCGACCTACGCGGCAACCAATACGGCCCAACTGAGCCCTACCAATGGGGTAATCATAGTAGCCCGTATCGATGGTCCGACTGCTGCAATTGCTCGAGGCCTTGTCGAGAAATCACTCTTAGCAGAAAAGGATGGTCTCTGGGGTCGGGCCTATTTTGACTCACGAGGTCTGACCGAGGGTTCTTACAAACAGGGAGACGACATGTTTAAAAAATGTGCTGTGCTCGCTCAGAACTTCGGTTTTGATACATTTCTCGACTCTGCACCCGAGGTTCTTCCCGCTACGTTTCCTCTGAGCGACTGTGCAATTTATGGAGGGTGGTACTCAGGACAATACGATGGCCCATTCGCTCGCAGTCAGGTTGAGTTTGCTACGGGAGCCTTTGCCTATCATCTCCATTCGTCCAGTAGCAAAGTGTTGCGCAGTGATCATGATTATTGGGTTGGACCATTACTAGCGCGAGGGGCAACGGCCACCATGGGTTGCACCGAAGAACCGTTTTTGGCCGGGACTCCAGACATTTCAGTTTTTCTCAGTCGGTGGATTTTCGGTAATTTTACCTTAGGGGAAGCAGCCTTAGCTAGTCAGGCATGGCTTTCTTGGCAGGTAGTAGTTCTCGGCGATCCCCTCTATAGGCCGTTCGCTCAGAACGGAGCCAAATTACATCAACGTCTTTTGTCGGAAGGAAACAAAAAGGCTGATTGGGCAAACCTTGTAGTTGCCAATCGCTCGCTCAAATTAAAAACTTCGGCGGATGAGGTGCGTGATTATTTGACCAATCAAGCAGGGTTTTCCAAGAGTGCTGTTTTGCTAGAAAAAGTGGGCGATTTATTCATCGATGAGAAAAAGGATTCCGGCGCCATTACTTTTTTTTTGGAGGCCTTGAAACAGAATCCATCCCCGCAACAACGCAATCGACTCACGTTCCAAGTTGTCAAACTGCTTGATGGAGAGAACCGTAAACAAGAATCATACCAACTTTTACAGGATTTGTTGAAGACCTCGCCGGATTATGCGGATCTAATGGCCGTTTATACCAGACTTTCAGATCTGGCTGAGACACTTCAGAAACCAGAAGAATCCTCTAAATGGAAAGCGATGGTGCAGAAGGTGAATCAACCTTAACGCCTCCTGAATCAGATCGAAACCACCTATCATTGTGCAATGGTTTGATTTAACGATTGGTGATCCGGCCCAGGATCTTGCAATGGATGAAGCTTTGTTGGATTGGTGCGAATCCAATGATTCGCTCGGTGCGTTGCGGTTTTGGGAATCACCGAAATTATTCGTCGTCCTTGGTTATGCAAACCGGCGGAGTTGTGAGGTGAATGTGGTTGCTTGTAAAAATCGAGAACTGCCAATTTTACGCCGATGTACCGGCGGCGGCACTGTGGTTCAAGGGCAGGGGTGTCTGAATTACACTTTAGTGCTTCCAGAAAAAATGGATCCAGCGTTCAGCACCATCCCTGGGACGAACCACTTTATCATGGATCGCCAACGCCAGGCGGTGGAGCGAAGTTTAGGATCCTCCGTGGAAGTTCAAGGCCATACAGATCTCGTTTGGAGGGGTCGCAAATTTTCTGGTAATGCGCAGCGTCGACGGCGTAGCTATTTGATGTTTCATGGTTGTTTTTTGCTCCATTTTGACCTCGCACTTATTCAAGAGGTGCTGAATACGCCTTCTTCAATGCCTGATTATAGGCGTGCGAGAACCCACTCAGATTTTATCGTTAACCTCCCCGTGAAACAGGAAAGCCTAAAGGAAGCGATCCGAACAGTTTGGTCTGCCAACCAACCCATGCTCCCGCCCCCGGTGGAACTGGTTCAAAGACTAATGTCTGAACGGTATGGGCAGGAGGAATGGCACAAGAAATACTAGAATTCCTAATAGTATTAATCTTTGGAAACACTGACTTTGTAGAGCCGTGATTCAAACTCAGTCTGAACCGTGTAATCAAGGATTCTTGGATCTGATACTTTAGGAAATTGTGTTAGGATTTTCCAATCTCCGGGATTCAAGGCATCGCAAACCCAGAATGTGTAATTTCGATTCGGGGATCCGGACACGCTCAATTTGATTCCTGTGGAGCTAAAAGCAGCCTTCATCCCAAAAACACTTAATCGGTTACTAGGATCCGTTCCTGAGATGTATTCCTCTAGATTGGTTTGACCGTCTTGGTCAGGATCTCCGCTGGATCCCGATAGAGAAAGGTTCGAGAGTGCATCCAAGCCGAATGAAGCTTCCCATGCATCAGGTAGGCCGTCTTGATCGAAGTCATCAACATCCGTCGCAGGATTAATTTTTCCGGCTGTAGGGAGTGCCGCATGCCAATTGGTTGGGTCGTCCCCGAAGCCTCGAACAACTATTCGTTGGAGCGATTTGCCGCTCCCAGAAGCTGTCTCAGGCCAAGGTGAAGTTACCCGATATCGTACTCGCTCGATCGACACATACGGAGTTTCATAGTCTTCCTGTGGCGAGGGTTGTGTTGGCTCATCAGGTTGTTTTAGTTCAACTGTTTCACCTGAGTTCTCTAATGCACCGCTCCAGGGACCGAGTAGGGGAACGCTAACAGGCACTCCGAATTTGGAACGAAAATTAGAAACCGTCCCTAGATCAGTGGCCGGATTAAAACTCACCACTAACGCGAACCCACCAGGAGGGAGCACAAGGGATTGAGGAAAGTCGAAGTCCACTCCACCTCGCAGGTGCCAACGATTCGTTTCGTGCAAAGGATCCCAGAGTGACATAGGGAAGGGTGAAACATTCCGAACCTCGATGAACTCATCCACCGTGTTATTATTGGTGGTGCCAGAAATCGGGTTGAAGTGAATTTCAGTGATGACGACGGGTCCAACGAGGGGGTCGGAGTTTGGTCGTCCCAACGTGCGTTGTTCCTGCCGAATAAAATGCTCGGCCCCATCGGTGCTGACAAATCTTCCAAAACTGACTCCATTAAAGGACGCACCGAAACTGAATCCGTGATGGTAGCCCGTCAGTTGGCCTGTAGCGTCCGCACTGAACAGGTGGGCGGAGTCTCCAAGGGCACTGAAGGAAAATCCCATGGATCCTAACCGGAGTGCATCCTCGTCGATGACCCAATACCCATTCTCAGCTAGGATAGTTCCCTGAGGCAGTTTGTATTTTTTGGGATCTCGATAATCGTCGCTGAACCACCATCCACTGATGTCAACAGGTTGGTTCATGGCATTTAGCAATTCGACACCATCGCGCAACGGTGGATCCGTATGCGAGAGCACTTCGTTAACCAAGATTGTTGGGATAATCGCGGGGACCGGATCAAAAGTTCCCGGCGAACCACCCGTGACGCTGCTCAACCTCCAATGGGAATCAGATGCTATTGAGTCGGTAGGGACAAACTCGTCTCGCAACGTCAGGGAAAAACCAAATCCATCAGCAAGTGCTGCCCAATTACTATCGTAGGTAACATCGCTGACAGGCTCTCCTAGAGGTCCGGTCAGCAATAATCGATTGGAGCCATTTCCGAGATTTCCAGTAAACTCGCCCGCGATCATGTTGGATTTGCCATACCTTGCTTCGAAGGCGACCCGATTCTTCACGAGCAAAACCCTCTCACTGGGTCCCAAGTTCGTAACGGCACTACTTCTGGTAAAGTTGTATTCTATCCCTCCCCCTAGTTTAAAACCGACCAGATCCAGCGTGGCGGATGAGGAATTCCTAAACTCTAGATACTCAAAATCAGATGAATTATTTGTTGAATCGAGCGAAGGGGCTTCGGGATGATACATGATCTCCGTCAGCAATAGAGGTGGAGTGATGTTGTAATACGTCGCCTCCGTGACCCCAGACCATTTGGAAATCAAAGGAGGGTTCAAGGCCCCGGTTCTAGCTGTGAACGCATTATTGAATAGGCGAGCCATCAACCGAGCATTTTTTGTGATAACAACAGGAAGATTCGTAGCAATTCTCGCGTTGGGATGGACATTTCCACCGGGCAGCCGCGGATCTACCCCATCGAGAGTGTAGTAGACTATTCCGTTAGCGGCACCTTTGAGGATTAGCGAGACGGAGTTCGCAAATTTGCCACTGGGTGCTGTGTTTGTCGGAGCTGCGAGGGATTGGCTATCCATGAAAACTACACGGTTTGAAAGCCACGCTTTCATCGAGTTGATTTCACCCTGATAACCCCCTCGTGGTGAAACGCCCCATTTTGTTTGGTCTCGCACCTGGGGTATCCGAACCTCAGTCGTTAGTTTATCGACGAGTCGGTTAAGATTCGTCGTTGAGAAATGCGTTAATCGCAATTGTTGATAGCGATCGATCCATTGCTGATAGAAATCGATATCCGTGAACATCCGCCCCCACCATCTCTGGCTGGTTTCGTTGAAATAATCGGTTCCACCGCTGCTTGTCCAAGCCTTGGGGTTCGCATCGCGGCCATCAGTGGATCCAAGGGCTCGATCGAAGTCCCATAACGGACCGAAGGTGATTTTCCCGTTGCGTGGTTTATAGAAATAAGTGCTCAAGCGCAGAGCATCAACATTGAAGGAAAGAACATTCAATAGGTGGTGATCGATCCCTGCCTCGACATCGAAATAAGCCCTGTATCCGTTGGTACGATCCAACCAATTCGCTCCATAGAGTGCCGTTCCGTAAGCCGAAAAATAGTTGCCCAAGTATTGCAATTGAGGAGCACGGACTGGTGTCTTCATTTCTGCCTCGTCGGGTTCCACAAAAACCATCGATTGGCTCGCCCCTGAGAATCCTCCTTCACCGGGTCCGGTTCGATCCACTTTGAGAATGAACCCACCTGTAACCGCCGGGGCAACCAGATTCTCGGGTTCCAACTTGTCGATGTCTACTCGATCTTCACTTCGCCGAATCCGCTCCTCGAGCACGTAAACACCATTGTAAGTAGTAGGGTAACGCAAACTGCCTGCAACTGTGTCTTTCACCAGAAACAATTCAACGAACCGGGTCCGAGATGAGTATCGACCGATGTCGCGGCTGAGTTGATGCATGAATGGATTGTGGATCAGGACAGGCTCGAAAGTGTTGGGAGCATACAGGACCCAATCCGAATCCTCAGGCAGCCCAAGAAGAGTGTGTTTTTCATCTGCACCATACTCATCACGAAGCTCAAGATTCAGGCTAACTTTGGGAAGGCCCAGTGTGCTCGACCCTCGTGCTCCGATTCCGACGCGTCTGCTAAACGATGGGGAATTCGTGAATGAAGCGATTCCATTGAGTGGCTCATAAACTTGCAAATATGCGTCCTGCTGTCCTGTGGAAGGGGGCGTCGATTTGCCGAAATTATGTATCACCAGCACAGGCAAAGTTGAGTTGAAGGTCGGGGTAGTTCCTTCAAGTCTGATGAACATCTCCGTGTGCGGATCGCCCGGCAAAACTCCGTTCGCGAACGAACGAGCCCGCACTTGCACTGAATTGTTCAGGGTGATGGGATTTGTGTATAGTAACGATGAGATGGAGGGCATCGTGCCATTGGTAGTATAACGAATCTCAGCACCCTCTACGGGCACTTTCAACGAGATGGATAAGCTGATATTCGTGATGAAGACTCCACCGTTAATCGAAAACTTCACATCAGGAGCAAACCCCGGCCCACTTGTTGAGTTGGGCAACCCAGGGGTCGGTGCTGGAAAATAACCTTCCGACGAAACGGAACCATTGGGGCGGCCGTAGCTAAAGTTTTTCCTTTGAATGGGAAACGCTGGAGAAAATGCAGACTCACTCACACCGCTCGGGTTAATAAGGGCTAAAAGTTCTCCCCCGGAGTCCAACTTAAAGTTTGTGTGGAGTCGGCTTGCAGTATTGGTTCGATCCTTTCCAGAAGCGAAAACAACGAGCCGAGCACCCGCAGCAATCGTCGATGAAGGGAAAACCCATTTCTTCAAATCTGTTGCGTCGTCCGTTAACGCCCACCCTCGCAGCGAAACTGTCTGTGCCGATGAATTGAACAATTCAATCCAATCTGATTTGTCACCATCTTCATCGCGGATTACTCCATTGTTCTCAGCCATGAACTCCGAGATGGAAACTCCTGGAATTACTAGTGTTGAGTTCACAGTGTAACCCCAAACCGCCTGTGAGAAGGGATGGGGAGTGCCTGCCGTATCCGTAATTCCATGGCCGTCTCTAAAAGTTACCGAGATCGCGCCATCCGCTTGCCTCGGAAAAGAGAAAACAAATTGACCGGGTGTTACTTCAACGAGATTGGTTGCTCCCGCACCGTTGATCAAAAGATCTCCTGCTTCCACGCCGACCACGGGCTCGCTGAAGTGGACTTCGACCGCATAAAGCTCTTTTAAAGCGGCTCCCGAAACTGGGATCACGTCCGAAATAACTGGAGCATCCGTATCTCCCAAAAATGAAAGCGAGGCGTCCCAGACAATATCGCTACTGGTTAACGAGGTGTTGAGCAACTGGATGGCGAGGACATTGGAACCTATCTGCAACACAGTTCGGGGATCAGTGATTGGGTAATCATTGAAAACGGCTGGGTCGGGATTGACTGCTGAGGACGCGAGCCCGTCGAAGGGGATCTCTCCCCCTGGGACATTAAACCGAGTCACCTCCTTGCCATTGATCCAGCAAATAAAACCATCATCGCAGGCAGCATTCAGTGTGAGGGATTGGATGTTCTTAAGATCAAAAACGTTGAAACGGATACGTAGATACACCGTGCTATATCCACCATACATGTCATCCATTAGTGTGCCAGAAAACGGATCTCCATAATAGAAACTCGCAATTCCACTAGTCCAAATGCTGTCATCAAACTGGGGTGTTCGCCACGCGGTTGGATCAGGAGTGGAAGGGCTGGTAGTGCCTTTAAAAAAACGCCAACTCGACCCATTGCCGAACAATTCCTCAGCAAACCCAGATGGAACTATTCCACACAGATATGCCCATACACATAAACAATAGAATCGGTTTCTCATGACAATGAAAGCGTGGACCCTAAAATGAACTAGGGCTGTTGGTAGTCGGTCACTCGTTCGAAGTCAATGGAAGAAGGATTTTCCAGACAACCGCTAGTGATTAAATCGGAACCCCGCTCCGTTGCAGCATCGAGATAACTTCCTCGCGGGTGGAGCCAGTTTTCTCCGCATTGTTGACCAAATCACCAATTACTACTGGGAACCAATTGTTCGCTCTTTGATTCGTTAAGCCCGCAACGTCGAACGGGGCGATCAATTCAACGATCCGCTGGCGAATATCTACCCTCGGTTCGAGTCTAGCCAATCGGCAAATCTCACGGGCTTTCGGTCCGAACTGAGGGTCCGACGAACGGAGGAAACCCTGCGCGCGTTCCGGATGGCCTAGCCTCCCGACTGTCTCAGCAAAACTGGCGGCAGCAAAATAGAGCAGGGTGAGATTGCAGAAATTCTCAAAATTTTTAAGATTTGAATAAAGTGCTCCGATCAAATCTGCCGTTTGATCTATTTCCAGTAGGGTGACGGCCTCATATCCTTTGAGTGATTGCTGCCGTAATTCCCTAGTTTGGGTTTCAGTCAGGATTCTGGCGAGGCGTTGAATTCCTAATAAAGTTAGAGGGAATCCAGTAGAAAGCATCGGATCGATGAAACCAGCGGCTGAAGGCAACATTGCCCAGTTTTCACCCACCACGGTTTCAACCTTCCAAGCTACCTGTGGTACATAGTGCCAATCTGTGACTCGTTGTGCGGTTCCGAGCAGAACCTTTAGGCTAGGGTAGTTGTTGAGCAATTTTTGCCAACCAATCTCACGACTTTTTAGCCCTATCGAGTTCGCAGCATCGTCCTCCATCACTACGCCAACACTTGTCACTCCATTGTTGAAGCGTAAAACCCAAATCCAACCGCCTTCGAAGATGTGATGAACCGCGGCGTCATCCACTGGAAATGGAGGGGGCGAGGAATCAAACGTTGAATCGGAATCTTCAAGCCGAGGAACCTTTGTAAAATGTGCAAACAGGGCCTGAGTTTTCTGGGTATTAGCAGGTTGTGACGGTGGGATTGAGAGAACCTGAGACATGAATCCTTGTGGTCCACTGGCGTCCACAATGAACCTAGCTTGAACTTGGTGATTTTGATTTTGGGACTCGAGTTCCATTTCCCACGACTCATTATTGTATTTGATCTTGGTAATGGTTGTGTCCGATCGGTAGTGCACTCCGTGTGAAATTGCCTCGTTCACCAAGTATTCATCGACCGCAGGTCGATACCAATGCGTGTCGCCAAGACTGTCATTCGGACTTGCAGCGACTAGGAGTTGAGTTGAGCGATCATGGGGTTGGAGAGACGCTCCGACTTCGTGCTTATAGAAAGAAAAACCGCGCTTGAGGCCGCAAGGCAACTCAGGGAGATGCTTTTGCCAACGTCCCCATTCGGTCATTTTATGGAGATTTGGAAGATCAGCATCGCGAGCGATTTCCTCTAGTAAGAGATTCGCCAACGGAGTGGAAGATTCACCGATTGCAAATCGTGGATGCCGACCCTTCTCAATCAATAGCACCTTTTGACCCGCGCGGCGAAGGATCATGGCAATTATGGAACCTGCGAAACCCGATCCAACGACCGCTGTATCAAATGGAAGCGGTGATCTAGAATCAATCATTGTGGGTTTGAACCGCAATGTGCGCAAAGGGCCGCTGGGGGGATGCGCTGGGTTTGATTGATAATTTGGAGACGCTCACGACGCGTAGGGAAACAAAAACTACATTCAGTCAACAACTCCAGATTCCAAACGTCAGCAAAGATACGGCAGCCTCCACGATTGAGACCGTAAGCGATGGCGGATTCTAGCGATTCCAGCTTTGGTGGTGAGAATAAACCTTGTTTCGAAAGCAGCTCGAGTGCCCCATTCCCTCCACGAGTCGGGATCAGAGATGCGACTTTTGCTCCTAAACTGTCGATCGCGAAATCGATAGAACGACAGGCCCATATTCGACCAGATTCTTCGGATTGAAAAGGAGATCGAACTAAGATGAAGGTTCTCAGATCAATCCATTCTATTTCCATCCATCGAGCCATTCTCTCGAAATCTCCTAACGTGACGCGTTTATTTAGTTTCTCCAACGTCGGCTCATCAACGGTTTCCAGCCCGACGGCGATTTCTAATTGTCCTCCCAGTTGATCGCGGAATCGACGTGCTCGATCGCCAATTAGTAAAGGATGACTTTCCACAATAACTCTACTGAATCTGCTCAGCAATTGTGCGATCTCCTTGTCTTCTTGCGGCCGAATTGACTGGGGGTCAAAAAAACTCCCACTGTTGTAAAGCTTAATGGTCTTTACGTTGGGGAAGTTCGTTAGAGCCTGTTCGATTTGACGAGGAATCGCTCCAACCTTTGGGGGCGAAGTTGAAGTGTGCTTCCAAAGATCGCACATCAAACAGTGCCATGGACACTCCCGAGTAGCCAAAAAAACGGTCAACACCTCCTCGAGTTCCCCTTGTGCGTTGGGTTCACGTTCAACAAAAACAGCAACAGGCTGCTCGTGATCTATTAGAGCACGCTCCGGCCGCAACCTCTTAATCCACCGCGTACGCTCTGCCGGAGATTCAGGGTAGGGGAGCAGATCCTGACCTAAAGTAAGGAGCTCCGGCCTCGAGTCAGGCATAGAGCGACAGGAATGTTTTGCGTAGGACTGCCTCTTGATCCGGGATTTGCTTTCGCATTATTTCCATCGGCATCGCCCCATGTTGAAATCTCCTTTTGGTAAACACGGGCATCTCGAAACCGGTCAACGATTTGATGCCGTGAGCCACTATTTCTCCCTTCAGTTCGTAAAGGCGATCAACGGAATAATCTGTCAGCTTTACGAATGGAACTCCTTCAGCGACTTCGATCACGTTTGGACGAGTAAACGGGCTAAAACCATTGAATCCGAAATGTCGAGCTGGAGCATAGGTGCGTGTATAGGATCGGCTTAACCCTCCTGAATAAGTCAGCGAATGTTTGATCCGTCCTACTCCCCATCCTTCTTGATAGAGCATCTGGTTATGCACCACGCTACGAATCGTGAGCTCAGGGTTTTCTTCGATCGGATAATCTTTGAGATTCTCATCGCCTCCGTCACCATCCACGAGGTATTTCCAATCAGGATATCGCGCCCGGAGGTTTCTGCAGAGAACCATTGCCATACTCGCAGACTGAACGTCTAAAGGTTTGTAGTCCTCAACGACTCGAATGGTCTCCTGAATGTCTAAATCTGAAAGCATTGCTTCGATAGGTTCTAGAAAAAGGTCAAAACCAAGTTGCCCTAAGAACTGGCGAGCCTGTGTTAAATCAGGTCCGCCATCAAAACTCAGGGTGAACGCTTTCAGCCGGCTGGGCGTGATCCCAAGCTTGAGCATGACATGGTAGGTCGTCAAAAAAACTGCCCCACTGTCGATTCCCCCAGAAAAACAGACGCCAACAGGTTCGTGGCTGGGGATCCGGATTAACCATTTCCTGATTTCTTCAGCCAACGCCTCGATGTAACGGCGACCCACCTCGTCGAGTTCTTGAGGTTGCTGATCCCGTTGCGGGTCAAAGAAACGTGTATAAACCGGGTCAGGATCTGGGCAACCCAAGAGTTGAATCTCCACCACATAATGCGCTGGCACCATCCTTGTGTAACTAGGATGGAACTGATTCCCAAACCCCTCACGATCCAACCAGGCCCGAATGGTGTCCATTCTATCCGCCACAACTAATGCCGGGCCTTCATGACGTTTGGCTAAAAAATAACGTAACGGTCGATCGAGTGACCTAGCGAGGCGCACACGCTTACCCTCGCGAGCGACCAATGCGAAAGACCCATCGATCGCACGCACATCTTTGGTGTCTCCATTAAGAATTCGCTCCCGTGCTTGGTCCAAGGTCAAATTGTAGATTTGATTCGCGTCTGGATCAGTCAAGTCCACTACGCGTTCAATGTATTGGTGCATGGATCCAAACTAACCCCGCCCAAATTGAATTCGCAACCGAATTTGGATTTTCTATCCATTGATTCGACAGGAACACTGGTTCGAAACCGCCATCTCGCGTTGACTTCAGCCTCAAAACCTACTAACAGGTTGGCATATGTGAGGTGTTGAGTTTGTCAACACAACCTCACTTCATGAGATGCTTTGATGTTCCGTGCTTTCCGCTATTTTAAACCAGATGCGCCACGGATAGGCCTTTCGCTCGGCCTAATGTTCCTCAGCATTGGGGCTAACCTCCTGAAGCCTTGGCCATTGGCGTTTGTTGTAGATCATGTATTGGGGAACACCCCAATGCCTAACTGGATCGCGACTCGGACCATCGGTTGCTCTTACACGCAATTTATTTTTTGGGCCGCCGTGTTGGTCTTCATTCTCTACACGGGGCAGGGCGCGCTAACCGCCCTGCAAAACTTTACTTCGATCCAGATCGGCCTTCGCGGCCTAGCACGGGTTAGGCTCGAGCTTTTTGAACGGTTACAGAGATTGTCTCTTCGTTTTTACAATTCGCACCCACAAGGGGATACGATTTATCGAGCAACTTGGGACACGTTTTCTTTCCAAACCCTTTTTCAGCAAGGTTTCTCTACATTCCTCAACGCTTTCCTTTCGCTTGCAATCATGGTTGTGGTGATGGCTCGTTTGAACCTCAAACTCATGTTTTTGTCGGTGGTAATTGTCCCCCCTTTAATTCTCACCATTCTCTGGTTCGGAAAAAAGATGAAGCTGCGCAGCTTGGCATCTCATCAGGCAGAAAGTCTGTTGTCCTCTTCTGTTCAGCAGAATATCGCAGCCATGCAACTCACCCAGAGTTACGTCCGAGAAAAAGAGGAACGGACTCGATTCGCAGCACTCGTGGACCTAACCTGTCTTCGGCGCACATCTCAACATGGCTGGGAACTTAGTTATTGGTTCGGAGTCACCGCGCTTTTTGGAGTCGGCATCGCCGTGATCATCTGGCAAGGCTCATCAGAAGTGATGGCTGGAAATTTAAGTCTGGGTCACATGCTCATTTTTTTGACTTATCTAAGCCAATGGTATGAACCATTAAATCAATTGGCACATGTAGGGGCGACTGTCGCGGATGCAGGGGCGGGCGCAAGTCGAGTTCTAGATATCATCGATCAGGATGAGCCGATAAGTGACCCGACAGTTCCTAAAATCCTTCACGACCCAAAAGGAAAAATTGAATTCAGAAAAGTTTCTTTCGATTACACCACTGATCATGCAGTTCTGCAGGAAGTTTCACTCAGCGTCGAACCCGGGGAATCAGTCGCGATCATTGGTCCGAGCGGTGTGGGTAAAACAACATTATTGCAATTACTGAACCGCTTTTATGACCCTTCCGGCGGAGCGATTCTGCTGGATGGGATTGATTTGCGCGAGCTGAGTTTGAAGGATTTGCGTTCGAGTATTTCATTTGTAATGCAGGAACCCATATTGCTCCCCGGGACGATCGCAGAGAACATCGCCTACGGACGTCCAGAAGCCAGTGTCTTAGAAGTTGAGAACGCCGCACGGGCAGCACATATTCACGATTTTATTACTCGATTACCTCAGGGTTACCAAACCTTAGTTGGAGAAGGTCTCGCCCGACTGAGTGCTGGTGAGAAGCAACGAGTAAACCTAGCAAGAGCATTCTTAAAAAACGCGCCTGTATTGGTGCTTGATGAACCCACCAGTGCTCTTGATGCAGAAAGTGAACGCTTTGTGATGGCCAGTTTGATCGAGTTGATGCGCGACCGCACGACCCTGATGGTCGCGCATCGATTGTCCACGATCCGCAGCGTGTCCAAGGTTATCGCCATCGAGGATGGTCGAATAACTCAGGAAGGGTCACCAGATGTCTTGCTTCGACAGTCAGGCTATTTCAGTCGCGTGACGCAACCTCCGACCTCATAACAACTCAGTCTTCCAATTTCTCGCTGGGAACGAGTAGTGAAGGATCATTGGTTGCCGTGGTTTCCGGTTTCAGTGCAGGCGAGTTGGTGGAGAGGGAGTTCACGTCCGAGGGCTCGAATTCCTCTGGAAGAACTACCAAGGCAATCCGACGATTCTTCGCACGCCCTTCGGTGGTCGCGTTGTCTGCGATAGGGTGAAACTCTCCGTATCCAACCGCAGCCAAACGGCGCGGGTCAACGCCAGCGCGCTCTGACAACATTCGCAGAGCGGCAGTGGCTCTAGCCGTTGAGAGTTCCCAATTCGTTGCATGCTGTCCTCGACTTCCTGCTCGGATTGGCACGTTGTCGGTGTGCCCCACTACGTTGATTTGTCGTTTTGGGAACTGTGTGAGAACCGAGGCAATTTGTTGCAATACTTTCTCCCCTTCAGGTTTGACCGTCGCCTCCCCAGAATCGAACAAAATGCGATCTAGGATGTTCACAGTTAACCGACCTTGAAGTTGCGAAATGGTAACTTCCTTAGATTCTAGGGCAGCGCGCATTTCGGTTTCCATGCTCTTCTGTGCGTTGCTGGCTTCTGCATTCTCGCGTTGCAATGCTTCGATCCGAGCCTTGCCATCCTCCAATTCAACCCCTAGTTGGTTTGCGCGACTAGTAGCCTCGTTCGCGACGGTTCGAGAATCGATGAGTTCCTTCTTCAGCGATTGGTTCAACCGATACTGCTTTAATGTCGAAAGGCTTATGAACCCAACAAGTGCCAACACAGACAATGTGCAGGCGAAAACCCAAGTGTGTTTAGACATGCAATAAACTTAATGATGGATCGATGTGCAGCAAGCCGCGATCTAAGGTATGGAAGGTTTTAAAAACTCCTGCATTCTGAATCGTTTCCTTCAGGGAGTCAGCGCAGATTCCAATATTTCCAACTTGCTTCCTCGTTGCTTGAATCGCGCTCTAACCCCCAATGGAAGAGTCACTTTTCGAGCAACATGACCGTGGAGAATTCCGTTGAGCGTTGGCACTGAAATCATCGTCGCGAAACTTTCTAATACTTCCGCACATGTCGCGCTCGGTCTTGTCGGGTCAAGGTTTTCACAATTCGTAAATTGACCTAAGATCAGACCTCGAAGGCCACGATAAACCTTCGCCAACCTCAATTGACTCAACATTCGATCGATTCGATAGGGACGCTCGTCCACTTCTTCGAGTAGAAGGATGGAATCTTTAAATTTGGGTAGGAATGGAGTTCCAACCAAACTAGTAATCGTGGCAAGATTCCCACCTAATAATAATCCTTCTACCTCCGTTTGCGGTTGGTGAAGAAAGGTTCCCGAACTCGGAATTCCACCCAACGGTCGAGCGGTTGTGACAGCTTTCCAGAAGTGTTCTTCGGTCAATGGATCTGGCGGATTACTAAATTCAACCGCAGCCATTGGCCCAGCGAATGTCACCAGCCTTGTTTTATGATAAAGTGCTAACTGTAAAGCCGTTACATCACTGAATCCCACAATTATTTTAGGATCCCGGCGCACCGATGCATAATCGATTCCATTAAGTAAGCGAATACATCCATAGCCTCCACGCAATGCCATAATCATGCGGACTTCTGGATTCCGGAGCATCCCATTCAGATCGGTCAACCGGACATCATCCTCGCCAGCTAAAAAGCCATGCTGAGCTTCCACGTGACGACCAAGTATGACCCGATAACCTTGCTTCTCCAAATAAATCACCGCTCGTGAAATCCGTTCAGGAGGAAGAACTGGCCCAGCTGGCGCGATCAAACCTATTAATTGACCGGCGCGCAGTTTTTTTGGTTTCAGCGAATTCATTCCTCTGTCGGGGGTTCTCATCCTATCGGCATAGTAGATACTATTGGGATACGCGAGAAGGCTTCGAACGACAACTCGTAAGACCAGATACTACAACGAAAGAACGAACGATTTTGACGCGGAGTGCCCCGTTTGATTAGATCCCTCCCCATGTGTTTGCGTCATTGGTTCGGTTTGTGGATGATGATGGTAATCCTTATCAAGGGTAGCCATCTTTTGGCGGAGCCCTCGGGTAATGGGCTCAAGGTGACTTTTACCAGTGCTGGAAAAAGTGATACTCATGTATTACCCAATCTCTGGCTTTTCGTGCCTGCTGGAACAGCACCAGCCCCGTTTGTTCCCGCTGGAGAATTCACGGCACACTATCAGGGGCAAATCGTAGTTGATCTAAGGGGGGATTACACTTTTCAAGCCGAACTTCAGGGTGAACTTAAGTTGGACATCAACGGGACTAATGTATTGGAGGCCTCTAATTCTCCAACCCTGCCAGTAATCGGGAAAATGGTCCGCCTGAATAAAGGCACGAACACCCTATCCGCAAAGTTCAAAAGCCCGACGAACGGAGATGCGTTTTTTCGAATAGAATGGACTCCAAAGGGGGAGCAGAACTCCCCAATCCCACTCACATCTCTCACATTTGAGGCCACTGGCGATTTGAACGCTGCGCAGAGGTTGGCCCGCGGACGCGAACTGATGGTTGAAAACCGATGTTTCAAATGCCATACGGACGCGAGTCTGGATCATCAAGGAATGGTCGAACTCCAGTACGATGCCCCAACTTTTGAAGGAATCGGGAGCCGACGGAAATACGAGTGGATGAGGGATTGGATCTCGGCACCTAAAAAAATGCGGACGTCAGCCCGCATGCCCCAAGTATTCCATGGGCCTGAAGCTCCTGAACAAGCAAAAGCCGTCGCGACTTATCTAAGTTCTTTGACATCTGAGTCGATCGCAAAGCCAACAAAGGCTACTTCTGCTGAATCCGTCGAAATGGGGAAGTCGATTTTCTCCAATCTGCATTGCGACGCATGCCACATCACACCCGGGAATACGGAAACTGATCCGATACGAAACTCATTGAATCATGTGGGCTCGAAATTTTCTGAAGGACAGCTAGCAAGTTTTCTCCTTAAGCCAGATGCCGACTATGCGTGGAGTCGGATGCCTAAATTTCAGTTGAAACCCGAGGACGCCACCCATCTCGCTGACTACTTGCTGTCAGGATTGGCGAAGCTAGAGGAACCTGCGACTCCAACCGACGCAGCACTCGTCGCTAAGGGAAAAGCATTGGTGCAAACTTCTGGTTGCTTAAATTGCCATTCGCACAAACTCGAGAATCAGTTTGCGACCAGAAAAATAGCGAACCTTACAAGCAGTCAGTGGAAATCAGGGTGCGTTGCTCCGGCAGCTGATACAAAGGCCGTGAACTATAATTTTTCCGAGGCGGATCAAACTGCATTGAGCGAATTTTCCACAACTGATCAACAGTCTCTGGGTCGTCACGTTGGATGGGAGTATTCTCAGCGACAACAAGTCACTTTGAAATGTGTTCAATGTCACGGAAAGTTCGAAGGATTTCCCGCTTTCGAAACAATTGGAGGAAAATTAAAACCTGAGTGGAGTTCGGCATTTATCTCAGGGCACCTCACCAACAAAATGCGACCATGGGTTGAGTCTCAGATGCCAGCATTCACAAAACCAGCAGTGGCCATTGCACAAGGACTTGCAATGCAACATGGACTACCGCCGAAAACTCCAGAAGAGACCGCGATTGATCCAGAATTGGCAAAAATCGGTCAAAAAATGGTCTCAACAGTGGGAGGGTTCTCTTGTATTTCCTGTCACGCAGTCAACGAACTTGGAGCGACTCAGGTGTTTGAAAGCGCAGGGATCAACTTTGCTTATACTTCCGCGCGACTTCAAAAGTCATTCTTCCATCAGTGGGTCCGCAATCCGTTGTCCGTGGATCCATCTACTAAAATGCCTGTGTATTTTTCTGCGGATGACAAAAGCCCTCTAGCGGACGTTTTGGATGGAGATGGGCCAAAGACTCGAGAAGCATTTTGGCATTATTTCCGATTAGGTCCGAACATGCCTCCTCCACCATTGCAACCATAGGAACCAAGAACCCCCATTATGAACCAGAGAATCAAGAATATCAGTCGTCAACTTCTGGCCAACGTGGCCGTTATCGCCGTTTTTGCCATAGGGGCGTGTTCAATCCGGGCCGCACAGGGAAAGTGGGAAGTGTTGTTTGACGGAAAAAGCACTGAGAAATTTAGAGGATTTCGCCAAGTTGGTTTTCCAACTAGTTGGACTGTTTCCGAAGGAACCCTCAAAACGATCGTGGGTAACGGTTCAGACATCCTGACACGAGATCAGTATGATAATTTTGAACTCCAACTGGAGTGGAAAATCTCTTCGGGTGGGAATAGTGGCATCATTTACCGGGCGACTGAGAGTGGTGGGGAGGTGTGGCACACTGGACCGGAGATGCAAGTGTTGGATGATGATCTCCATGCTGACGGAAAGAACCAGAAGACTAGTGCAGGTGCGTTATATGCTTTGATTGCTCCAACGGGAAAGAAACTCATGCCAGTAGGTCGATGGAACAAAGCTAAGTTGATTGTGAATGGAAATCGTGTTCAACATTGGCTTAACGGGGTAAAAGTTGTGGCTTACGAATTGAATAGCGAAGCTTTGCGCGATCTCATTGTGCAAAGCAAATTCAAGGATTTGCCGAAGTTTTCTAAGGAACCAAGGGGACATATAGTCCTACAACATCACCATGACGAAGTTGCATATCGAAACATCAGGATCCGAAGGTTAACCTCTAAATAAGTATTAAGTTTATGAAACAAATAATCCTTACCTTAATCGCGGCAATTTCAATCTGTGAATTGGGATCACTAGCGGCGATTGCGGCAGCACCCAATGAACTAACAAAGAGCGAAACTGCTGCTGGTTGGAAACTTTTATTCGATGGAAAAACCTCGAAAGGTTGGCGGAGCTTTAGAAAAACCACATTTCCAGAAAAAGGCTGGGTGATCGAAAATGGGATACTAAAACACGTTGCTCGAGGGGGTGGAGGGGACATTATCACCGACGGGGAATACGACAATTTTGATTTGGAATGGGACTGGATGGTGCCCGCAGGTGCGAACAACGGCATCAAATACTTAATCACAGAAAAACGTGACCGAGTCGTTGGACACGAATACCAGATGATCGATGATAAGACTGCCCCGGAAGCCAAACACACTACTGGATCGTTCTATGACGTTTTACCACCATCGAAAGAAAAACCTCTGAAGCCCGTTGGCGAATGGAACCATTCCCGAGTGCTTATTCAGGGTAATCACGTTGAACACTGGCTGAATGGAAGTAAAATCCTGTCGTATGAGTTGGGCAGTGAGGAAGTTCTAAAAGCTGTCCAAAACAGCAAATTCAAGTCGATCCCTGATTTCGGAAAAAAAATCAAGGGTCACATAATTCTCACAGAGCATACAGACGAAGCATCGTATAAAAACATCAAGATTCGACCGTTACCTTGATCGCAGGTTGTATCCAACGTTCTACTTAACCTTCTTCGTCAGAGCCAAACCGGCGCGAAGAATGAGGGAGGCGTCTTCATCGGTTCTGGCTTCCGCATAAATGCGGAGAATTGGTTCCGTGCCGCTGCCTCTCAACATTAACCACGAACCATCCTCAGCGATAAACTTAACTCCATCATGGGTCTTAATATCGGATACCCGTGATTTAAGAAGTTTGGCTGGCGGATTTTTTTTGCAAAACTCCATCAGTGCGGCTCGCTTCTCGATTGGAAACTGTGTGTCGATTCGAGAGTAGCAGAAGGAGCCAAATTGTTTGGTCAATCCTTTCAACAGTTTATTGAGAGGTTTTCTCTCGAAAGCCAATAATTCCAGCAGCATGAGTCCTGATAAAATCCCATCTCGCTCGGGAATATGCCCTGTGAATCCAATCCCACCGCTTTCCTCAAAACCGAGCATTACATCCCCCTTCAGCATTTCGGTGCAGATGTATTTAAATCCAACGCCCGTTTCAACCATCGGTAATCCATAGTGAACACACATCTTGTCCACCATGGAGGTGGTCGTGAGCGCCTTAATCACACGGCCCGAGGAACCTCTGTTTTTAACATAGTGCTGAAGCAACAGGCAGATAACCTGATGCGTACTGAGTGCGACTCCTCTCCCATCCATCGCTCCGACACGATCTGCATCCCCGTCTGTCACGACACAAAGGTCGTGCGGGTTTTTTGAGAGATATGCCTGAGATCGCGCGTAATTAACCGCGACAGGCTCAGGATTGATACCACCGAAGTTCGGATCGTGATTCCCGTTCAACGTTGTTACTCGACAGGTTGTGCCTGCCAATAGCTCCTCGAAGCAGCCCGCACCAACCCCGAATAAGGGATCATGTGCAAGCTTGATACCCGAATCGGCAATTAACTCGAAATCCACTAACTTTTTGATCGCTTTGAAATACTCAGGTCGGAGATCTCGAACCCGAATTTTTTTAGCCCGAATCCCATCAGCCAGATTGACTGTTTTAATTGGTGATTTATCGAGCAAGGCCTCCACGGCTTGGCAGATCGATGGATCCGCCGAACCTCCATACCAAGCTTTTAGCTTAAATCCATTGAATGCTGGAGGATTATGGCTCGCTGTAATCATCACCCCGCCGATCGCCCGGTGGGACTTAACAGCGAAAGACACTGCTTGGGTTGGCGATGGAACCGAAGTCAACACCACGTTGAAACCGTTCCCCGCCAGAACTTGAGCGGTAAGTTGGGCGAATTGGTCGGAGAGAAACCGACGGTCGAATCCCACAATAACGGTGTTAACCGTGCGTGGGATCCGGAGAGAGTTCCAATAATCTGCGGTTGCTTGAGCAACTCTGGCTACGTTCGCGAAAGTGAATTCTTCGGCAATGATCGCACGCCAGCCATCGGTACCAAATTTGATTGAAGCTATTGAGGACATGAAATTTGAATTCTAAATAATCACTGCAAACCAACAGCGGCATTCACGATACGTCTCATTCGAGTTACGGCCGGCTTTAATTGCCGATGGCAAAGCAACGCAGTGCCGCTAACAAATACATCCGCTCCTGCCTGAGCACATTCTGCCCCAGTCTCATCCGTGATACCACCATCTACTTCGATATGGAATTCTAGAGCGAGTTGTTTTCGCCATGCGGCGGCTTGCTGAATTTTTGGGACGCACTCATGGATGAAGGATTGTCCGCCGAATCCTGGATTCACGGTCATGATGAGGAGGAGATCGATCGAATTTAGGAACGGTTTTACAAGGTCGATACTTGTGGGAGGATTGATCGCTAATCCCACTTTTTTTCCCATCCCACGAATCTGCCAAATGAGGGTCTGTACTTTGTTTCCCAACTCGACGTGGATTGTGAGAATATCCGCACCCGCCTTGGCGAAGGGCGCAAACAATGTTTCTGGGTTGCAGCACATTAAATGCACATCGAGTGGAATATTGGTCACTTCATCGACTGCCTTTACAACAGCAGGTCCAAACGAGATGTTGGGGACAAAAGTACCATCCATGATGTCGCAATGGATCCAGTCCGCGTTGGCACGCTCGATCCTCGTGGCCTCGCTCGCAAATCTCCCAAAGTCAGAAGCGAGCAAGGATGGTGCGATAATCATTGGGGTTAGGTTAAGGAATTCCTAATTCGAGTCAATCTTACCCCGTAGTGTCATCTAAAGGCGGGCTTGAACAATTGCAAATCTGTGGTTCTCAACTAACCTTATCCGATGAAACAAATCTCCAAATGGTTTGCCCTCGGGTGTTGTACCCTTTTGATTGGTTGCGGCGACAAAGAAACACCTCCTAAAAAGGTTGATATCGATAACAACTCATCAGGCAACCCACTGACTGCCCCTGTGGATTATTTAGGAGCAGTAAACAAGGCTAAAAAGACGGCTGTGAAAGTGCTTGATGTGGCAAGCGTTACCCAAGCGATCCAAACATTCCACGCGAATGAAGACCGTTATCCGACAACATTGGCAGAATTGGTCTCGACTCATTACCTTCAGGCTCTCCCAGTATTGCCAACCGGAATGCGTTACAATTACAACCCGGCCAATGGCGTGGTGAAAGTTGTGAAGTAGCCGATTCTAGTTCGTTCTTCCCATCCATTTACGGATTATTCCACGCCATTTGTCTACTCGGTTGGCTCCATTAAAAGTGAGTTGATTGAGCGGGAAACCGCGCCATTCAAATTCACTCTTAGAGATCGGTTCACGGCGAATGATTTCGTTAAGAAAACCACTAAATCGTCTGAAATAGGCATCTCCCACATGGTCAACAACCGAACGCGTCGCCCCAGTCTGCCACTCTACCCAATCGTGGGGCAGGCTTTTCGCAATGGTTTGAAATGAAGCAGCAGCCTGCTCCATATTGCCAGGGTCATAGAGACTTTCTGGGCGCACGGCACCCACGTAACGATCCCCGCCACAGCCGATGCGAGGGAATACTGGAATCACCCCCACCGCGAGGCCTTCTAACATCGAGATTGGAGTGCCTTCGTAATCACTACAGAAGAAAATACAATCCCATGACGCCAATCGTTTCCAGTAATCAACCCCAGACTGTCGTCCATGGAAAATGAATCGCTTCCGATCTGAAAACTTCTGTTCCAACCAGCCTCGGTCCGGGCCATCCCCAAGGAATTCAAAACGGTAATTGATCCCAGTCTTATCCAGCTCCTCGATAAACTGGGGTAAACGATCCACACGTTTTTGCTCCACCAACAAACGACTGGAGAAACCAATCACCAATGGTCTGTTTGGGTGAAATGGTTCACGAGTCGGCAAAGAAGGAGGATGGACGGCGTATGGTAAATACAGGCGACGATCCTCCGGAAAGTCCGGGAGCATTCGACGGCTAATCTCAAGCACCTCATCACTTGTGCCTGCAATGCCATCAAATAGATGACCGTTCCTCACAAGCAGTCGTTCTAAGCCGGGATGTTTCCCGTGAATTACCAAGACGCGACGTTTCGCGCTATCCAGAGGAGCCAACCAAGGAACACCCCATAACCCATGATAGACCGTAATCTGGGAGGGATGTTCGTTGACGACGGATTTCACTCGCCTTTGCGCCTCCGCATATTTCATCTCCGGGACAAATCCTAACGGGTGGACACGTTTGGGAAACGTAGTTGTTTTCTCGTAATAAACTATGAAACGGCTTTCAAACCCAAAGGAGGCATCCACCTCATAATGCAGGTTGAGCATGGCCTCAACCCCTCCCAGAGAATGGAAGTTAGGAAAACAATGGGTTGCTTTGATCATTTCAGAAAACGGAAAAAATCATGATCCTTGGGACTGGAAAGTTCTTCGGAACGTTCCACGCTCTGTGCGCACGGTCGTCCCCACCGTCACCTTATTCCTATCAAACCAACCTTGTTTCATCTCCAAAACGTATTGAACTTTGTCCGTTAAAGCGGCAATTGGAGTGTCATCCATTGCTTTCATCTCGCGGATTTCTAAAATGACCCCATCGGGATCAATGTAAGCACAGGTCAAAGGAATCTGAACATTGTGCATCCAGAACGAGGCTCGCATCGGTGAGGCAAAAACAAACAGCATTCCTTCTCCATCGAGTATCTCTTTTCGGAACATCATCCCTGTGGCGATCTGGTCTCTTGTGATAGCAATCTCAGCATTGATCTCCTGAACTCCTAGCCAAAGTTTCAGCGTTTGCAAGCGAGGCTGGGCTTTGTCAGGGAGGCGAGGGCTAGTTTCATTAGTTGCAGCTATGGACTTGGCCACTGGATTGGGACTTTGATCACAAGCAGTGAGGCAAATTACAAAAATCAGAATCAGGCTATGAATCGATCTGGCAAGCATCCTCCCATGGTGCCGTCAACAGAAACTCCAAGCAAAGCCAAAAACCAGAACTTGATTGTCTCCATCCTGAGCATTGACTTTGACGAATATGACTAGCACCTTTTTACGTCGAACCTACATTAATGAAACACGTTTATTTGAGTTTTGCCCTTGCTGCAGCCTGTTCAGGTTATGCGACCGCGCAAGTCCGTTTTATGGAGGATGTCAAACCAATCCTCGAGTTTAACTGTGTCTCCTGTCACCAAGATGGGAATTCCAAAGGGAAACTACGCCTAGACAACAAAGCGGTCGCCTTCAAAGGAGGGGACAGCGGGCCGGCGATCATTCCCGGAAAGAGTGCGGAAAGCAAACTTTACACCCTCACGATACTAAGTGCTGACGATGATGACTTGATGCCTCCACAAAAAAAGGGAGGGCCGTTACCGAAAGCTCAAACCGAAATCCTGAAGAACTGGATCGATAGCGGAGCACCCTGGCCCGACGCCGTGACGCTAACCCCTAAAAAAATCGTCACTGCTTCCGTCGATGAGGCTGGAACAGTTAAAGAGATTCATCAAAAAATATCTTTAGAGACCCGTGAAAAAGAGGCAACAGAGATGAAGCCTTACCACGAGAAAATCGCGGGCACAGAGGCAGCGTTTGACATGGTCCCTATTCCAGCGGGTGAGTTCCTGCTAGGGAGCCCGACAGCGGAGAGCAGTCGCCAACCCGACGAGGGGCCTCAGGTTAAAGTAAAAATATCCCCCTTTTGGATGGGAAAATGTGAAGTGACTTGGAACGAATACGAACTCTTTCAATTCCCTGATGAAGAAAAAAAACGCCGTGCTGGCCTTAATTCTCCAAACGGTGACCATTACCTCGCCGACGCCACCGCTCGACCTACCTCGCCTTACGTAGAGATGAGTTTTGGAATGGGGAAAGATGGTTTTCCTGCGATCAGCATGACCCAGCATGCAGCAAACCAATACTGCAAATGGCTCAGCGCAAAAACAGGCCACTTTTACCGATTACCTACGGAGGCTGAATGGGAGTATGCCTGCCGCGCCGGAACTACGACCGCTTACTCTTTCGGAAACGATGCGTCAAAGCTGGGGGATCACGCATGGTTTTCAGAGAACAGCGAGGGCAAGTATCAAAAGGTTGGGGTTAAAAAACCGAACCCTTGGGGGCTTTATGACATGCACGGAAACGTGAGTGAGTGGACGCTCGATCAGTATGATCCTGAAACCTATCAACGACTCTTTACCGCCATTGCGGTAGACCCATGGAATAAAGCCACCAAACCATACCCTCACAGCGCGCGTGGCGGATCTTGGGATGATCAGGTTGAAGCGTTGCGTAGTGCCACTCGCCGTGGATCGAATAAACTTTGGAAAGTCCAAGATCCCCAATTACCCAAAAGCATCTGGTATCTCACTGATGCTCAATTTCTCGGGTTCCGTGTTATCCGCCCTTTAAAAGTTCCCGGCCCTGATGAAATCGCTAAGTATTGGACAAGCGGCGTGGAACGAGACTAGATTCTTAAATCCATCCAAGGGAAAAGTTCTACTGCGAAACCGATCCTCCGGAGGAATCAAATAATTGCATTTAACGTGTTGAATTCATGAGTGAACGGATTATCAAACCTAACTCGGGTGGCGTTTCTCGCCGAGACTTTATCCAAACAAGTTCCGTCGCCGCTGGCGGAGCTCTTGCTGGTGCCCTGTCAATCCAACGAAGTGCCTATGCGGCGGGGACTGATAAAATAAAGATCGCTTTGGTGGGGTGCGGCGGTCGTGGTTCTGGAGCCGCCGGACAGGCGTTAGAAACATATAATCAGGGTGCCATTGAATTAGTTGCAATGGCGGACGCCTTTCAGGATCGCCTCGAAAGCAGCCTAGAGAATTTAAAGAAACAGGCCCCTGATCGAGTAAATGTTCCTAAGGATCGGCAGTTTGTTGGTTTCGATGCCTATAAAAAGGCAATCGACCTAGCAGACGTGGTGATCTTGGCCACACCTCCTGGGTTCAGATCCTACCAATTTGAGGAAGCTGTGAACAAGGGCAAGCACGTGTTCATGGAAAAACCCGTTGCCACGGACGCCGCTGGTGTTCGTCGGGTTATTGCTGCTGCACAAATCGCCAAACAAAAAAACCTCAAAGTAGGTGTGGGACTCCAAAGACATCACCATGCTGGCTATATCGAAACTCTGAAGCACCTCCATGACGGTGAAATCGGCGACATTGTCGCGATGCACTGTTACTGGAACGACGGCGGCGTCTGGGTGAAGCCCCGACAACCAGGCCAAACCGAAATGGAGTACCAAATGCGCAATTGGTACTATTTCAACTGGCTTTGCGGAGATCATATCAACGAACAGCACATCCACAACTTGGACGTCATCAATTGGGTGAAGAACGGCTACCCGGTGCGCGCACACGGAATGGGCGGACGCCAAGTCCGGACTGCCATCGAATACGGAGAAATCTTCGACCATCACGCTGTCGTTTATGAGTATGCGGACAAATCCCTCTGTTTCAGCCAATGTCGCCACGTTCGTGGGGCATGGAGCAGTGTTTCTGAGCACGTCATCGGAACCAAAGGAACCTCTGATGTCAGTCGCAATGAAATCAAAGGGTCTGCCGCGTGGCGTTTCAAAGGGGAAATGAAAGATCCCTACCAGAAGGAACATGATGATTTCTTTAACGCAATCAGGAATGACTTGCCCTACAACGAAGCTGAGAATGGCGCGAAGAGCACCATGACGGCAATCATGGGCCGCATGGCGACGTACTCGGGTCAATCCATCGAATGGGACAAGGCACTTAATTCGAAAATCGATATCATGCCGGATAGCTTCAATTGGGATTCAAAACCCAAATCACTGCCCGACGCCAACGGAGCCTACAAAATCGCAATTCCAGGCACCACGGTCACAGTTTAGTCGCAACAAAACTGATCTCCATAAAGCGATCCAGCATCACCGCTGGGTCGCTTTTTCATGGATGGGAATCGTGTTAGTTGATCTCGGATCGTGAGCCGGGGCAGGTGAGAGCAGGAGTGTCAACCCGTGACGAAGCATTACTTTGAGCAGTAACAACATAAAGTCTTGCTCGGTTCTCATATTCTGGCTCACCACATTTCTAAGATTAAGTTTCAACTCTTGGTTCCGGCGGGGATCCTTCAGACTAATAAAGCGCAACGTTCCCAAACTTAGGTTAAAAGTATCTATGCCGTGGAATTTTATAGCTGAATCCGGTTTGTTCGTGCTCCCTTGCGGTTGGGGAACATCTCCCAATTGCTGAATAAAAGTAGAAAGATTCGTTTTGCCTTTCTGATCCTCAACAAGATTGAGTTCGCGTAAATCCAATCTCAATAGTTTGATGCGGATTTCCTTCGCCTTTAACGCTTCCCAATCATACTCAAGGTGAAGTTCAGGAATATCTAATAATGGACCACCACCCAATTCTGCAGTGTTGTAGAGGAGAAAACTCTCGATGCGAACCACTGGCCGATCAATCGCTACCTCAAACCGTCCAATTTTAACTTCCAAGCCGGTCGCACTGCGAATCCGGTTTTCGACCCATGATTTAAGCAGGGTGTCCTTGAGCAAAACCAATCCCACCACTAGCACGATACCGAGAAGGAGCAATCGGAATGTCCAGCGTGCAATGAACTTCATCTGAACTGATTAGCTGGAGACGAACCGAAACTCAATGGGAATCGCTGAGACAGCAAATCGCGATCTTGGAATTCCGCATTTGCCACACTCGTCTTAGTCATTAGATTCATAGGGTCGCGACTAAAGGAGATCGCTCCTTCAGCGCGGGATTTATTTTGTAACAACACAACGATGATTAACCAATGCTCGAATCCATACCAACCTTAGTTCATCACCCGATCAGCATTCTTGAGCGGCTTAACCCTGATGCGCTTTTTTCAAAACATCAGCAAATTGAGTTAGAATTGGGCAGTGGGGATGGTTCATTCTTGGCGAAATATGCGGCCATCCATCCCGAGCGGAATTTTATCGGAGTTGAACGACTCCTAGGGCGGGTTCGAAAGTTGGACAAAAAAGGGTTAAAGTCTGGATTAACAAACCTTTGCCTTATTCGACTCGAGGCAGCTTACCTATTGGAGTTCTTGTTGCCTCCACAATCAATGGACGCCATCCATGTTTATTTTCCTGACCCATGGCCAAAGCGTAAGCACCGTAAAAACCGGCTCATAGACACCCGTTTCACAGAGTTGGTTGCGAAGGTGCTGAAGCCGGGGAGTGTCGTTTGGCTTAGAACGGATGACCTCGATTATTTCCAACAAATGACCCAGGTTTTTGGAGAGAATCAGTCCTTCGAAGCGATCGAAACACCTCTTGAGCTTGCGACAATAATCACCGATTTTGAACGTGGGTTCCAAGCTCGTGGTATCTCAACCAACCGTGCAGCTTACCGACTCAAACATCGATGATCGGACCTGAACGATCTCCATCTTGCGCCACCGTGCGAACCGACTGAGAGTGGGTCTCTCTCCGTTTGGCTTTGGGCAAGAAAAACGAACCCAGCATGGACACCACACTGATCACCAATCCACCATTGAACGCAGCAAAGAACGAATCAACGTAAAACCCATCCACCAACCAACTCGTGAAATAAAAAAGTAGGCCGTTCAGGACAAAGGTGAATAGCCCCAGTGTTAGGATCATGAGAGGAAACGCGAGGATCATGAGCAATGGACGCAAAAAAGCATTCAAGAACCCTAGAATAAACGCGGTGATGAACATCGTCCCGACGCTTTCGATCCGTATTCCTTGGACCACATAACAGGCGATCATCACCCCGACCACTGTCAGCATCCAAGATTGGATAAATCGCCTCATGGTTTATTTGCGCAATTTGCACTCCAGTGCCGTGACCAGACCATTGATCGTATGTGGTTTCGCCTCAACATCCGCTCTCGCACCGAGTCGCGCCAACGTTTTTGTGGTTTCAGGTCCGATCGAAGCGAAGCCCAGTTTCGGGAATTTCTTGATCAGTTCCGGCAAAGGAAATCTTCGGTGAAAATTCTCCACCGTGGAACTGCTGGTGAACGTGATCCAATCCGCACCTTCGTCAAGAAATCGTGAGGCCGCACCATCGTCATCATCCGTTTCCGGCACAGTTTTGTAACAAGCTACATCATCCACAATTGCGCCTAGTTTAAGTAACTGCGCCGGGAGCTCTTGGGTTGCAACTTCTGCTCGAATGAGGAGAACTCTGAGGTTTTCCAACGTCTCGAAGGAGTTCATCGCAGCAGCGACTTTGCTCGCGATGTAATCCTGTGGCACCACATCCACTCGTAAATGTAATTCTCTAACGCATGCTGCGGTGGAAGATCCCACTGCTGCGATTCGGGT
>SXGU01323632.1_pt1 | contig 30208 bp, 21 predicted proteins | sample 3174531 | NCBI WGS metagenome assembly SXGU01 (sample SAMN11356863, study PRJNA531348) | freshwater metagenome | isolation source: freshwater sample F1-140 | place: China: Fuxian Lake, Yuxi | collected 2017-12-25 | reverse complement strand
GGCGCGGGTCAGCATGGCGTGGCCACGGCGACAGTCAGCGCGATGTTTGGAATGAAATGCGTGATCTACATGGGCGCGGTGGATTGCGAACGGCAGAGACTGAACGTCTATCGCATGAAGATGCTCGGGGCGGAAGTCGTGCCCGTTCACGCGGGTCAAAAGACGTTGAAGGAAGCTGTGAACGAGGCGATGCGCGACTGGGTCACGAATGTTCGCGGCACGCATTATATTCTCGGCACGGCTTACGGCGCCCACCCGTATCCAGTCATGGTGCGGAATTTCCAACGGGTCATCGGCGACGAAGCGAGACGGCAGATTCTGGAAAAAGAGGAGCGGCTTCCCGACCTGTTGATCGCGTGCGTCGGCGGCGGTTCGAATGCCATCGGACTTTTCTATCCATTCCTCGAGGACTCCGCCGTGAAGATGGTTGGCGTCGAGGCGGGCGGATTAGGCATCCAACCGGAGAAACATGCGGCGCGGTTTCATGGAGGTTCCCTTGGTGTGTTGCAGGGAACGCGCAGTTACATCCTCCAGGATGAGTTTGGTCAGATTCAACTCACCCACAGTGTCAGCGCCGGTCTGGACTATGCCGCCGTTGGCCCCGAGCACGCATGGTTGCACGATGAGGAACGTGTGGAATACACCTACGCCACCGATGACAAAGCACTCGAAGCCTTCATGAAACTGGCGCGTCTTGAAGGAATCATCCCCGCGCTTGAGAGCTCGCACGCCGTCGCTGAAGTCATCCAACGCGCGCCGGGAATGCCGAAAGACTCCCTCATCATCGTGAACCTCTCCGGTCGCGGCGACAAAGACGTGGCGCAGGCGGCCGAGAAGATCGGCTTGCAGATGCCGAAGTGATTCCGTGGATTGGGCCCGCGTCGCGCCGGCCAGGATCAAAGTCGGACTTCCTCAACGCCAGAATCCGTGTCACATTGGAGAATATTCCGGTGAGTGAACGGATGTAATCATCATGCTTATGAAATCAAAACCAATGCTCGCAGTCCCGGTGTTGCTGTTCTGCTGCCACCTTGCCCTGTCCGCGGCTGACGCGGTTTTCTCCGGGCCGCAGCCTGGGGAAAAAACCTCGCCATTCAAAGTCGTGGAGCTCACGGGGCAAAACACAGGGAAGGAACGCGACCCCGTCGAAGAGAACGCCGGACAACCAGCCGCGCTCGTCTTTGTGCATGGCATCGAACGCTCGCTGGTTCCTTTGTTGCGCGTGGTGGACGAGTACGGGGCCACGCGCAAGGACGGACTGAAGACAGAGATCATTTTCCTTTCACCAGACCGGCTTGCAGGGGAGCAACGCGTCAAGGCGGCTGCAGGTTCGCTGAAACTGCAGTCGCGTGTTGGATTGTCGGTGGACGGCGCGGAAGGCCCGGGCAATTACGGGCTGAACAAGGAATGTCTCATGACCATCGTGGTGGCGAAGGACAACAAGGTGACGGCGAATTTCGCGCTCGTGCAACCGGGGATAGCCGATGCGCCGAAGGTTTTGGAGGCGTTGGCGAAAGTCAGCGGTGACACCAATCCGCCGACCGCGGCGCAGTTAAGCGAACGTCAGATGGCCCGGGGTGGCGGTGGACGGGAAGCTGCCGGTCGAATGAACGCGGAGAGCGGCAAGGCGGAGACGAAGCCGAAGGAGAGTTTCCCAGGCGCGGTGCCGACAGATGGCAGGTTGCAGGGTTTGCTCCGCAGTTTCATTCGGCCTACCAACGACGATGCCACCGTGGACAAGGTGCTCGCAGATGTGAAGGCCCACATCAAGGATAGTACCGACCTTCAGAAGCAGGCCATCGACGGGTGGACGCGCATCCTGCATTTCGGCGACCGCTACGGCACCGAACATGCGCGCAAGGTGGGCCGGGAGTTCCTCGATCAATTGAAGAGCCAGACGAAGTGAGCGTTGTCTCGGTCATCCTGTTCGCAACGGTGATGCTGGTTGCCGGCACCGCCGTCAGCGACGCGACCCCTCCCCCTTTCCGCACCGGCATCCTGCCTGTGCTTACGAAAGCCGGCTGCAACGCGGGCGCGTGTCACGGCGCGGCGACCGGCCAGGGCGGATTCAAGCTGAGTTTGCTTGGCTACGATCCCGAGGAGGATTTCGAACGCATCACGCGTGAACTCGGCAGCAGGCGCGTCGAAGTCGCGCATCCGGAGGAGAGTCTTGTGCTGCGAAAGCCTTCCGGACAACTCGAGCACGAGGGCGGACGTAAACTGCGGCGTGATTCCAACGGCTATGCGCTCGTGCGCGACTGGATCGCTGCCGGCGCACCCTACGGCCCGCGTGACTTGCAGGTGACCGGAATTTCAGTCGAGCCTTCCGACAATTTGCTCCATGGCACAAATCTGACGAAGCAGCTCCGCGTAACCGCCTCGCTCTCCGACAGCTCACGCCAGGACGTGACAGATCTTTCGCTATACACTTCAAACGACGACGCCATCGCCGAAGTGTCGAAGACGGGGGAAGTCACCACGGTCGGACGCGGGCTGACGAGCATCATGGTGCGTTACTCCGGGCAAGTCGCTGCCGCGCGTATCGCCGTGCCACTGGGAGATGCGAAGATCGGAATGGATGATTTTCCGGCCAGGAACTACATCGATGAGCACGTGGGCAGGGAACTTTCCCGGCTGCATGTGCCAGCCTCCCCATTGAGCGACGACGCCGAGTTTCTGCGACGTGTGCATCTGGATGTGACCGGTCGCCTTCCCACGCCAGAAGCCACTCGCTTATTTCTTGCTGAACCATCATCTGCCCAGAAGCGTCAGCGGGCCACTGACGAGTTGCTGCGCAGTGATGCCTTCGTGGATTTCTGGACGATGAAGCTCGCGGACCTGCTTTTGCTCAATGGTAGAGGCGATACGGCCGCGGCGTACCACGCGTGGCTGCGCGAGCAGGTCGCGACGAACGCGGCTTTCGATCGGATCACCCGCGCTCTGCTTACCTCTTCGGGAGATCTCGCGCGAGTTGGTTCCGCAAACTTCATGACACTCGCCAGCGATCCGCGCGACTTGTCTGAGCATGCAGGCCGGATTTTTCTCGGCGCGCAAATTGCCTGCGCCCGTTGTCACTCCCACCCATCAGACCGGTGGACACAGGAGGATTACCATCGGTTTGCGGCCTACTTCGCGCGCATCACGCGCGAAGGCGGAGCCGTCCAGATTTCCACTCGCGGCGAAGTGGATCATCCGAAGACTGGGAAGCCGCTTTCGCCCAAACCGCTCGGGGCACCCTCCCGGCCTCAGATCGGGGACGTCGATCGCCGTGTGGAACTGGCCGGATGGCTCACCGCTCCGGACAACCCCCTCTTTACTCGCACCATCGTCAATCGCGTCTGGAAACATCTGCTCGGTCGCGGGCTCGTCGAGCCGGTCGATGATTTGCGCCCCACGAATCCACCCACGCACCCGGAACTGCTCGACGCGCTGGCGGCGGATTTTGTTGCGCATGATTTCGATCTTCGGCAACTCATTCGCACCATTGTTTCATCGCGCACCTATCAACTCACTTCACGCACTCGCGGCGTGAATCGGATGGATTCGCGGCTGTATTCACACGCCTACCTCAAGGAACTGCCCGCACCTGTGTTCGCCGATGCCGTGGCGCAGGTGACCGGCGTGCCGGACTTGTTCGAAGGCTGCCCGGAAGGCACTCGCGCCGTGCAGCTCATCAGCCCGGCCACGCCGTCGCCCGCTCTCGATGTGCTGGGACGCTGCTTGCGGAAGCGCCCGTGTGACGGATCTGCTCAAACCGGCGGAGGACTTGCTGAGGCGCTTCATCTCATCAACGGCTCCACCATCAACGGCAAATTGCGCGGCGGTGTGATCGAGGAATTGAAAGGCCGCTCATCCCGTGAAATTGTGGAGGAACTTTATCGCCGGGTGCTGACGCGTCCACCCGCACAGGACGAACTGGCGGAATGGGAACCGTTGCTCGCCAGCGGCCCGGACAGAACCGAGGCCGTGCAGGATCTGCTCTGGACCCTGCTCAACTCGCGCGAGTTCGCGCTGAATCATTGACCGATGAAAACACCTCGTCCCACCCAATCTCATCGCTGCGATGGTGTGTCGCGGCGTGACTTTCTCCACCTCGGCCTGCTCACGTCGTTCGGATTGAGCGTCACCGACCTGTTGCGTCTGCAAGCAGCCGCCGCGGAAGCGCCCGGTCATTCGGCCAAAGCGAAATCGTGCATTCTCATCTGGCTTGATGGAGGCCCGAGCCATCTCGACATGTTCGACCTCAAGCCGGAGGCGCCGTCCGAGGTGCGCAGCCAGTTCAAGGCAATTCCAACGAGCGTCACCGGGCTGCACATCTGCGAGCATCTTCCGCTGACCGCCGGGGTGATGAAGGACGTCGCGCTCATCCGCTCGCTCACGCACGAGCTTGGCAATCACGACACCGGCACGCGTTTCATGCTGACCGGCCATCGGCCCACGCCGGCGCTTGAGCATCCGAGCCTCGGCAGCCTTGTCGCACAGACGCACGGCTTCGGCGGGGCGATGCCGCCGTACGTGGCGATTCCGAACGATGGAGTGGGCGGTGATTCCAATGCGGCCCGCGCCGGTTATCTGCCGGGTGCCTGCTCCGCCTTCAACGTGGGCAACGACCCTTCGCGCGTCGGCGGATTGCAATTGCCCGAGGGCGTAAGCTTCGCACGCGGCGAGCACCGGCGCGAGATGCTGCGCAAAATGGACGCTTTTTCGCGGCACATCGAGGAAGGCCCGCCCACGCGTGATCGCGATGCTTTTTACGAACAAGCCTACCGTCTGCTCGCCTCGACAGAAGCCAAGGAAGCCTTCGACCTTTCGCGGGAGAAATCAGAAACGCGCGAACGTTACGGCCACGCGCGCGTCGGAGCTGGCTGTCTGCTGGCGCGGCGGCTGGTCGAGGCCGGCTCGCGCTTCGTCACGGTTGTCGATACTGGCTGGGATACGCATCAGCAGATTTTCAAGGAACTGCCTGACTCTCGCTTTCCTGGCAGCGGCAAGCTGCCTGCGCTCGACCGCGCCTACTCCGCGCTCATCACCGACCTTCGTGAACGCGGGCTGCTCGATTCCACCTTGGTCGTTCTCATGGGTGAATTCGGGCGCACCCCCAAGCTCAACGCTTTGGGTGGCCGTGATCACTGGCCACGCGCTGGCTCAGTCTGCCTTGCGGGTGGTGGGGTGAAAGGCGGACAAGTCATCGGCGCGACCAACAGCTTTGGCGAGATCCCTGTTGAACGTCCTGTCGGCCCTCCGGACCTTGCGTTCACCATACTTAAATTCCTTGGCGTGGATCCAACTCGCGAACTGACCACACCCACGGGCCGCCCCATGAAAGTCATGAGCGAAGGCAGCTTCATCAAGGAGTTGGTGGGTGTGTGACGAGTGAAAGAGGTTCGGAAGGCCCGCCAAAGCCTGGAAGGTTTTCACGGAATAGGCTCTCCGTGTTCGTTGCTCTCCTGGTCGAGGCCACTGCGTGTATCTTCCCGCGTTCGCCCGTTGCGCCTGTACCGGTGACTCTCGCCGTCATTCGTAGGTTATTTCACGGTCTTCTCAGTATGTCGTGCAACGCCGTGAGCAAATGGGCAGTGCTTCTGTCTATTCTCGCGGTGCTTCCTGCGGGATACGGCGGAGCGAATCTGGATTTGCCCGAACTTCGCAATTGCAGGAGACAGCCGGCGTGATTATACGCACTGTGAATTTGCCGAGAATACTGATTATGGGCCTTCCATCCTCGCCGCCTGCGGAGGCACGACTCCACCCAAGGTTACCTCGCATGGAATCCTGGCGGCCAGTGTGGGCCTCCCTCCTTGTGCTTCTTGCGGCGCTGGCCCCTTGCACAGCGAGAGCGGAGCTGCAATTTGACATCTTCGTAGGCTACGACGGCGTTGTGCGCGAAGCGGGCTGGTTCCCGATCTCCGTCGAAATCGCCAACAATGAAGGACCGGCATTCAACGCCGTGGTGGAAGTCTCCGTTGGAAGCCTGGCGAGTGACGCGGTCAGGCAGGTGCCCGTCGAGATTCCAAATAACACCCGCAAACGTCTGACCATCCCGATTTTTTCGACCGGCGGACGTGGCGGACAATGGCTCGTCCGGCTGATCGACCAGCGGGGCAAGGTCCGGGCTGAACGCACCGCGCAAACCAAACCGCTGGCATGGGAAGGTTTTCTCCTGGGCTCCATCTCGAGATCGTATGCCGGCTCGCCGGTCCTTGCGGAGACAAACATTCGCCGGGACGAGATGAAACCCCAGATTGCCCGGATTCAGACCGATGTTTTCCCCGACAATCCCATCGCGCTGGAGGGGCTCAACGCCCTTTATGTCAACTCCGAGAAGGTGATTTCTCTGAAGGTTCCGCAGGTGGCGGCCCTGCTCAGTTGGGTGAACGGTGGCGGGCATTTGATCCTTGGCGTCGAGCAGATCGCCGATGTCAATGCCACGCCGTGGCTTCAGGAGTTCCTGCCCTGTGAATTCACGGACATGGTCAACGTCACCGTCGATCGCGACCTTCAACAATGGCTCAATGGTGATGAAGAGGAAGCCACTCGCGGCACAAGACCCGGTGGAACACAACGCGGACGGCGCGCCAGCGTTGTGGAAGGTTCTTCAAATCCATTTGGTGACCTTGGTCCCGATGCGGCCTTCAAAAATGCGCTACTTCCTGTCGCCACCGGAGGGCTGCGCGCAGGAGCCACCGTCCTGATCCAGGCGGATGGAAAGCCATTGATTGTGTCGGGGCATCGCGGGCGAGGGAAGCTCACCGTGCTGGCATTCAGTCCCGAGCGCGAACCTTTCCGCTCGTGGAAACATCGCGGCGCATTCTGGGCGAAGCTGGTCGAGATGCCACCCGAATGGATTTCAGGCCCTGAAATAAACGCATTTGGCGGCTGGAGCGTGGACGCGATCTTTGGCGCGTTGATTGACAGCCGCCAGATTCGGAAGCTTCCCATCGAATGGTTGCTGGCGCTGCTCGTGGTTTATCTTGTGGTCATAGGCCCGTTCGACCAGTGGTGGCTGAAGAAGATCAACCGGCAGATGCTGACATGGATCACGTTTCCAACGTACGTGGTCCTTTTCTCTCTCCTCATTTATTTCATCGGATACAAGCTCCGCGCCGGCGAGACGGAATGGAACGAGGTTCATCTAGTGGACGTCCTGCCCCGGGGAGACCGTGCCGAACTTCGCGGACGCACCTTCGTGTCCATCTATTCGTCAGCCAATGCCACCTATCCCATCGCGAGCGAGCAGCCTTTTGCGACGTTTCGCGGTGAACTTCTGGATCTCTACGGAGGGGGCAAGGAAGGAAGCAAAGCTCGAGTTGAACAGCGGGGGAATAATTTCGTGGCGGAGATTGATGTCCCTGTCTGGACCAGCCTGCTGTATGTGAATGACTGGTTGCAGCCGGCCAGCCCTCCTCTGAGTGTGAACGTCTCCATCCAAGGCGATACCGTGCTGGCCGTGGTGAACAACAGCCTGGACCGTCCTCTCACCGATTGCCGCGTGGTGTTAAAGACAGCGTCTGATGCCGAAGTGAAAGTTTATGAGCTCGGCAGTCTCCCTGCGCGCCAGGAAAAACGATTCACATTGAAAACCACGGACGGCATGGCGCTGAGTTCATTTGTGCAGGGCAATTCCATTCAACGAGGCAGCAGTTTTCGTGACACGGTGGACGCGCGGCGCAATCCGCTCGGAAGCAACCGGCAAGGGCAGTTGGAAAATCCCGCGATGGTTTCCACGGTTGCTTCCTTCACCACACACATCCCGACTCAGCAGAACCAGCGTCGGTTTGTGGCGCCTGCCGGGATGGACCTGACGCCACTGGTGGATCGCGGAGAGGCGATTCTGCTCGCATGGGACGCGGACCATTCACCCATCAAGCCGATCAACCAGTTCAAACCGATCCGCACCCAGCGCAGCACGTTGTTGAGGCTTGCCGCCCCAGTCGCAGGTGTGAATTAGAACAGATCAACGCGCAGCGATTCTTCATGACACAGGCCATGGCAACCGAAACCCCGATCCCACCGGTTCAAACTGCCGCCCCGGCGGTGCAAACGCACAATCTGACGCGCGTCTATGGGCCGATGATCGCCCTCAACGCCCTCAATCTCATCGTCAATCGCGGCGATCTGTTTGGCTTCATCGGTTCCAACGGCGCTGGCAAGACCACCACACTCCGGATTCTTGCCACTTTCCTGGCACCATCCGGAGGCCGGGCGGAGGTGCTCGGACATGACGTCGTGTCCGAAGCCGACGCGGTTCGACACATCATCGGGTATATGCCGGATTTCTTCGGCGTGTACAAGGACATGGAAGTGACCGAGTATCTCGACTTCTTCGGAGCCTGTTACAAGATCCCATCCGCCAAGCGCGAAAAGACCGTCAATGACGTGCTCGAGCTGGTGGGGTTGATCGAAAAGCGCGGGGCGCTCATCGGTGCCTTGAGCCGCGGGATGCAGCAGCGCCTGGGACTGGCTCGAGTCCTTATCCACGATCCTCAATTGCTGCTCCTCGACGAACCGGCCAGCGGTCTCGACCCCCGGGCGCGCATCGAAATGATGGCAATCCTCCAGGAACTCCAGAGGCTCGGGAAAACCATCATCATTTCTTCACACATCTTGAGCGAGCTGCAGACCCTGTGCAATCGAGTCGCCATCATCGAGCGCGGCAAACTCATCTACAGCGGACCTGTTCAGGGCGTGAGGGACCAGATGGCTTCAGGCCAGATCTACTGGGTGACTGTGAAGGAAAATCCAGTGCACGCGCTGGAACTGCTCAAAAGCAGGCCTGAGGTCCGCGAAGCCACTCAGGTCGATCGCCAGGTCAAAGTGACTCTACAAGATCACGATACCGATCCGGGATTCCTGGCCGAGACGATAGTGGGAGGCGGCCTGAAGCTGACCGGCCTCTGGGAAGATGAGCTTGGTCTGGAAGAGGTTTTTCTCCGCGTCACGCGGGGGGAAACGCAGTAATCGAAACAAGGCGCGGCGAGCTGATCGTTCCAAGCCGCCCGGCAGACTGTCAGCTCTTGGGCTTCTTTAACTCGTCCGCCAGAAACGCGGCCACATCCTTGAATTTAGGAACGTTCTCTGGATTCACAGCCATCAAGGTTTGATGCGCTTCCAGGCAAATCTTCGACAGGTCATCCTTCGATGTAGTGTCTTGAGGCGTCGATGGAGCGAGGCTGACGTCAGCAATCGGCGATTGATCCAGGCGGGCGAAAAAGTGCGCTATCCCCAGATTCTCGAGCAGATCCAGAACGCGTTCGTTGGGTCGAACCAGCTCAAGCACTGGCCGGTTCGCCTCGCCATTGCCGTCACTAAGCTTCATCGCCAGCCCGGCGAGAACTCCAAGGAAGGTGCTGTCCATCGTCGCGCACTCGGTCAAATCCAGAATGAAGCGCCTGGCTCCGCGCTCGTGGAGCTGATCGACTACCATCATGAAATGAGCGCTCGAGCTGAAACTGGCCCGTCCATTGATCTTGATGACGGACGCGTGGTCGGTCGAGCTGACGAATAAATTTGCCGACGAGGTTGCCATGCAATGGGAGATGCTCGGATTATGGCCTCAAGCCTCGATACAGCGTAGGTGCACGGCGAGTGGTGGGGAGTGGATTCGCACCACGCATGGAGGATTCAGCGTTCGTGACGAACTCTCGAATTGGGAATCGACCGATCTGGACCGATTCAACGTTCATGGCTCTAGGCTACTCCCGGCTGCGTTTGTCTGCTAACTATTTTTACAAGGGTCTGCTGAAGAACGAGCGCCTCGTCCAGCGAGCTTGAAATAAGTTTCTCATTGCACGCGAGCAACAGTTCCATCGCCTGGACTAGTTCGAGCAGCGTGTAATTCTTCGCATGCCCCAATCCTTGATGAAGCATGAATGGATGCATCGCCAAGGGGTTGAACCGCCGGTCCGTCGGCATCTGGTCCGCCGGCACGCGCTCAAGCTGTGTCTTAAATCGGTAATAATCCGCGTCGGCTTTAATCCAGCCCTGCCGCACCATTTCCTTGAGGAAGATCATCACCCTGACTTTTGAGATCAGCCCGTAAAGCAGGCCGATCTCCGATTTCTGGGAACCATGCTTCATCGCCGCAAGTTCCTCATCCAGTGTCTTCAACAGGCGTCCCAGATGTCTCCCTCCGAGCGCATCGGCGAGGGCGAACGCCTGACTCTGTTTGTTGCGGCTCACGACTGCGGAAACGTCCTCTTCCGCGATCTCGCTTCGATCCCCGATGAAGAGCGCCAATTTCTCAATCTCTCCTGCAAGGGCGCGCGGATGCGGACCGACAAACTGGATCAACTTTGTCAAAGCGGCCTCCGAGATCTCCTTTTTGAGTGCCTTGACGTGGCGGCGCGCGGTGTTCTCCGCTTCGGCTTCCCAATTTTTATCCTCCATTGACCAACCGGCAAACACCTCGACCGAACCGGCCTTTTCCAGAGTCTTGTAGAAAGTCTTTCGCTTATCCACCTTGCCGGCGGAGATGATCAGCCTGACTCCATTCCACGAGAAGGCCTTTAATTCCTTGGCCAGGTCTGTCAGGTGTTCTGTGACCAACTGGGAACTGGCGGTGCGCTCATCGCCTAGAAAATTGCAGTTTTGAAATAGAATTACTTTGCCACCGCCGAAGAATGGCAAGGTTTGAAGCGCTTCCCGAAGCTTGCCCAGAGCTGTCACAGCTTCGCCGCTGTTGGCTGCGGTGGCATCGATGGTTTCGTGATCGAACCCTCCAACTTCGACTGACCACTCTTGAAAAAGCCCGCGTGCCCGTTGTTTGACGGCGTAGTCATCCTCCCCCCACACGAGGACCAGGGGTTTGGGCAACTCAGCCGCGGCAGCCATCAGATTTCCTCCGCCTCGCCGCCGTTCTCGTTGATCCGTTCAAGGATCTCGGTCATGTCCTCGACCTGTTCGAACAGAGCGGAGGATACGAATATGGGGCGTTTCTGCGCGGTGGCAATCGCCAGGCAGTCGCTCGGACGCGCATCAATCTCGACGATCTTGCGGCCGAGTTCATTGTTTTGCTGAAGAATGAGGCGGGCGTAATAGGTCGAGTTCTTGAGTTCGGTGATAATCACCCTCTCGACCGCGATCCCAAATCCGTTGAAAACGTTATTGATCAAGTCGTGCGTCAAGGGACGGTCCTTGGGAGTGTCCTTGAGAAACATTCCGATGATAGCCCCCATGTTGTGCTCGACCTGGATTACAAAGACTTTGTCGTCGTTCCCTACGAAAATCGCGCAACCGCTGTTCGCGGGCAGAATTCCTCGGATCGCGATGGGCACGACTTCTTTCTTCATGAGGACATCCTATGTATATGGACCCAAAAAACAAGCCCGCCCTTGCCCGCTCGCTCGCCGGGCGCAGCGTGTTGGAATCGAGGAGAGGGCTCAACATGGACTTCGCAGCTATGCCCGGCAACGCCTGCATTCCGATCGTTCAACCCCCATCACGCTGTTTACTGAGTTGGATTTTGAGCCATTGGAATGCTTGTGTTTTTGGTGACCCTGCAACAAATTCTGGAAGTTCGTGTTAGACTCCTGTCGCTCATGCGGCTTGTCATCTTATGAAACCAATCATCGCTGCCTTGGTTTGCCTCAACCTTGGAATCGCGGCTTATCTGGCGTACGCATTTTCTGTCCAGCCTTCGCGGCCAGCCATGGCTGCGAGTGAAGGAGCCAATGTCTCTGAAGCTGCCGAACCCACAAAGGCTTCGCGAACAAAGTTCTCCGACCGGATCGCTCGCGGTTCAAAGGCGGACCGATTCGACTGGAGATCACTCGCGGATGAAGATCTCAAGCAGTACGCGCTCAATCTGCGCAGTGTGCAATGCCCCGAGGAAACAATCCGGGACATCATCCTAGCCGAACTCAACCGGCAGTTCGCCTCACGGGAAAGCGCCTTGAAGGGGCGGGCGGAGGACCGGCAGCCTTGGGAAGCCATTTCAACCTCCGATCGTAGGAGCAACGAAAGCCGCCTGCGCCAGTTGCTTGTTCAAAAGAAGCTGTTGCTCCGGGAGATCACAGGCGCGGACGCCCCGGTGGAATTGCCGCCGAGCCTTGGGGGCAGGGACATCGCGAGATTTGAAGCGGCCTTCAGCGCGGTGCCCGAATCCAAACGCGACCAGGTTCAACTCATCCAGGAGAAGTACTGGAGCCAGTCCGATGACATCAAGCGCCGCACTCTTGGATTTCTTGAACCCGAAGACCGCGACGAGTTCATCCGGATCAAGGCGGAGCGCCGTCAGGAACTGGCAAAAGTCTTATCGCCCGGAGAAATCGAGAATTACGACATCATCAGTTCCGCCACCGCCACCACGCTGAGATCGCAGTTGGGGGGAATGAATCCGACCGACGAGGAATTTCGCAAGATATTCGCCCTGACGGTGCCGGTGGACGAGCAGTTCTCGATCAACAAGCCGGTGCGCGAAACCGATGATCCCAACTGGATCGCCCGACGCAAACAGGCGGAGCAGGATTTGCAGGAGAGTCTTCGAAGCACCCTGGGGGATGAGCGCTACGCCGATCTCGAACGCAGTCGCGACCCCGCCTACAAAGGGATTTCGTCAGCCATGCAGGAGGCGGGCCTTCCAAAGGAATCCATCGTTCAGGTTTATGAAACCCAGAAGCTCCTCCAGGCCGAATCAAAAAGATTGATGCAGGACCAAACACTCCTGCCTGAGCAGCGGGCGCAAGCCCTGCAATCCATGCAGGCGCAAGGCGAACAAACACTGCGGCAGATGCTCGGAGATCAGGCATTTGAAGCACTCAAGGGCCGCGTGCCAACATTGAACCCCGGCCAGCCCTCGGCCCAACAGCGGCAACAAATCGTCGTGCCCGCCCCAACCAAGCCATGAACTCCAAGCATCTCGCCACTGCTCTCTCCCTGACGGCCGTTGTTCTCATCACCGCCGCAGCATACGTCAATCGATCGCCGTCGGAGCTTCCGGTGCCAGCCGTTCCCGCCCCGGCCGCAAGTGTGATCCCGGCCGAATCCAGGAACGTGAAGATGGAGGCTTTGATTCCCGCGAACGTCATACCGGCAACGAACTCTGGATCGAAATTCACATGGCAGCAGGTTGAATCCGGCGATTACAAACTATACATCGCAAACCTCCGCAAGGTGGGATGCCCCGAACAGACCATCCGCGATATCATCGTTGCAGACGTGAACAAACTCTATGCCCCACGCGAGGAACCATTGAAGGCAAAGAAGTCTGTTCCACAAATTCCCGGTCAGGCCACGCCGCCGGTGGATGAAACCGAGAACCGCCGCAAACTCAGGGAAGTTCAAACCGAAAAACGTGTGGTGTTGAAGGAACTCCTGGATATCGATGTCCCGGTCGATCTCATGGCATCGACAGCATCGAGGGATTACACCGCTCACGAGCTGGCACTTAAGCTTCTCCCGGCTGAAAAACGGGATGCCGTCCAGACCCTGCAAGAAGAGTACTGGCAGCAGTCCGATGCGCTGAAAGCGAAACACGAGAACAAGAAGACCCCGGAATTCGTGGAGGAGTATCGCAAACTAAACGAGTCTCATCGGGAGGAACTCGCCAAAGTGCTCACGTCGCAGGAGTTGGAAAACTACGACATCCGCACTTCTTCCACCTCCAGCAAGCTGGGCCAGCAGCTCCTGACGTTCAGCCCCACCGAGGAGGAGTTCCGCAAGGTCTTCAGACTGACCCGGGAGTCAGAAGACAAGGCTGAAAAAGTGATGGTGCAGGAAAACACACCAGAGGCTCGCGCCGCAGCGGCAAAAGCCCAGGCGGATGACAAGGCCGAATTGGACAATCAAATCAAAACTGCCCTGGGTGATACTCGTTTCGCCGAGTATCAGCGTTCGCTCGATTCAGCGTACCAGAACCTGTCGCGAGTCGGGCAGCGTTATGGACTGAGTTCGGAAGCCGTTCTTAAGGCTTACGAGATGGAGAAGGCCTTCCGCTCGGAACCGGTGGCATTTCCTCAACCCGGATTCGAAGTGGATCGTTCTGCCGCCCAAAACCAATTCAATGAACAAATGAAAGCGGCGCTCGGCGAGAAGGCCGCCCGTGCGTACCGCCAGCTCCGTGGGGGCAATCGAGTGGCAGACCCGGACCCGTGACCGCGGTCAGAGGCCGTTCCACGAGGATTGCAGGAACACCGTTGCGAGCACCGAAAAGGAGGCCGGCTCCGCGTCCCGGATCCGTTACTGCCAGGACGTGCATGGGTTCAATGATGTGATCACCATGTGGCGACTTGCCCTATCCCGCCGCACTGGGATTAATGGAACGATCAGAATTTTTGGCATTGATTGAGCAATGACCATTGATAGCTTCTGAGCGCACTTTTCAAACCACGCATGAGACAATGCTTTCAAACTGCTCTTAAGCGCTCTTCATCGCGAAACTGGAGCTGGCTGAAAATCGACAAGAAGGAATCCCATGAGCAAACACAGCGATAACAAGTATCCCAAACTTCACAACGCCATGTGGCCCGGACTCGTGGGCAAAGGCAGCCCCGGAGCAGAACCCTGCATTGATCTGGACACCATGCTCGATCTGACCGCCAGGGCTGAGGTGGATGGCATCAAGTTCGACGGTGTGGACATCTTCCTGTTTGAACCTCACATCGGCATCGATATCACCGATGATGATATCAAGGCGGCCGCGGACAAGATTCGAGGCAAGGGGTTCGTCGTGGGCTCGGTTGTGGCGCCGGTCTGGCCACCGACCGGGGGCGGCTCGGCCATGGGCAGCGAGGAAGACCGCAGGAAATTTGTTGAGCAGGTTCGCAAAGCGTGCCGGATCGGAAAGAAACTTCGGGAGATTGGTGCGCGCCCCTACGGTGTGGTTCGAATCGATTCCGCAAGCGGCGTCACTGATTGGGATGCAGATCCCAAGGGGAACACGAAGAAGATTGCGCGGACATTCCGCGAAGCCGCAACCGTGGCCGAGGACTTTGGAGAACGCCTCGCCGCCGAGGGAGAGATTTGCTGGGGCGGAATGCATTCGTGGCGGAAGATGGTGGATTTGCTCGAAGAAACCGATCGTCCCGGAACCGTCGGCTTTCAGGCGGACATGGCTCACACACTTCTCTACACGATGGGTTACAATGCCGAAAAGGACGCAATCCTTCCTCCCGGCTACGATTGGAAGGACAGGAGGAAACTCGACGCCGCTCTCAAGAAACTGACCGCCGCGCTTCGCCCATGGACGATTGACTTTCACATCGCGCAGAACAACGCGACCGTTCACGGCTCCGGCACGCACGACAAGACCGGACGCCATTGCCTGGTCAACGCGCCGGACGGCAAACTGGACATTCCCCATCACGCCGGCTACTGGCTCCGCGACGAACAGCACAAGTTGACCAAGAACTTCATGCACATCTGCTGGGACGGCTGCATGTTCCCCAACGATGTCATGAAACAGCAACAGACTTGGAACGACATTCTCGGGGCAATGATCGCTGTGCGGGACCGCCATGGGTGGAGCACGCTGGGATGAGGGACGTGTAGTGATGGGGAGGACGTGAATCGCCCCGGCAAGTCATCGCCACACCACCGATGGTTTGCAGAAAGCCGGATGATGCAGAATGCGAGCGCCCGCGTGCGTGGCTTTGGACGGCCAGGCGTCCTTCTTTGCTCGTTCCTCATGCTCTGGGTGATCTTCCGCTCCGTGGATGCTCAACAGCTCTGGACGGCAGTCCGCCAGATGCGTTGGGGATGGTTCCTTGCGGCAAATCTGGTCTTCATCACAGCTCTGGGCTGCGCGGCGGCACGCTGGCATCGAATTCTGCACATCAGCAACATCGCGGTTCATTCCGGTGCTTCCACGCGTCTGACGATCATTGGCCATTTCTTTACCACAACAATGTTCGGCACAACGGGCGGCGATGCCGGAAAGGCGCTTCTCTACTCGAGGTGGTTCGGGCATTCGCTTCCGGTGGTGCTGTCCGCGTGCGTGCTCGACAGGCTCGCGGCGGGAGGAGGATCGTTGCTGCTGGGCTTGGTGACTCTCCTGCTGGCATCGACCGGAGGAAATGCGTTACGACTGCCGTCACCCCCAAGACTTGGCAACTGGGGCATTCTGACTGCGGTGGCGGTGGTTGTCTGCATTACGTTGATGGTGATCCGTCGCCAGCGTCGGCAATCCTCGATCGCCAGTTTCCTGGACGCCTTGCGGTCCGGGATGGGGCAACTGCTCGCCGTTCCCCGCAAAGGAATCCTCACGGTCTTTTTCAGTTTCTGCTCTCAACTCTGCCTGAGCAGCCTCCTGCTACTGTGCCTGCTGGGAGTCGCTGGCGAACAGTTCTCCGCATGGCAGTCACTCTGGGTGTTTCCCGTCATCTCCGCCGTAACATCACTGCCATTCACGTTCGCCGGCGCGGGACTGCGTGAAGGCGCCACACTGTGGTTCCTGGCTGGCTATGGGGTTCAACCTCCCGAAGCTGTGGCGGCGGCGTTGCTTGTTTTGTTGATCTACCTGACGTGGGCTACGATCGGAGGAATTGTTCTCTGGCGTGAAACTCATGTTCGAGGAAACAGCCCGGTCCACCCCGAACCTCACAGCATTTCCGTCGTGCTTCCCACATTGAACGAAAGCGCTTCATTGACGAAAACCGTCACGCGACTTCGAAACATCCCCGAGATTGCCGAGATCATCGTGGCGGACGGCGGCAGCACGGATGGCACCGTGGATCTCGCCCGGGAACTCAAATGCAAAGTCGTTTCCAGCACGCGCGGACGCGGGCTTCAAATGCGCACTGGTGCCAGCATGGCAACGGGCGATGTCATTCTACTGGTTCACGCGGACACATGGCTGCCGCCAGATGCAGGCCGGGAACTTCTGAACTGCCTCCGGGATTGCACAGTGGTTGGTGGAGGATTTTGGAAGACGTTTCGCGAGCGCAAGTTGCTGATGGCGGGATCGAGAATTCGATGCGCGATCCGGCTGCACCTCTTTGGGCGCGTATTGGGCGACCAGGTGATGTTCATCCGGCGCAGTTCTCTTTCTCAGATTGGAGGTGTGCCTGATTTACCATTGATGGAAGAGTTCGCATTATGCCGCGGTCTGCGACAAATCGGCCGGCTCGCGCTCGTTGACGCCACGGCCACGACATCCGCGCGGAGATTCATCGAACGCGGAATTCTCAAGACTTACGCCCGGATGTGGCGGGTGACCCTGCTCCACTACCTCGGAACTCCACCGGAACGCCTCGCGAGAATCTACGATCAGAAGCGGCCATGACGACTGCTTTTCATGAATCGCCAATTTCAGCACAGAGATTTGGAGAACACAGAGAAGAACCGCGTTCCTTCCTTCCTGAGCCTCTGTGTCCTCCAAAACTCTGCGCTGAAGCACGGGCGCCCCCCCAATCGAAAGCTCGCCATTTCTCTTTTTCCGGTGTTAGTAGAAGAGCATTCGTCCAATGAAACTTTTTACTTTGATCGGGAAGTTAAAACAGGCTCCAGGAGCTAGTCCTGCCGCAGGCTTGAAATCCTGCTGTTCCCTGCCTCTGGCACTGGTTGTGGCAGGGTTGCTGGTTTGCTCCACGTCGGGAGCCGATCCATCAGCGCCTTCAAAGGGATTCGTGTCCGCCACCTATCCCACGTTCGCATCGTGGAAAGCTGCCTGTGACCGGCTGCCTTTTAACCGCCAGCTCCAACGCTCCCTGCCGCCAAGGGATAAGCTGCCACTCAAAAGCTTCAAGGAATTCGAGGAGGTGATGGATGCATTCCTCGCCGCGTCGAAGTCCGGGATCATGTCGCAATCAAACATCTGGGTGGGCGTAACTCCAAAGCGCGAAGAATTCTTCAACACCGACAAGGTCTATTTTCAGCGGGGCACCATTCCATTTCAGCCGTTTACCCAAAAGCTTCGTTTGCCTGCAGGAGCGAAAGTGGCATTTCACGGCGATTTTCACGGAGACGTGCAATCAGCCGTCAAGTTGATCGATCACCATAACAAAACGAAGGCTCTGGATGGCTTCAAGATCATCGATCCAGATTTGCATCTTCTTTTCCTCGGGGATTACACGGATCGTGGCATGTTCGGCATCGAGGTTTTGTACACCATACTGCGGCTTAAGCTGGAGAATCCCGGACGCGTCTGGCTGGTGCGCGGCAATCACGAAGACATCAGCCTGGCCGCGAACTACGGGTTCGTCCAGGAACTCCAGGCCAAGTATGGCCGCGAGGCAAACATCCCGAAGATCATGAGACTTTACGACTTCCTCCCGGTGGTCATTTATCTCGGCTGCGGCGAGGAGTTCATCCAATGCAACCACGGAGGAATGGAACCAGGCTTCAATCCCGTCCCGCTTTTGAGCGCGCCGGGTGACACACGCTTTCAACTTCTCGGAAGCCTGAATCAAGCCGGCTTCGCACGCGAACATCCCCAGTTCCTTGCCGTGATCGATCCAGCCTCAAGACAGGTCGCACATTCCGAATTCAAAGACTTCCTTCCTGAGAGTCCAGTGGCTCCATATACACTAGGCTTTATGTGGAACGATTTTTCGCTGGTCCCCGGCGAAGGCCAACTGGCGATCGATCCGGGTCGAGCCACGGTCTATGGAGACACCGCCACGGCGGAAATCCTGAAGGCGGCCAGCCGCGGCGGGCCGAAAGTACGGGCGGTGTTCCGGGCTCATCAGCATTCCGGTATCATCAACCCCATGATGCGCCGCCTCAAAGTTTCCGACGGTGTCTTCCGCCACTGGCAGTCGAAGGATTCACTGAATCTGGCGGCGGCGCCCGAACCCAACCTTCGCGCCATCCTGGACCACACCGAAGAGCGCTCCATTCCGGCCAACTCCGTATGGACGTTCAACGTCTCGCCCGACACGGTGTATGGCGAGGGTTGCCAGTTCGACATCGACTCCTCCGGCATCCTCAGCTTGAAGGACCGGTTCGAGGACTGGCGGCTGAAGATTGTCACCATTCCAGTCATGAAAAAATAGCGGCCCCGACGAGTTCGCCACGTACCTTCACGAGTTGGCGGCAGAGGAGCGCGGAATTCATTCCGCGCTCCGGCACCATGTTCGACCACGCCCGGTCTTGAGGCTTTTTTCGTTATAGACAATTTCGGGAGGCACCGGGTCCGCCTTGCCCTGCAATTCGAGCGTGCATTCGGGTTCTGGATTGTTTCTCCTCATCTCACCGCATGCAACCAGTTGAATCTTATCTCGCCGCAAACCACGACCGCTTCGTCCGGGAACTCTGCGAGTACCTTCGCTTTCCCAGCATCTCCGCCCAGCCACAGCATCGCGACGATGTCTTCGCCTGTGCCCGCTGGCTGACGAAACATTTCCAGTCGATCGGACTCGAAGCCACTCTCCGCCCGACCCCGGGCAACCCGGTCGTCGTGGCCAAAACCCCGCGCGCACCTGGAAGCCGCAAGCCGCATTACCTCATCTACGGGCATTACGACGTTCAGCCGCCCGAGCCGTTCGATCTCTGGCACTCGAAGCCCTTCGAGGCACGCATCGAAGGCAACCGCCTCTACGCGCGTGGTGCGTGCGACAACAAAGGCCCTTCCTTCGCTCACTTCAAAGCGGTGGAGGCATATCTCAAGACCGGCACCGAACTGCCGTGCGACATCACGTTCGTGGTGGAGGGCGAAGAAGAGGTCGGCAGCGAACATCTGGCCGCATTCCTCGAAGAGAACCGTCGGGAGCTCCAGTGCGATGGCATTGTGATCTCCGACACCGGACTGGTGAGCCCGAAGCATCCGACGATTTCCTATGGCCTGCGCGGCATTGCCGCCATGGAAGTCACGCTCCACGGACCATCGCGGGATCTGCATTCCGGGTTGTTCGGAGGCAGCCTGGACAATCCAGCCATGGCGCTCTGCCAGTTGCTGGCACAGCTTCGCGATACGAAAGGCCGCGTCGCCATCCCCGGCTTTTACAAATCAGTGGCAGCTCTGACCACGTACGAACGGGAACAGGCAAAGCGCCTGCCGTTCGGCGCGGCGGCTTACAGGAAGTTTCTCGGCGTGCCGAAGCTTTTTGGCGAGGAGGGCTTCACACCCCACGAGCAGCGAAGTGCCCGCCCCACTCTCGAAATCAACGGCCTGACCAGCGGATACCAGGGCGATGGCAGCAAGACGATCATTCCCGCCTGGGCCAGGGCGAAAATCACAATGCGGCTCGTCCCAAATCAGAAGCCTCCCCAGATCCTCCAACTTGTTGCGAAGCACCTCCGCAGCATCTGTCCTCCCACGGTGCGCATGGAGCTTTCGCTCGGCCATAGTGGAGAGCCTTACATGATTTCGGCGGAGAGTCCGCAAGTGCAGACGGCGCTGAACGCGCTGAAAAAGTCTTTCCACCGGGATCCCGTGCTTGTGCGGGAGGGCGGTTCGATTCCCATCGTCAACGACTTCAAACGCATCCTGAAAAAGGATGTCCTTCTCCTCGGCCTTTCGCTGCCGGACGACAACGCGCATTCGCCGAACGAAAAGTTCGATCTGGATGTCTTCGCGAAAGGGCTGCGAATGAGCGCCTGCCTCTGGCCTGAACTGGCGGCGCTCCATGGCGCATCGGGCACGCCTCGGAAACCACGACCGCGTCGAGCCTGACAGGCTCTAATGTTACTGCTAGTGCGCGTGCCCGGCGTGCGCCGCGACTGTGTGCCCGCACGAATTGCACACATCCTTGATGATCCGGGCAGACACATAATGCTTGCAGTCACACTGCGCGCACTTTCCCGCCACCGCCGCTGGCGACGAGGATTCGGTAGAAGGGGAATTCGGAGTCGCACAGCCAGCCAATGCCCCGCCCATCGCGCCAATCAAGAGTGATAGAAAAAGAGGTTTCATAAACCATCTTCTCATCCGCCTTTGATCCTGGGCTTCTTCGCCTTGATAAGAGCCGCCACCAATCCGTCCATGGTGTGTTCTCGCGCTTCGATATCTGGTTCGAGTTTCAAGGTTCGAATCGCCTTGCTGGTTTCCGGACCGATCGACGCCAGACGCAGCTTCGGATACTTGGATTTGAGTTCCGGTAGGTTGAATCGCTCGTGAAAACACGCCACGGTAGAACCGCTGGTGAATGTGATCCAATCCGCGCCGCCCTCGATCAGCCGTGCCGCTGCTCCGCTGATGTCGTCCATCTCGGGCACTGTGCGGTAACAAGCCACGTCATCCACGATGGCCCCGCACTTTTCCAATTCACGGGGAAGATCCGGGTTCGCCACCTCTGCCCGCAACAGTAGAATGCGAACATTTTCGATGTCTTGATATTGGGTCAATGCACGAACGATTTCCGACGCCACGTACTCCTTGGGCATCACATCCACCTTTAGGTGCAGCTCTTGCAGCTTCGCCGCCGTGGATGGACCCACCGCGGCAATCCTCGGACCGCCGATGTCCCGCATGTCATCGAACGCCTTGAAGAAGTAATTGAAGAATTCCGTGACGCCGTTCGTGCTGGTGAAAACAATCCAGTCATACTCGTTGAGCGCAAGCATCGCGTCCTTGAGATTCTCCTTCTGTTCCGGCGGCACAATTTTGATGGTCGGAATCTCCAGAACTTCAGCACCCAGCTCCGCGAACTGCCTCGCAAAATGTCCCGCCTGATCCCGCGCCCGCGTCACCACCACTCGCTGCCCAAACAAAGGCCGCTTTTCAAACCAGTTCAGCCTGTCCCGCAGCTTCACCACGTCGCCAATCACCGTCACCGACGGCGCGTGGAATCCAGTCTTTGTTACCACCTCCCCGATCGTCGCCAGGGTTCCATCAATCGATTGCTGTTGTCCCGTCGTTCCCCAACGCACCATCGCTACAGGAGTCTTCGGCGGCATTCCCTGAGCAATGAGTCGCCGTGCGATCTCTCCCATGCGTTCCGTGGCCATCATCACCACCTTTGTGCCGGGAGAATTCGCCACTTGCGCCCAATCCACCTCGTCCTCCGGCTTGTCTGAATGCTCGTGACCCGTGATCACCGTAAAGCCCGAACTCAACTCCCGATGTGTCAGCGGAATTCCCGCGTAATTTGGAACCGCCGAAATCGAAGAAACGCCCGGCACCACTTCGAAGGGAATTCCCGCGGCGACCAACTCCTCCGCTTCCTCCGCGCCTCGACCAAAAATGTAAGGATCACCACCCTTCAGCCGTACCACGATCTTTCCTTCCAGCGCCTTTTCCACAAGCAACTGGTTCTTTTCCCCCTGCGGAATCGAGCGGCACTTGGCCCGCTTGCCGCCAAAAATGATCTCCGCCTCGCGTGGCGCGAGACGAAGCAAATCCGCGTTCACGAGTGCGTCGTACACCACCACATCAGCCCGCGCCATCACCTCGGCTCCGCGCAGCGTCATCAAGCCCGTGTCGCCCGGCCCGGCACCCACCAGATAAACAAAACCTTTCTTCTTCATCGGCTCGGAAGCTAGGAGCCCCAGCCCGTGACGGCAACTCAAGACAGGACAGGCGCATCTAAAAACCTCGCGATTACCGGATTTCAGGTAGGGTCGTTGCGCGGCGACGGCCACCGACCTGTGCAGGGTCGGAACACTTTCTTTGCGAGGGCATGCCTGGCCGCAAGCACTTGCGCCGCTGCACGCGACGCCGGTCGTCGCAGCGCAACGACTCTGCCTCGATTTCGATGCGTCTGCCCTTCATAAAATCCTTCATTGCGAGGGGGTGGCTGACCGGAAGCCATTGCGCCGATGGAACCGCCCGCAGGCGTGGGTGAACCTGGAGTGCCTCCAGTGATCCCGGCCATCTGCAACGCGATCTTCGCCGCCACCGGTAAACGCATTCGCGACCTTCCCATTCGCAAGCATACTGATGAGACCGTGGGATAGCCTACGGTCTCATCAGTAAGCTTGGCACCTGACTCTTTCGAGTGAAGCGGCAGGCCGACCGTTCATTCCAAATTATCATTGGAACGCGGCTGTGATGAAACCTAGCCGCAGAAACGTCCGCAATGCTGCGGCTGGCGCTTCGCGCACAGCCGCGCCCATTAAAATTGAGAGCGAACCGGATGGGCATGGTTCATTCCTTGGCACCCACCTTGGCGGCGGGTTTAGGCTGGGGATCAATTGAACGCAGAGTGCGTCCGGCCAGTGCCGGGTGTTGTGGAGGGATCTTGGCAGCCCGGAAGACCGCGTAGGTGTTCTTGCCTACTGGCTGCGGTTGCCCGCCGTCCGCAGCCCGGACCTGCCCGGAGTACGGATCCCAGTATTCCCACACAATCTTGCCAGCACTGGTCACCTCGAAGATCCGACCATCGGCACCGGAGCAAATGAGCGTGTTACCGCCAGCCAGACGCCGTGAGCCAGAAATGAATCCGCTGTGGAAGGATTTCTTGTCGGGCGCTTCGTATTTCCAGAATGGTTCTGTGGGACCGAACGGGCCTGTCGCAGGAACCACATACGAGCCGTCCGCTCGTGTCGGTGGCACCAACTCCAGGATGACTGAATGCGGTCCGCCCGGCCCCTTTGCATTGTTGTTGAACACCATGAGATGTCCCGCGCCCGGAAAGCCTTTTTCAATCCACCGAATATCGTGCTGGCCACCAAGTGTCTGTTCCTCCTTGGTGCCGCGAGAGTAGGCTTTGGGGTTGCCCCAGCGATAGAGAAGGTCCCCGCCTTTCTTCCAGCGCCCACCAGAGTGACTGGCAGCCTCGGCGGTCGAAGTGGAATGGTCGATGATCCAGATTTCGTTGAATCGAGGCGTGCTGAGCGCGATCTGGTCGAGCTCGGCATTGTAGGCAACCGCGTTGATGTGCAACCAATCGGATCCTATGTCGCTTTGCTTCGCGCCGGCGGGGACGTATCCCAGCGCCTTGAGACGCGCCAGCTCGGCCGGGTCAACCTTTGGAGCTTCACCATCGCCATTGATATCGATCAGCTCCGGATGTTGGGCGGGATCTCCGTAATTCGCCTTCTCCGCATCGTGATTCTGAATGAGATGATCCCATGCATGCCACTCCCACACGATGCGGGCATCGTTGGGCCGGCGCGGTTCGATCTCGATAATATGGTCTGGCCAGATCCCGGCCTGCGGAGTCAGGTCCGGCCGCCTTCCCATGCGATTGGCTTCCTTCGCGCTCTTCGCCTCCCAGGCAATGGCGAGAATGTTTCCATTCGGCAGCGGCTCGATGTCGTGATGCAACAAATGATTTGTCGTGGCGTATTTCCAGTCCCAGAGGATTTTTCCGTCCCATGAAAATTCCTGAATTCGACCACCCTGTCCGCCTCCTTTGAACAGCTCGATCTTGGGCTCCCGTGCGCCACGCAGCAGGTTGCCGTTGTCCAGCAGGTAAATCGTTCCCGACGGCGAGTAATCGCTCTTCCATGTGTGGACCACGACGCCCGTGGCATCGATCAGATAAGTCAGGTCACCCAAGAGAGGGGCGTAAAGCACGTATCCCGGCTCCGCCTCGCCTGAGTTCAGCCGGAGACCTCGTGGCTCGATTGGTTTCTCAGGCTCTTCGGGTGTTTTGGCGACGGCCGGTGGCGGCGTGTCCTTGGGTTTCGGCGGATCGAGCTTGGTAAAGGTTGCTGCCGCTGCGGAATCCTTGATCGTCGCGCCGGATGCGGGCAGAAGCGCCGTGGGAACCGCCATGATGTTCCATGTTAATCGGCTTAGTTTGTCTCCGTACTTCAGCAGCACTTCGTGCCGCCAGCCTTTCGGTGTCCAGTCGTAGCGCCGCACTTCCTTCTCGTTATCACTGGCTACATAGAGTTCGTCCCGTTTGTCCCCATCGAGGTTGAGAAGGATAGAGGCGTGCTCGAAGCCGCTGGACCCGGCGTCGATCAACTCTTTGTCCCACGGACCGTTGTTGTGCGGGCGGAGCAACCAGAGTCCGCTCTTGTTCGCCGCGGCGATCATCTCCTTCTTCCCGTCGCCATCCACATCACCAACCGTCAGGAATCGGCATAATGTGTCTTCAATCGTGACGACCAGCTCGCCTTGTCGCGGGTCCGTACTGGCCAGGTAGCGCCGGATTTCCACCCGCCCACCCGACACTGCTTCGACCGAAACGTAAAGCTCACCACGACCGTCGCCATCCAGATCCGTGACCAGAATCTCTTTCGCGTGGCGGTCACCAAGATCGGCAACAACCGTCCGGCCCTGGCTTTTCGCCGGGATGTAACGAACCACTTTGCCCGGCTGCGGCGTTCCATCGACCTTGTTAGGCGCGGTTGGGGTCGCATAAATCTCCATCACTCCGTCGCCGTCCATGTCGCCCAGCTCGACCTCATGCACGACTGTCTCCGGCTGGCGATCCAGTTCCTCGACTTTGAAACGGCCAGAGGCATCGCGACGTAGCACAGTCACAACACCCTGATCGTGCGTGGCGATTGCAATGGCTGGCTTCCCGTCGCCATAAATATTGCCCACTTCCGCATCGCGCATGCGGCTGAACTGGCCGCCAAAATCAGCTTCCCAAAGCAGTTCGCGCTCACCATCCGGTCGCCACAATTTCACCCCGGCCTTGGTGCCGCCGAGCGTGAGTAATCCTTCTGATCCCAAGGCCATCGCCTTGTGGAAAACATTGTTGTCCGTGTCGTCCAGAGTTCGATGATTCCATTTCCCGTCCTGGCGCGTGAGAATCCCCAATTGCCCCGGCAGCGTCTTTGGAGAGCCGTCGTCGTTCACGCCCAGAACTGCAAGGGCGAAAACGAGCGATCGGTCTCCCGAAGGCGAGACTTTGCCGGCATTTTGGGGTGAACAAGCCGCGAGCAACAGAGCGCTCCCGATCGAAATGAATGCTAACATTTGGATGCCCCGATTTTTGGGAAATGTTCTTTTTGGCATGGACCCACGATAGCTTGCCCGAGAGTTTGCGAACAAGAGAAATGCCTTGGGATTCACCGCTTCCATGACATACTGCCGATTGCCGTTCAGCATCCCATCCGACATTATTTCGCTTGTCTCTTCATGAAACCTCGAATCGCCATTTTAGCCGTACTTCTCGTGGTGTGCGGATTCTTCGCATGGCAACTGCTGACTCCGCGTGAGGGGCGGCAATCCTTTGACTCGCTTCAAGGAGACATCGAAACCCCTGGCAAACACGAAGCGACCACATCCCAGGAGATCAAGCTCCACTCATTCGGTCGGAGCCGCTCTGGAGCAAATCCACGACCTCTTGCCGATGGCGGCCTGCCGACCAGGTCCGTACTCGAACGTCTGCTGGCGCAGGACGAAGAAGTCACACGTGTGCCGCGCGAGCAGATCGAGGCTTACCTTGCCTTGAACAAAACCAACGCTCAAAGCCTGCTCGCCGCCTGGCGTGCTGCCGGTGACCGCGATTACTTGAGGCAGGCGGCGGCGCTTTATCCGAACGACCCCGCCGTGCAACTTAACGCCATCACGCTGGATCTATTTCCCGGACAGCAGCGCGAGTGGCTGGACCGCTTCAAGCAATCCGCGCCGGAAAACTCCCTGGCGAACTACCTCTCGGCTCGTGATTATTTTCGCGAAGGCAAGCCTGAACTCGCATTGAAGGAACTGGGCGACGCGGCCGGCAAACGCGGCTTTTCCGATTACACGGAACGAACACTGCAGGACATGGAGGAGATTTACATGCAATCCGGCAGGACCACGGGTGAAGCCAAGGTGGTAGCCATGGCGGGCACATTGTTGCCGCATCTGAAATCGTTGAGGGAACTGGCGCAGGAGATGGGCGGCTTGCAGCAGCAGTATCTCACGTCCGGCGACCCGGCCTCTGCCGAGGCGATCGCCCGGTTCGGATGGAACGTGGGCCAGCAACTCACCGTTGGCGAAGGTTCGCGTTACATCATCAATCAGACCATTGGTCTGACCATCGAGAATGAACTGTTGACCCGGTTGCCTCCGGAACAAAAACCCGATTTTCTCCCCATAGCGGTGAAGGATCAACTCACCGCGATCGAAGGGCGTAAACAGGCGCTGAGTGAGATGAACCCGCTGTTCGATCAACTTCTCGCCAATGCCAACGAGGCAGAGATCATCAACTTCTGCGACCGCATGAAACTTTACGGGGAATACGCCGCGCTGGAATGGTTGCAGAAAAAGCAAAGAGAGCGCTGATCGAGAACGACCAATTGGGCTGGAGACGAATTGAAACAGTGAACACACTGTTTTCAGTGGAATCAGAGCGAAGCGGTCGGTGAACTTCATCCAGGAGGGATGAAAGCCATCAGCCGGGGGTTGAGCGCAGCGACACCCCGGGTTCCAGATCGATGGATCGGCACCCCGGCAGGGATGCCAGAAATGATCTTCGACCAACCAATGTGTCTGCCACCCTCCGGGCTGCCCCTTCAACTGCGTGACATTCGGCCACTGATTCCGCTACGTGAGCGCGTCCAGCGAATACCGCACTTGCTTCAGCTTCACTTCCCAATCCGCCAGTCGTTGTTTGTGATCTTCGAGCACGGAGGCCGGAACCTTCTGTGTGAAGTTCGGGTTGGCCAGCTTCTGCTTCACCTTGTCGATCTCGGTAGTGATCTTCTCGATTTCTTTCGTCAGGCGGACCCGCTCGGCGGCAAAGTCGATCAAGCCCGTGGTTGGAAGATAAAGTTCGCCGAGAGCATTGCCGGCGCTGGGTGTGCCTTTGTCAGGCGTCCAGGCATTCGCGACCACCTCGACTGCCTCGGCGTTGAGCAGAAGCTTGAGCACTTCGATTTCGGCGGCGGCCAGTTCACCGGCTGGTTTGAGGACGAACTTAAGCTTCTTGGCCGGGTCAAGTTTCAGCTCGCGGCGAAGATTGCGTCCAAGGCCGACAAGTTCGTATTTTGCGGCAGCGATTTTGTCCGCCGCATCGTCGAGACCAAAGTGCGTCTTCTCCTCGTCGATGAACGGCTTGGGCCAGGGCGCGAACATGATTGTCTTGCCGCCCTGGTTTTCCGGCAGATCCTTGCTGAATCCCATGCCCTGCCAGAGTTCCTCGGTGATGAACGGCAGGAACGGGTGAAACAGCCGCAACGTGTGTCCGAGGACGAAGTCGATCACAGCGAGTTTGTTCGCACGAAGCGCTTCCGAACCAGCGGAGGCGCCCGTTGCTGTTCCCTCTCCGCCCCGTCCAGCGGGGGGGAAAGGATCAGGGTGAGGTAGGGTTTTCTGCGTCACCGCCGCGTCCCTGTCGCTGCCACCCCTCACCTCGACCTTCTCCTCTCCGAGGGAAGAGGGCGAAGTTGCTGGTGCGATGCGGCCGAATGCGGCCTTGCTCGCCTCGACATACCAGTCGCAATACTCACTCCAGAAGAAGCGGTAGAGCGATTGCACCGCGTTGCTGAAGTTGTAGCTCGCAAGTGCGTCGCTGACTTCGTGGATGGCTTGATCCAGGCGAAGAAGAATCCACTTGTCGTCCGAGGTAAGCAACGCGGGGTTGATTTCGCCTTCGGTTGGGCTGTCGGCACTGCCGACCATCTGGCGGAAGCGGCAGGCATTCCAGAGCTTGTTGCAGAAGTTGCGGCCCAGCTCGACATCCTTTTCATCAAACAACACGTCCTGACCAAGCGGTGCGCTGCGCATCGTGCCGAAGCGGAGCGCGTCCGCGCCGTATTGTCTGATGAGCACGAGAGGGTCGGGGGAATTGCCGAGGGTCTTCGACATCTTGCGGCCCTGCTTGTCGCGGATGATGCCGGTGAAATAGACATTCTCGAACGGCAGATCCCCCATGTATTCGTAGCCCGCCATGATCATGCGGGCGACCCAGAAGAAAATAATGTCCGGCCCGGTGACGAGGTCTGTGGTCGGATAAAACTTCTTCAACGTCTCGGTCTGCTCCGGCCAGCCCATCGTGGCAAACGGCCAGAGCCAGGAACTGAACCACGTGTCGAGAACGTCGGGGTCTTGGGTGAAGCCTAGCCTTCCAAGGGTCTCCGCTTCGACTGGCGAGTCAGTCGCTGCAATTATTGTAACCTCTCCAGACTCGGAATTGCGCTGCAACTCTACTACCGTCTCCTCACCATCTGCACCCGCCATTCGCTCGATGGAATAGTCCGCAGGCCCCACCTCGTCGAGAATGCCCCGAATTTGAGCTGCCGTCGCCAACCTGGCAGCTTCAGCTGAAAGCTTGAGCGTCCACACCGGCACCCGATGCCCCCACCAAAGCTGCCGACTGATGCACCAGTCCTGAATGTTCGTCAGCCAGTGGTCATACACCTTCGCCCAGCGGTCGGGATGAAAATGCATCTCCCCTGGGAGCGCCGGCATCCTGCCGGCAGATTGTGGGGTTGTTGAATGGGCTGCCGGCGGGACGCCGGCGCTCCCAGGCTGCTCCACACACGCCTTCGACACTTCCACGCTCGGATACTTGAGGAACCATTGCTCGCTCAGGCGCGGCTCGATGGGCACGTCCGCGCGTTGGCTGAAGCCCACGCTGTTCTCGTACGGCTTCTCCTCCACCAGCACACCAATTTCCTTCAGCCGCTCGACCGCCACCGCGCGCGCCTCGAAACGGTCCATCCCTGCGAGCGATTCGCCCGCCAGCTCGTTCATCGTGCCGTTGGGGTTCATGATGTCCACTACGGGCAGCTTGTGGCGCTGGCCGATCTCGAAGTCCGCCTTGTCATGCGCGGGCGTCACCTTGAGAACGCCAGTGCCGAACTCGAAGTCCACATGCTCGTCACCGATAATCGGGATGAGTTTCTGTTCGCGCGGCAACTGGATGGGCAGCGGTCGCACGATGTGCTTGCCGATGAGATGTGCGTAACGCGTGTCCTTCGGATTCACGGCCACGGCGGTGTCGCCCGGAATGGTCTCGGGTCGCGTCGTGGCGATGGTGAGCCAGATGCGACCTTCGGAGTCGATCTCCGGGCCGCCGACTTTCGCTTCCTGTTCCGGAGCGCCGAGCATTGCTCGGCCTGAGTCACCGGCGGAAGCTTCTTGCCGAGCAATGCGCGGCGCTCCCACCTTTTCCGCCACCTCAACCTTGAAGTGATACATGAAGCCCTTTTGCGGTTTCATTTCCACTTCCTCGTCGGACAACGCGGTCTGCGTGGCTGGGCACCAGTTCACCATGCGTTTTCCGCGATAGATGAGGCCCTTCTTGTAGAGGTCCACGAACACGCGCTGGACGCCCCGCACGTAGTCCGGGTCCATCGTGAACCGCTCGCGGGTCCAGTCGCAGGAGCAGCCGAGTTTCTTGAGCTGCGCGATGATGATGCCTCCGTGCTTTTCCTTCCACGTCCACACGCGCTTTAGGAACTCCTCGCGCCCGATGTCCTGCTTGGTCTTCTTCTCCTCCTTGCGGAGCTGCTTGGCGACCATGCCCTCGGTGGCGATGCCTGCGTGGTCGGTGCCGGGCAG
>SXGU01092550.1_pt1 | contig 30216 bp, 30 predicted proteins | sample 3174531 | NCBI WGS metagenome assembly SXGU01 (sample SAMN11356863, study PRJNA531348) | freshwater metagenome | isolation source: freshwater sample F1-140 | place: China: Fuxian Lake, Yuxi | collected 2017-12-25 | reverse complement strand
TTATCAGTGTCTTCAATTCGAAATATTAATTTTCCACCAGTATGTCTGGCATAGGCCCAATCAAATAAGGCAGTACGGATGTTACCAACATGCAGATCACCAGTTGGTGATGGCGCAAACCGAACCCTGACCTGTGAATTATTGGACACGAGAGGAGACCTTATTGGTTAAAGTGCCTAAACCATCAATTTCTATGGAGATAGTCGAACCGGCTGGCATCGCACCTATACCTGCCGGTGTTCCGGTCAAAATTACATCCCCTGGCAATAAGGTCATTACATTAGTAACAAACTCAATAATTTGTGGAATTTTAAAGATCATTTCAGAAAGTATGGATGATTGCTTAACCTGTCCATTTAATGTGGCAGTTATCTTTTGCCCATTTGGTTCAAACTCGGTTTCAATCCATGGCCCAAGTGGGCAAAATGTGTCAAAGCCTTTTGCTCTACTCCATTGTCCATCTTTTTTCTGCAGATCTCGCGCTGTTACATCATTTGCCAGGGTATAACCAAAAATCACATCCCTATATTTAGCAGCCGGAACCTCTTTACAAATTCTGCCAATCACCACTGCCAGCTCTGCTTCATGATCAACACGTTCACTCATTTTTGGCCAAATGATTGTTTCATTCGGACCAATAACTGAAGTATTAGGCTTTATAAAAATTATCGGCTCACTAGGAACAACTGAATCCATCTCAGCAGCGTGGTCAGCATAATTTTTACCAATACATACCACCTTACTGCGCGGCAATACCGGTGCCAGTAACTTAACATCACTTAGTTTTAAACTTTTATCTTGTGGAACTATCCCAGAATAAATTGGATCTCCTCGTAAAACCAAGATCGAATCCTTTTCATTTAGGACTCCAAATAATGGATCGCTACCAACTCCAGCCTCTGCTGGGGCGGTAAATCTAACAATTCGCATTAGAACATCTTACAACTGATCTTTAATCTGACTCGCTTCCTCAAGTTTTTCAACCAATACAGTGGCAATTCGGTGGCGCCTACCGGCAGGACGCTCTGCTGTTAATTTCCATCCCGATACAGTAATTGTGCTACCGGGTATTGGAATTCGACCTAAGTGCTTTGCAATTAAGCCACCAATTGAATCAACATTTTCAATTTCTTCTTGATTAAGTTCTAAATCAAATTTTTGTGCAAAATCTTCGACATGCAATCTTGCAGAAATTCTAGCTTTACCCTCCCCTAACCACTCGATATCCTCACTCTCATCATCATCGTATTCATCAGCAATTTCACCAACTATTTCCTCTAAAATATCTTCAATAGTGATTAATCCTGCGGTGCCACCATATTCATCAACTACTACTGCCATGTGAATTTGTTCCCTTTGCATTTGTTTGAGTAACTCAGCAGCTGTATTAGTCTCTGGTACAAAAGTGGCTTTACGTAATAGATCTCCAACTTTTTCACTCTGCTCAGCATCACGATTGTCATGAACTCGTTTAGCCAAATCTTTTACATAAGCGATGCCAACTACATTGTCTATACCCTCAGAAATTACGGGTATACGAGTGAAACCAGATCTTAGAGCCAGGGACAGGGCTTGCCGTAGATTTTTTTCAGCTTCAATCCAGACGATCTCAGTTCTTGGCACCATGAGTTCGCGCACTACAGTTTCGCCAAGATCAAATACTGAGTGAATCATCTCCCGTTCAGTGTCTTCGACAAATCCACTTTCACTAGCTTGATCAACTAAATCCCGAAACTCTGCTTCAGTAGAAAACGGACCAGATTTAAATCCCTTGCCTGGAGTAATTGCATTACCAATTTTTATCAAAAGATTACTTAATGGTCCTAAAATTCTAGATAGTAAATCAGCAATAACGATGGCAGACTTTGACCAAGCAAAAGCATGTTGTTTTCCTAATGTTCTTGGGCCTACACCAACAATCACGTATGAGATTGCGACCATGAGCACGATTGATTGAGCTAGTGCCAATCCTTTATTTGATGCCCTTTCCACAAATGCCGTTGAAACTAATGCGGTGGCAGTTAGTTCGCAGCTTTTTCGAACAAGCAGTAAGACATTTAGGTACTTTGCAGGATTTTCAACAAACCTATCAAAGTGCTTTTTGTACTTTGAATTATCCTCAACTAGTTGCTCAATTAGCAATCTTGATAATGAGGTCAAGGCAGATTCACTACCCGCTAAAAACCCTGCAAAAAATAGAAGCAGTGCAACTATAAATAAAGTGGAAATCATCAGACTAGTAACCGCCATTTTTTCAGAATTTCATCTTGTAAAGTAAACATCACAACTTCCTCATTTTCTTCCTCATGATCATATCCAAGTAAATGTAGGACTCCATGAACAGTTAATAGCTCTAGCTCTTTATCTAGTGATTGTTTGCCATTGTTTTGAGCATAGCTTGGACACAAAACAAGATCCCCCACAATGCCTGGGCCATTTGCTGCTGAATTAGGTTTCATTTCATCCATTGGAAATGAAAGAACATCTGTTGGCCCTGGCAGATTCATCCACTTCATGTGTAGATCAGACATAATTTCTTCGGTAACTACTTGAATGCTTAACTCTGAATCTGGGTGAATACCACTCTCAATTAATGCAAAATTAGCAACTGAAATTATGGCTGCTTCATCACACTTACTGGTGGAATTATTAATTAATTCGATTTTCATAGATGCTTATTCAAGTTAACTCTTGAATAATTAACGATCACCCTTACCGCTTCGTATAGGAAATGTTGATTTAGAAATATTCTCATCCCACTGGCCGTATGCGGTAACGATATCTCCAACTAATCTATTTCTGACAACATCTTCAGCTGTTAGATACATAAATGAAATATCATCCACATCTTTCAAAATGTCTTGCACAATTTTAAGTCCTGATTGTGAGTTGTTTGGTAGATCAATTTGGGTAATATCACCCGTAACCACCATTTTTGATCCAAAACCCAATCTGGTTAGGAACATTTTCATTTGCTCAGCAGTTGTATTTTGAGCCTCATCTAAAATAATAAATGCATCATTCAAAGTTCTTCCCCGCATATAAGCAAGTGGGGCAACTTCAATCACTCCAGTGCTCATCAATCGTGGAATGGCATCTTGATCAATCATGTCATGCAGGGCATCAAATAATGGACGAAGGTATGGATCAATTTTTTCATGCAATGTTCCAGGTAGGAATCCAAGCCGCTCGCCTGCCTCTACCGCTGGCCTTGTTAGGATTATTCGATTCACCTGCTTGGCCTGTAAGGACTGTATAGCTTTGGCCATTGCCAAATAAGTTTTGCCCGATCCAGCAGGACCAATCCCAAAGGTGATTGTGTTGGAATCAATCGCATCAACATACTTCTTTTGATTTGCTGTCTTAGGGCGGATAGTTTTGCCACGATTACTCAAAATATTCAGCGACAGGACCTCAGCTGGATGCTCGGCTGGATCTTGCTTGATCATCCCGATAGACCTACTCAACATATCTGCATTTAAATTCTGACCGCTTCTTAAAATAGCAATCAATTCCTCAACTAAACCAACCAATTGCTTTGATTGTTCAATTTCACCTTTTACATAAATTTCATTCCCCCGCACAGTAATTGCCAACTGTGGAAAATGATTCTCCAAAATTCTAAGATATGAATCAGCCGGCCCAACAAGTGTGACCATGGCAAATGCAGCAGGTACTTTTATAACGATCGGATCCATCACCATAATTCTATATTTATCCTGGTGGCCAAGCGAATGACCTACCACCAAGCAGATGAAGATGAGCGTGGAAAACTGATTGTCCTGCCCCTGCACCTGTGTTTATATTCATACGATAACTATCCAATCCAATTTCTGCTGCAATCTCACCAGCTGCCCTGAAAATCTCACCAGCTAGTTGGGAATCAGCATCTGCCACCGCAGCCATATTTTCATAGTGCTGATTTGGAATAATTAAAATGTGAGTCGGTGCCTGCGGCGTAATATCTTTAAATGCTGTAAACACTTTAGTCTTTTTAACTATTTCTGCAGGAATCTCATTGGCGACAATTTTGCAAAATAAGCAACCCATGATTACCACCTACCTAATTTTGTTTGCACCGCGGCAAGTGCCGCAAATCCAGCATGCGCTGATCGAAGTACGGTTGGGCCTAAGCGAAGGATCATAGAGCCAGAGCTCTTGAGTATTGATAGCTCATTATCTGTAATTCCTCCTTCTGGGCCAATAATTAAATACACAGCATCTAAATTTGAATCAATTTGTGCATCTGCAAATTTTACTTGGCCGCTCTCGTGAAAAACTAATCCAAGTTTTTTACTGTTAAATTCCTTAGCCAGGCTGGTGGTGCTTATAACCTGCCTAAGGCGTGGCACCTTAACCCTTCTAGATTGTTTGCATGACTCTTTAATAGTTATAAGCCACTTACGCTCTGAATCACCTTGCCATTTACTGATTGATCGCTCTGCTTGCCATGGAATAATTTGGTCAACTCCTGCGGCTGTGATCAACTCAAGCATCTCCTTGTTGCGATCTGACTTTGTAATAGCTTGGACCAGGATCAACTCTGGTTTACTCGCTGACTCTACGCCCCGCTCAGTAATTGAAATTTCTAAAGACTTTTTACTTATCTGGACAATCGGACCTGAAACCCAGTTACTTTCTCCATCGGATATCTTAATCTTTTCACCAATATTGAGCCGAAGCACTTTCACCGCATGATGAGCATCTTCTTTATCAATTTCTTGAGTGTTACCAGAGCTTAATTGATCAACAAAAAATAGAGTTAACACTAGCGAAATGCATTTCTAACTTTACTAAAAAAACCTTGATCTTTATTGGTGTGAATCTCTACTTTATCAGCGCTTTCATTTCTTAGCTGTGCGAATTTTTTCAACAAATCACTCTGCTCTTTACTCACTTTTCCTGGAATATTTACTTCGATGTGAATTACTAGATTACCTCTGCCAGCCCCTCGTAATTTAGTAACTCCCAAACCCTTCAATACAACCACTGAACCGCTCTGCGTGCCTTCTTTAATTTCTACTTTTTGAGGTCCATCGAAGGTTTCGATAATAACTTCAGTACCAAGTGCTGCAGATGTCATCGGTACTGCTATTGATATATGTAAGTTATTCTCCTCCCTAATTAAAAATTCGTGCGCAAGTTCAACTATTTCAATATATAAATCCCCTGGAGTCCCGCCTCCAGGACCAACCTCACCTTGACCACTTAATTGGATTCGATTACCAGTTTCAACACCTGCTGGTATTTTTACTGGAATAGTTTTACGAGATCTCACTCTGCCATCACCAGCACATTCAGTACATGGATCTGATATCACAGAGCCAAAACCCTGACAGCTTGCACATGGCCTGCTAGTCATTACCTGACCCAAAATAGATCTAGCAACTTGTTGTGTTTCTCCCCTGCCTTTACAAATATCACATGTCCTTGGTCTTGAGTTATTGGCACAACCACTACCGCCACATTTTGTACATATCACCGCCGTATCTACATTTAAATCACGATCGCACCCAAATGTTGCCTCTTTTAAATTAACTTCAACCCTAAGAAGTGCATCTTGACCTGGTCTGGTTCTTGGCCGAGGACCACGTTGCTGGCCACCACCAAAAAAAGCATCCATAATGTCGCCAAATCCGAAGCCAGCATTTGAAAACCCGCCGCCAAACCCGTTACCACCAATATCATAATTTTGCCGTTTATCTGGATCGCTAAGCACTTCATAAGCAGCAGTAATCTCTTTGAACTTATCTGCCATTTTTGGATCAGGATTCACATCAGGATGATAATTACGAGCTAATTTGCGGTAAGCCTTTTTTATCTCATCAAAGCTGGCATCTCTATCAACACCAAGGGTTTCATACAGATCAGCCATCTTTTACTTGTTCTCCGTCAAGAAACTTCCGACGTAATTAGCAACTGCATTTACCGCCGAGATTGAAGCGGCGTAATCCATACGAGTTGGTCCCAAAATTCCAAGAGCCCCGATATCGGCGTAACCAACTTTTACTAGACTAGTTTTACGCAAGCTTTTTTCACTTTGTTCATCACCTATTTGCACCTTTACCGAAGCGTCAGTGCCAGATAGAAGCCTTAGTAAGACAACCTGCTCCTCTAGTGCTTCTAAAATTGGATGAATACTATTTGATAAATCTTGATTTGCTCGGGCCAAGTTTGATGCCCCTGCTAGTACAACCTTTTCTTCCGGGTGCTCAACGGCCATTTCAATCAAGGTTGCAATGAGAACCAGTACGTTAGATTTATCATTCCCACGATAATTTGCTGAAAAATTCTCTATCCGGCCTGCGACATTTGATAACGATTGCTTAGCAATTACTAAATTTATTTTCTTATGAAGATCTGAAAGGCCATTTTCAGTAATTTCAAATACCAATTCCACCATTTTTTGTTCTACCCGTCCAGTATCAGTTATCAAAACAATCATTATTCGGTTGGGATTTAGTAGAACTAATTCAACATGGTGGACATTTGCTTTGATTAGTGATGGGTATTGAACTACTGCAACTTGTTTAGTTACTTGCGCTAGCAATCGAACTGTTCTCGATATAACATCATCTAAATCAGTTGCACCGTCTAGAAAATTTTCAATCGCCTTACGTTCTGCTGTCGACAGTGGCTTTACCTCAGCAAGTTGATCAACAAATACTCGATACCCTTTATTTGTTGGGATTCGACCAGCACTAGTATGTGGTTGCGTAATCAATCCAGCATCTTCTAAAACTGCCATCTCATTTCGTATCGTTGCAGGTGAAACACCCAAGCCAGAACGGGCAGCTAAGGTTTTTGAACCAACCGGCTCCTCGGTAGCAACGTACTCATCAACAATTGCTTTAAGAATTTCAAGTTGTCGCCCAGGCATCGCATTACTCATATGAGAACGCTACTACAAGAGGATTTTACGCAGAATTCGGTCGGCGATAAGCCGGCCATCTACGGTCAGGGTTGCTCGGCCTTCATTCCAATTTGATTGATCCAGATGACCACTTTCAACATACTCTGATAATTCCAACAGTTGCTGCTCATTTAAAGTTTTCTTAGCCACGCCAGTAGGTAATCTTAATGAAAGCATCAAGCGTTCACTTTCTCTCTGCAATTCCTCTAAAGATTCTGATCCTGCCATTGGTGATTGGTTTGATTGAATTTTTTCCTTATATAGATTGGGATGCTTTACATTCCAAAATCTCCTGCCATTTAAATGCGAATGCGCTCCAGGACCTGCTCCCCACCAATTATCGCCCAACCAATAAGCCAAATTATGTTTACTGGCTGAATTTGGCTTGGCCCAATTACTTAATTCATACCAATCAAAACCAGCAGATGTGAAGGCTTGATCAGCAATCAAATACTTTTCAGCGGCTAAATCATCATCGACTGGGTTCACTTGACCGCGTTTAATTTGCGCAGCTAACTTAGTTCCCTCCTCAACAATTAAACCGTAAGCCGATATATGGGTGATTGGTAGCGAAAGTGCTGCATCAATTGAAGTTTGCCAGTCCGAGATACTTTCACCTGGTGTACCGTAAATTAAATCGACTGAAATTTCTTTAAAGCCAATCTCATCTGCCCAATTTGTCACCTGTAATAAGTTATCTGGATTATGAGTTCTATCTAAGGTTTCTAGCACATGTTTTACTGCAGATTGCATACCAAATGAAAGTCTATTTACTCCCACTTCCTTGAACTGAGTTAGGGAATCCTTACTTACAGTGTCTGGATTACACTCCATAGTTATCTCTGCCTCTGCAGATAAATCGAATCTATTTTTGATAGTCGAAATTACTCGGCCTATATCACTTGCCTGCATAAGTGATGGGGTCCCACCACCAAAAAAAATAGAAGGAACGGTGACATTTTCACCAACTTCAGCTCTTGCAAAGCCAATCTCCTTAATTAAAAGATCTATATAGGAGTTCGATATATCTTTTAGCCCAGTTGTTATTTGTAATTCACTTGGGGTGTAGGTATTAAAATCGCAGTAGCCGCACCTTTTGATGCAGTATGGGATATGGATATAAAAGGCAAGATTCACTTACTTTTTCTTTTCACTCACTTTGTCTGAATCTGTCGTAAGAGCAGCGATGAATGCTTCCTGCGGTACCTCTACACGCCCAACCATTTTCATCCTTTTCTTACCTTCTTTTTGCTTCTCAAGAAGGTTACGTTTCCTAGTTATATCTCCGCCATAACACTTTGCCAATACATCTTTACGAATAGCTCTTATGTTTTCGCGGGCAATAATTTTTGCCCCAATTGCAGCTTGAATGGGCACCTCAAATTGTTGACGCGGTATTAATTCTTTTAACTTTTCAGTCATCTTCACACCATATGAATAAGCTTTATCGCGATGTACAATCTGACTAAATGCATCCACTTTTTCACCTTGTAGCAGGATATCTACCTTTACTAAATCACCTGCTTCTTCACCAATTGGTTCATAATCTAATGATGCATACCCTCTGGTTCTGGATTTAAGTTGATCAAAAAAGTCAAAGACGATCTCCGCAAGTGGCAAGGTATATCGAATTTCAATTCGATCCTCAGATAAGTAATCCATTCCTTTTTGCACTCCTCTGCGCTGTTGGCAGAGCTCTATAATCGTGCCAATAAACTCACTGGGTGCCAAGATTGTTGCTTTCACTATTGGCTCTTGAACCTCAGATATTTTTCCATCTGGATACTCTGATGGGTTGGTAACTACTAATTGTTTTCCATCTTCTAATGTGAGGTTATAAACCACGCTTGGAGCGGTAGAGATTAAGGTAAGGCCGGCTTCACGTTCTAATCTTTCTCTAACGATCTCCATATGTAACAATCCAAGGAATCCGCACCGAAACCCGAAACCTAATGCATCTGATGATTCTGGTTCAAAAACAAGTGCTGCATCATTGAGTTGTAACTTATCTAAAGCCTCTCGCAACATTGGGTATTCATCACCATCTAGCGGAAATAAACCTGAAAAAACCATTGGCTTTGGATCTTTGTACCCAGCTAAAGCAACCGTTGCTGGATTGTTATAGGTAGTAACTGTGTCACCAACTCTTGATTGACGAACATCTTTAACTCCAGTTATTAAATAACCTACCTCACCAACACCTAAACCATTGCTGGCAACTGGCTCTGGTGATATCACTCCCACCTCTAGCATTTCATGACGCACACCTGTTGAATACATTTGGATCTGATCTCTTGGCGAAAGATGTCCATCCATTACCCTTACATAGGTAATAACACCACGATATGAGTCATAAACTGAATCGAAAATTAAGGCTCTAGTTGGCGCTTTCGCATCACCAATCGGAGATGGTAATTGCTTAACTACTTGGTCTAGTAGTTCTACAACACCTTCCCCAGTTTTTCCAGATACTCGTAGACAGTCTTCTGGTTTACAACCAATTAAGTTTGCAAGTTCTATCGCAAGCTTGTCTGGTTGAGCAGCTGGCAAGTCAATTTTATTTAATACTGGGATGATGGTTAGGTTATTTTCCATTGCTAAATAAAGATTGGCTAAGGTTTGTGCTTCAATTCCTTGAGCACAATCAACTAGCAAGATTGCACCTTCACACGCAGCCAATGAGCGAGATACCTCATAAGTAAAGTCCACGTGCCCAGGAGTATCGATCATATTTAATACGTAATCTTTGCCATCAATACCTGATTTCCATGGCAATCTCACCGCTTGACTTTTTATGGTGATCCCACGTTCACGTTCAATATCCATGCGATCTAAATATTGTGCTCGCATATTGCGGTCTTCAACCACCCCTGTAATTCCAAGCATCCGATCAGCCAATGTAGATTTACCATGATCAATATGGGCAATGATGCAAAAGTTTCTTATTTGTTCAGGATTTGTGGCAGCAGGTTGAGGTGCCTTAGCAATCGAGATAGCAGGCATTTATGCCTTCGCAGTTTCTAGAAAATTAACGAACGCCAGCTTTGTTGGCTAACTTAGCCATAGCTGACTTTTTATTAGCTGCATTATTGGCATGAATTACACCTTTTGCAACAGCCATATCTAATGAACGAGATGCATCCTTAAATTCAGTTTTGATCTTTGCGGCATCACCGGCTGAAATCGCATCACGAAATCTACGTATCGCAGTGCGCAAAGCTGATCGATAAGCCTTATTGCGATCCTGCGCCTTATTGTTGGTGCGAATACGTTTGATCTGAGACTTGATGTTTGCCACTGTTAACTACCTTTTCTCGTGAATTTTATTAAATGCACATTGAAGCAAGATCGGAAGGATATCAGCGCAGGGCCATTACGCTCAAACTGAGCCTGATCACTTACTACCTCTAGCGGCACAAACCGTCATTATTGCCCTCTCTAGGGCGTATTTTGGATCTGCAGCAGCGCCTTTAATATCAGCATCAGCACCTGCAATTGCTATCACCGCTCTTGCCATTGCATTATCACTCCAGCCAATTAACTGCCTACGCGCTTTATCAATCTGCCAAGGTGGTAATGCCAAAATTTGTGCTAATTCATAAGATTTAACACTGCGAGACTCACCAGAAACTTTTGCGAGGGTTCGAAACGAAGCAGCTAGGGCGCTGACAATCAAAACTGGGTCAGTGCCAGTAGAAAGGGCATTTCTTAAATTGATTATGGCGATAGAGGTATTGCCATCAAGGGCAGCATCTGCAACATCAAATCCAGTGCTCTCAACTCTGCCCTGCTGATAAGTGGTCACATCCTCTTCATCAATTGTCTTCTGCAGCGCTACATCACTTGCTAACTGCGTGCATGCACCACCGAGCTCACGCAAATCACTACCCAGTGAATCAATCAATGCCTGGATAGCAGCTGGGGTTATTTTTCTGCCTAGACGCTTAAACTCTGAGCGAACAAATTCTGATTTTTCACTCTCTTTTTTTATCGCTTCAGCAGAAATAATCTGAGCACCAGCTTTTTTGATTTTATCAACCAATGCTTTGCCCTTGACCCCACCTTTGTGCCAAAGAACTAGCATTAAGGACTCATCCTGATTTTCAAGATAGTCACCAATTTCATCACTGCAATCACCATCTAAATCTTGAATCTCTTTGATAACTACAATTCTTTGGTCTCCAAAAAGTGACGGAGCTAAGGCATCGGTGATAAAGCCAATTTCGATATCTTCAATTGAAATATTAGTCACCTGCGCCGCTTCATGTTCAGCGATGATTTGTGCAACAGCTCGATCAGCTAATAAGCCCTCTGCGCCTTGAATTAAAACTAACCCCACCTAATTTGCCACCATTCTTGTCCAGTAACCCTGATCTTATTAGGTGTGGCAAGTGAGATCCCGCCCGCGCCAGTTATTTGGTGAGGTTACCCACTACTAATAGTTAAACACGGGGTACTGACAGTAGATTTGTGTCATGAAAAACCCCGATGCGATCGTGATTGGCGCTGGTGTGGTTGGAGCCTGCACCGCTTTATCTCTGGTAAATGCTGGCCTTAAGGTTTTAGTAATTGATCGTGGTCCAGTTGCCAGTGGCACTACTGGGGCTGGTGAGGGAAATATTTTGGTATCAGATAAGGAACCGAGTGCTGAATTAACCTTAGCGGTTCGATCTCGTGATGCTTGGTTTGAATTGAACACAGATATTGGTGGTGGTTTTGAACTTGAACCCAAGGGTGGGGTGGTGGTTTCTCGGAGCGAAAAAGGAATCGCCAATCTAAAAAAACTATCACAACTGCAAAAATCCAACGGGATTGAAGTTGTTGAATTAGATGCAGCTGGTCTTAGGAAAATAGAACCTTTAATCTCAGAGAGTGTTGAGTATGCCGTTCTTTATCCTGGAGATGCTCAATGCCAGCCAATGCTGGCTGCCGCTCAAATTATGCGTGCGGTTAGAAAGCGTGGAGGCCAGTTCATTCAAGGTGAAAATGTCATCTCGATTAATATCTCATCAGGCAGAGTGATTGGATTAAAAACTGATAAAAATAATTACTCTTGCCCGATCATCATTAATGCAACTGGAACCTGGGCTGGTGAGATCGCCAATATGGCTGGTTCATACCTGCCAATAATGCCTCGGCGAGGTTTCATTCTTGTCACCTCTCCAGTGCCAAAAATTGTTCACCATAAAGTTTATGATGCAGATTATGTTGCAAATGTTGCAAGCAGTGATGCTGATCTGCAATCCTCAGCAGTAGTTGAGGGAACTGAAAGTGGCACGATATTAATTGGTGCCTCTCGTGAACGAGTAGGCTTTAAATCAGGTTTGGATGTAGCTGTACTGCGCCAACTAGCTAGGCAAGCAATATCCTTGTTTCCAATTCTTTCAAATATGTTATTTCTTCGTGCCTATCGTGGATTTAGACCTTATGCACCAGATCATTTGCCTGTGATTGGTGAAGATGCAAATGTGCTGGGGCTATGGCATGCCGCAGGACATGAAGGAGCAGGCATTGGTCTCTCACCTGCAACTGGTGAATTGATTACCGCCCTAATTACTGGAAATAAAACTTTTATGGATCCCACACCATTTTCACCAAAACGGTTTAAGGAAAGCGCTCATGTCAGGATCTGATCTGCAATTTACCTTTGATGACCAGATCATCACTGCGAAGAGTGGTCAATCAGTGGGGGCAGCCTTACTTGCCGCTGATGTACGCAAACTGAGGACAACTAGATTTGATCAAAATCCCCGTGGAGTTTTTTGTGGTATCGGAGTTTGTTTTGATTGTTTGGTTGTAATCGATGGTATTGCAAGCCAACGAGCTTGCATAGTTGAGGTTAAGCCAGGAATGAAAGTACAAACACAGGTGGGATCAAATGCATAATGTAGTAATTATTGGCACCGGACCCGCTGGCTTAAGCGCTGCACTCTCTGCTGCTGCAGCTGGTGCACCGGTTTTATTACTAGATAACAACCCTAGATTAGGTGGGCAGTACTGGCGAACCTTTACTGAAGATACTGAACATGAACAAAGTCAGCACTTTGATTTAGAAACAGGATTAATTTTAATTAATGCGGTAAAAGCTCGTAAAGAAATAGAGGTTTGGTCTGGGGCTCAGATATGGAGTGCCTCCCATCAGCAAGGTGTAAATACCTTAAGAGTTATTTACAAAGGTGTTGAAAAGATTATTAATACTAAGAATCTGGTGATCTGCACCGGCGCATATGATCGCACGCTGCCTTTTCCTGGCTGGGATATTCCAGGAGTAATGACACCTGGTGGGGTTCAGTCATTGTTAAAGGGGCATGGAGTTCTTGCTGGTAAAAAAGTTGTAGTTGCAGGCAGTGGACCATTTTTATTGCCGGTAGCAGCTGGTGTAATAAAAGCTGGTGGATCAGTTCTTGAATTACTTGAGGCTAATAAGTCCCACCGCTGGTTACTCTCCCCGTTGACATTACTTGAAAATATAGCCAAATTTAAAGAGGCTTTTTACTACATAAAAACTATTAGTGCAGGAAAAGTCCGAGCCAGATTTGGCCAAGCAGTGGTTGCCGCTCACCGGGGAGATCATGGTGAATTAGAATCTGTTGACATTGCTGTTATAAATCGAAATTTTAAGGTAAAGAAGATAAGAAATGTTAAATGTGATGTGGCTGCAATTGGTTGGGGCTTCACAGCAGATACCTCAATTGCTGGTGCCTTAGGGTGTGTTCAGGTAATTGCAAAAGATGATGGCGTCGTTGTCTCAGTTGATAATGACCAGCAAACCTCAATTCCAGGAGTATTTGCAGCTGGTGAAATAACTGGAATTGGTGGATCAGATCTCTCAATGGCTGAGGGAGTAATTGCTGGGCTAGCAGCTGCAAAGTATGTTGGTTGTGATGTGAATGTATTAAAAGTTCACCGCAAACGCCGGGCTAAGAAACAAAGATTTGCTGATGCATTGATCAAGTCATACCCCGTTAAAGCGGGCTGGAAATCTTGGCTAAATGATCAAACAATCATCTGTCGGTGTGAAGAGGTCGATTTATCAGATTTAAAACATGCAATCGAAGAGTTGGGGGCGACTGATTCACGAACTGCAAAATTGTTAACTAGATGTGGAATGGGACTGTGTCAGGGCCGGGTGTGTGGCAGATCAGTTGTGGATTTAGTTGCTAGTGAAATCAAAATCTCACCTACTGATACTGACAGAATATCTGCGGTGAATAGGCCGATTATTTCTCCAATTCCACTTGGCGTATTAGCAGCAGGTGAATAAGATTTATCTATGACCACTGCAAAGCCATGGCACGGTGTATTAACTGCAACAGCACTCCCCTTCAAACCTGATCTCTCAGTTGATTATGATAAATATGCTGAGCACATTAAATGGCAAGCGGCCAATGGAGTGCATGGTGCGATTCCAAATGGTTCACTTGGTGAATACCAAGTATTAACTCCAGAGGAGAGAACTAAGGTCTTAAAAACTGCACTTGATGCTGCGCCAGCTGGTTTCAATGTTGTTCCAGGTGTTGCAGCTTACGGAGCGAGTGAATCACGAAGATGGACAGAGCAGGCAGCGCAAATGGGCGCAAAATGTGTAATGCTCTTGCCACCAACCGCCTATCGAGCAAATGATGATGAGATCATCGCTCACTATAAAGAGGTCAGTAAAGTTGGATTACCAATAATTGCCTATAACAATCCCTTTGATACCAAGGTTGATTTAACACCACAGTTAGTTGGCAGAATTGCCGAAGCTGCTGAAAATGTTGTGGCAATTAAAGAGTTTTCAGGAGATGTCCGCAGGGTTTGGCAACTGCATCACTACGCCCCCCGAATTGAAGTATTAGTTGGCGCTGATGATGTACTACTTGAGTTATCAACTGGTGGTGTAGTTGGCTGGATTGCTGGATTTCCTAACGCGCTGCCGAAAGAATCAGTTGAACTATATAATCTTTGCTTAGCTGGAAAGTATGCTGAAGCAAAGCCAATTTATGCAGCGGTACATAATCTATTTCATTGGGATAGTAGAAAAGAGTTTATAGTTGCAATCAAAGTGGCTATGGATGCAGTAAGTCGCTACGGTGGACCAACTAGGTTGCCTCGTCTGCCATTGCCAGCAGCTGATTTGGCCCAACTAAACAAGGACATAAAGCAAGTATTAGATTTCTATAAAAATAGAAAGTAAATCAATGAAAAATAGTCTGCGCACCGTTACGACGGTTGAATCGCATACTGAAGGAATGCCAACTAGGGTAGTAACTAGTGGCATTGATGAAATCCCAGGAAAAACCATGTTTGAAAAACGCTTATATTTCATGGAGCATATGGATCACCTGCGCCAGTGGTTAATGTATGAACCAAGGGGTCACCCGGCAATGAGTGGTGCAATACTGCAAAAACCAACTAGATCAGATGCTGACTGGGGGGTGGTATTTATTGAGGTATCAGGATGTTTACCAATGTGTGGGCATGGAACAATTGGTGTTGCCACAGTTTTAGTTGAAAAAAGATTAGTACAGATAAGTGAACCCATCACAACTGTTCGTCTTGATACCCCAGCTGGATTAGTAGTGGTTGATGTACATGTAAAAAACGGCAAAGCTGAGAAAGTTACTTTAACTAATGTGCCCTCTTTTTCGTATCAGATTGACCAAGTTGTTGATGTCCCTGGTTATGGCAAAATTAAATACGATATGGCTTTTGGTGGCAATTTTTATGCAATCATTCCAGTTGATCGAATTGGAATTGAATTTAAACATGAGAATGGCGAAAAATTTCTCTCCGCAGGCTTAGCGGTTAGTGATGCAATAAATGAACAAAATCGACCTGTGCATCCTGAAAATGCTGATATTGCAGTTTGTCACCATATTGATTTTATTTCACCAGGTAAAAATTCATTGCACTGGAAAAATGCCATGGCAATTCATCCTGGCTGGTTTGATCGATCTCCATGTGGAACTGGAACAAGTGCCAGATTGGCACAAATGGTTGCCCGAAATGAATTCAAAGATACCGACGTTTTAATTAATGAATCTTGGATTGGTTCACAATTTGAAGGAAGAGTTAAAGAGCATACAACTGTTGGTGGATTACCAGCGATTGTGCCCACAGTAACTGGTAGAGCTTGGGTGATGGGTGAAGCAACTTGGATGCTAGATCCAACAGATCCATTCCCAAATGGTTTTATAGTTTAAGAATTAACCTCTAGCAGCTCAATTTTTCTAGCTAGCGCTCCACCAACCATTGCATGAATTTTTGTTCCCTCAGGTAAATACTCCTCAGAAATAATCTCACCTTGTTCATGAATTAAGCTAACTAAATCTCCCCGACCAAATGGAATAACTGCCTGGATCTCAACTTTCGGTTTAGGCAAATGAGATTCAATCGCTTTAATTAAAGCTTGGACGCCGTAACCAGTTCTAGCTGAAATTGCATAAGCATTACTCTCCTTGCGCAATAACTCCATCAGCACCTCCGGAGCTGCAATATCTGCTTTATTGATGGCAATAATCTCCATTATCTCCCCACCACCAATCTCATTGATAACTCCACGCACTGCTCTTATTTGTTCAAATGGATCAGGATGAGCACCATCTACTACATGCACAATTAAATCTGATTGTGAGACCTCTTCAAGTGTTGATTTAAATGCCTCTACTAACTGGTGAGGCAGATGGCGAACAAATCCGACAGTATCGGTAAATGTATAAATACGTCCATCATCACTTTGAGTCTTTCTAACCGTTGGATCCAAGGTTGCAAATAATGCATTTTCAACTAGTACATCTGAGCCAGTTAATCTATTTAATAGTGAGGATTTACCAGCATTTGTATAACCAGCAATAGCCACCGATGGAATATTTTTTCTTCTTCTCTCATTTCGCTTAGTATCACGCGAGGTTTTCATATCCTTAATCTCACGCCGTAGTTTTGCCATCTTGTCATTGATTCTTCGCCGATCTGTTTCAATTTTGGTTTCACCAGGACCTCTTCCACCAATACCTCCTGCTTGGCGAGATAAAGATTCACCCCAACCACGAAGCCTTGGCAACATGTAAGACATTTGCGCCAGCTCAACTTGAGCTTTACCTTCTCTACTTTTTGCATGTTGGGCAAAAATATCCAGAATCAATGCAGTGCGATCAATAACTTTTACTTTTACTTTTTGTTCTAAAGTTCTAAGTTGCGCTGGCGATAATTCACCATCACAAACCACAGTATCTGCTCCAGTTGCGACAACTGCTTGCCTAACCTCTGCCACTTTTCCAGATCCAATAAATGTTGCCGCATCCGGCTTATCTCTTCGCTGAATTAGCGCCTCCATCACTTGTGAGCCAGCAGTCTCTGCCAAGGCAGCCAACTCCTTGAGTGAATTATCTGCATCCTTTGAAGTTCCTTCAGTCCAAACACCAACTAGCACAACTTTTTCAAGACGTAATTGCCGGTACTCAGCATCAGAGACATCCTGTAATTCTGTAGATAATCCACTGACTCTTCGAAGGGCTTGACGATCTTGTCGATCTTGATTACCAATTTGTGGTGAATCTGCTAACTCATAATCAGCAACAGCTTGAGCATTTTCACGAATTAAAGTATTGATATCAATCTCTAAACCTTCACCATTACCAATTTCTTTATCACTCACAAATACTTGTCCAATTCAACCTCTTTAACTAACTCAGCTGGACCAGTTAGAGTCGCATTTCTGTGGCCATCAATCTCAACAATTAATCTCCCACCCGGTGGGTTTATCTCCCACTTAATTGGTAGTGATTTTCCTTTCTTGATAGTGGCTGCAAGTGCCACCGCGCAAGTTCCAGTACCACAAGATTGCGTCTCACCAACTCCGCGCTCATGTACCCGCATTTGAATTTTGTTACCCTCTAAAAATTTAACAAACTCAATATTCACACCCTCTGGATACTCTTCAGCAGGTGTCACAGTTGGCACTTGCCTTAAATCACCTACTAAATCTAAATCATCAACAAAAACCACAGCATGTGGATTTCCCATATTGATATTCAAACCGAGGAAATTATTTGAGTTTGCAGAAACCGATATCTCACCAGGCACCACAGAAACTTGACCCATATTTACTGAAATATCACCCACCTTTGGAACAGATAGAAATTTTCGCCCATCACGGGTATTAATTGCATATATGCCACTTGGTTGATGTCCACGATCGGTTAAATATCTAGCCATTACCCGAATGCCATTGCCGCACATTTCAGCTACTGAACCATCCGCATTGGAATAATCCATAAACCATGAACCATCTTTTTTTATTATCTTAATTAAGCCATCACTACCCACACCATTCTTACGATCACAAATTCGCTTGATCTGATCTGGTGTAAACCTAATTTCATCATTTTCATCAAAAACTAATACAAAATCATTATGCGTACCATGCCCGTAAGTGGCTTTTATCATTAATTAATACTAGCCAATACTTTTTCTAGCTGTACTTGTTTGGTTGCTGGTGCTAACCAATTAATTCGTTCATCCCTAGAAAACCAGGTTTCCTGCCTTCTGGCATAAGCACGGGTAACGCGTTTTGTTTCAGCCTTCGCAAACTCTTCATCACACTCACTATTTAGATAGCTCATAATTTGGCTATAACCAAGAGCCATCTTGGCGGTAGTGGCTTGAGCTAAACCTTGGTTCATCAAATGTAAAACTTCGCGTGCAAATCCCTTTGCCCACATCTGTTCAACTCGCTTATCAATTTTTTCATCCAGATTGTCCCGATCAAGTACTAAGCCAAACTGCTTTGCACTTGGATATTTACTGCTTTCTTGTCTTGGCAGATTTGCGGTAAATGGTTTACCAGTTAACTCAATTACTTCAAGGGCTCTGATAATTCGTCGGATATTTTCTTTAGGAATGGCGAGGGCTGCAGCTGGATCTAGCTTTGCTAATTTTTGGTGCATCACCTCATTGCCAACTTTCTCAGCTTCATCAGTGATTTTTTGGCGAATTACTGGATCAGTGTCTGGGAAATTTAAATCATCCAATATTGATTTTATATACAATACAGTACCACCGACTACAACAAATTTTTTGCCTGAGCCGATAAGCTCATCAATTTTTTCTCTAGCTAAGCTTTGATACCAAGAGACATTTGCCTCCTCTTTTATATCTAATACATCAATTAAATGATGAGTGACTCCTGATCGCTCTGCTAAAGATAGCTTTGCAGTACCAATATCCATTCCTTTATATAGCTGCATCGAATCAGCATTGATAACCTCAGCCTTTATCTGCTGGGCAAGTGCTACTGCTAAATCACTTTTTCCAGTTGCAGTTGCACCACAAATTATAATTAAACTCATTAAACTATAAAGATTTCAGCGAAGCTAAGGTGGGAATTCCTAATAGAATTTTTTTATCACCTTTTTCCGACATCCAAGTGGCATGTGCATCCCCACCCTTAGTTTTTTGCAGATTAATTGGCGCACCTGCAACAATGTGATTTGCAAAAGCTTGCAGCACTTTCACCTCAACTAAATCACCTGGCCTGGCAGATTGCGCTGAGTTATCAAAGTGAGTCAATCTAAAATCTGCGCTGCGTCCGTTCATACGGTTTTGGTCAAGATCATGTCGGCCTTCATGCCCGGAAACAAGCAGCTCAACTTTTTTGCCAATTAAGCGTTCATTTTCTTGCCTAGAGATTTCTTGTTGGATCTTATGCAACTGGTTATACCGATCAGCCATCACATCATCTGGAATCTGATCAGGCATAGTTGCAGCTGGGGTTCCTGGTCGCTTTGAATATTGAAATGTATAAGCAGCAGAAAATCTCACTTGCTCTGCCAAATCAATAGTTTGTGCAAAATCCTCATCACTTTCACCTCAACTAAATCACCTGGCCTGGCAGATTGCGCTGAGTTATCAAAGTGAGTCAATCTAAAATCTACGCTGCGCCCGTTCATGCGGTTTTGGTCAAGATCATGTCGGCCTTCATGCCCGGAAACAAGCAGCTCAACTTTTTTGCCGACTGACCGCTCATTTTCTTCCTTTGAAATTTCTTGTTGAATCTTATGCAACTGGTTATAACGATCAGCCATCACATCATCTGGAATCTGATCAGGCATAGTCGCAGCTGGGGTTCCTGGTCGCTTTGAATATTGAAATGTATAGGCAGCAGAAAATCTCACTTGCGCTACCAAATCAATTGTTTGTGCAAAATCCTCATCACTCTCACCTGGGAATCCCACAATTATGTCGGTAGTGATCGCTGCATCTGGCATAGCTTTTCTGACCCGATCAATAATTCCTAGATATCGATCCCGTCGATAAGACCTTCGCATAAGTTGTAAGACTTTGTCACTTCCTGATTGCAACGGCATGTGTAGATGTGGCATAACATTTTTTGTTTGTGCCATTACTTCAATCACATCATCAGTGAAATCTCGAGGATGGGGGGACATAAATCTAACCCGCTCTAAACCATCAACTTTTCCACACTCTTTAAGTAAGTTAGCAAAGGCTGATCGATCACCAAAATCAACACCATAAGCATTAACATTTTGACCAAGTAAGGTAATCTCAATTACTCCTTGATCAACTAAGGAGTGCACCTCCTTCATAATCTGCGCCATTGGGCGATCTTTTTCAATTCCCCGCAGCTGTGGCACGATACAAAATGTGCAGGTGTTATTGCAGCCAACTGAGACTGAGACCCAAGCTGAAAAGGCTGAGTCACGCTTTACCGGCAGCGTGGATGGAAAATGTTCTAGTGATTCCTTGATCTCAACTTGGGATGCCTCTTCAATTCTTGCCCGCTCTAGTAACACTGGCAGTGAGCCAATATTGTGAGTTCCAAAAACCACATCAACATATGGGGCACGCTCGATGATCGCATCTTGATCCTTTTGCGCCATGCAACCACCTACTGCAATTTGAAAGTTTGGGTCACTTTTCTTACGGGGAGCTAAGAAGGATAAATTTCCATAAAGTTTATTATCCGCATTCTCTCTGACTGCGCAAGTATTAAAGACAACTAGATCTGGTTGGGTATCAGCTAAGGCTTGGGTATAACCAGCATTTAGTAACAGTCCAGAAATTCGCTCTGAATCATGGACATTCATCTGGCAACCGTAGGTTTCAACTACAAAGGTAGGCATATGCCTAATTCTACTTGCTAATTACCGCCGCTTAACTCCCGCATAATTTTTGCGCAGATTCCATGGCCATATCCCTTACGAGCCAATAGCCCTGAGATTCTGCGATAGACCACCTCTGGATCTAAGTGGTGAATGCTGTTGTATTTTCGCTGCGCCAACAAAAATGCCTGTTGGTACTCAGTCTCATCATCGATACTTTCAATAACCTCATTAATCACATCCTGTGATACACCTTTTCCACGCAATTCACCAGCAATTACTCGCTTACTTAGCTTCTTACTCCGTTGGCGAGATTCTGACCATAATTTAGCGAACTCAAGATCATTTAATAAGCCCTGCAACTCCAGGGAATCTAAAACTGAGTTTGCTATCTCGCGATCTGATCCACGTTTTAGTAATTGTTTGAATAACTCATCCCTACTCTTTGCGCGAGGGGCAAGTGCGTATAACGCAATTGACATCGCCTCGGAGTAGGGATCAGCTACTACCTCTTGAGATTTTTTCAAGGTGTATTAATTGATTTTAAAGGTTAGAACTCAACATCAGCTGTTGCTTCATCAACTGCTGCAACTAGTGCAGGGTCAACCTCAGCAGGCACATATGATGCACGGATCTTCTTTTCAATCTCATTAGCAAGATCTGGATTATCAATTAAAAAGGCACGGGCATTTTCTTTGCCCTGGCCTAGTTGATCACCCTCGTAGGTGAACCAAGCACCAGATTTCTTAACAATCTCAGATTCCACACCAAGATCAATTAGTGATCCTTCACGGCTGATTCCAACACCGTAAATGATGTCAAACTCTGCTTGCTTAAATGGTGGGGCCACCTTGTTTTTAACAATCTTGACTCGAGTTCTATTACCTACCGCCTCTTGGCCATCTTTTAAGGTTTCAATTCGACGAACATCCATCCGAATTGAGGCGTAGAACTTAAGCGCTTTTCCACCGGTGGTAGTTTCAGGTGAACCAAAGAAGACACCAATTTTATCGCGTAACTGATTGATAAAAATGGCAGTGGTCTTTGATTGGTGCAGCGCACCAGTCATTTTGCGAAGTGCTTGTGACATCAGGCGAGCTTGCAGACCCATATGAGAGTCACCCATTTCACCCTCAATTTCAGCTCTTGGTACCAAAGCAGCAACTGAGTCGACTACAACAATATCAATTGCTCCTGATCTTACTAACATATCCATAATTTCAAGTGCTTGTTCACCAGTATCTGGTTGTGAAACTAATAGCGCATCAATATCAACGCCAAGTTTCTTTGCATACTCTGGATCAAGGGCGTGCTCAGCATCAATAAATGCTGCAATACCACCAGCTTTTTGGGCATTAGCAATTGCATGCAAAGCCACTGTGGTTTTACCTGATGATTCTGGGCCATAGATCTCTACAACGCGGCCTCGTGGCAAGCCACCAACGCCGAGTGCGATATCCAATGCAACTGAGCCAGTTGGAATAACCTCCATGGCAACAGCTTTGCGATCTCCCATTTTCATTACCGATCCTTTACCGAACTGACGCTCGATTTGGGCAAGGGCGGTATCTAGGGATTTAGCACGATCACTAGATCGTTTGTCTTCTTTTTTATCATCTTGTGGTTCTCTATTTGCAGAGGCCATAGTTGATTTACTTCCTTTCATCTCCTTGACCAGCTTTAGGGTTTTTTTCTCTTCCCTATTGCGAGGTCATATTGTTCGGTCCAGAAGGTACGGAACATCACTGACGGCCGGCACGAGGTGCCAGCGGAACTGTGGAACCGCTCTGGTTGGGCAGGCTTATTGTATCGAACAACTGTTCGAAAGGGTAAAAGGTGGCTGCAACACGCCGCTATTTGTATTTCTCCGGCATCAAGGGGTTATGGCGGATAACCGCCTTCCAGATCTCATCTGGCTCCATGCCAATCGCAATTGCATCATTAACGCTGATCCCGCCAAGCTCTGAATGGATGATATCTCTGGCATAGGTATCTGGATCTGGCAGGTAGGCAGCTAATCGAGACCTGAGCTCTGAAATACGCATTTAAAAAACTGCTAGCTAAATAAGCTCGCAGCAAGCCGCTTTGATTGTGCCAAGGATTCCGCTTGCGTAATTGGTGATGCTATCTGACCAATTAACCACCTAAGAATTACGCCACAAGCAGCAGAGTCTGCGCCAAATATTTTTGCAATACTTTGATGGGCCACCAGCCAGGTTGGATGATCGGTAATGGTTACTAATTTTGCTATATCAGTTGGATCTGTCTCAACTAATTTGCGCAGTGCAAGATCTTGGCTGATTGAGATTGAAAGAATCTCTAATGCCCCCTGCCTTGAGGATGCTGCTAGCGCTGCTGCAGTAAGCCTGAGCACCTCAGATTCAACTAGGCACTGCATCATCTCTGCCTTATCAGCAAATTGATTATAGATAGTTGCCTTAGAAACTTGAGCGCGCAGTGCAATATCTGAAATATTTGATTGGTAATTGCCAACCTCAGCAATTACTAATTTTGCCCCTGTAAAAATAGCAGCGCGCGATTTATTACTTGTTGCGATTTGGCGGGCGTAATTTAGCGCCGGCTCGGCAGACAACTTAAGCTGCGGTCTCTACCACTTGCAAAGTCGAGATTGTTAATACTGGGGATTCGTGGGTTTTAACCACAGTGGCAACATCAACCAAGATTGTGGAAAGAGATAAATCAAGAGCTGAGCAAATTGCATTTAATAATTCACTAGATGCCTCTTTATGACCGCGCTCTACCTCTGATAGATAACCTAGTGAGACTCGGGCGCTCTTTGCAACATCACGCAGAGTACGAGCTTGCTCAATTCGGGCAGCACGCAGGGCGCTACCTATATGGGTTCGAAGAAGTATCACGGCTTAAGAATACGCTCTAGGGCTGCTAATGCGCTATTAATAATGGCGTGGCGAATGGAATTGCGATCACCAGCTAAGGACAAAGCCACTGCAAAAGCGGATTTTTTGCTGGCAAGGCCCACCCAGGCGGTTCCCACTTTTTGTCCATAAGCAGCACCAGGTCCAGCGACTCCGGTGGTTGAGATAGCAAAATCAGTTTTAAATTTCTTACGCACCGATTGCGCCATTGCAATAGCGACCTCTTCAGAAACTGCCGTATATTTCTTCAAATCAGATTTACTAACTCCTAATTGTGAAACTTTTAGATCATCAGAGTAGACAATAACACCGCCAAGAAATACTTTTGAGGCACCGGCTACCTCAGTTAAGGCACTTGCCAATCCACCTGCTGTTACTGATTCGGCAACTGATATTGTGCTTTTACTTTTACTTAACAACTTGATTACAGCTTTAGCTAGTAATTGCTCATTCATTTTTTAAGCACCCGCCTAAAGTAATCCACCCCAGTTGCAATTGTTAGATAAATGGCAATACCCATGAAGATATCTCGGGGTAGGAATAAAACATCTGGTAGCGGCAGAATATAAAAACCCACCCCAAAGTTCTGGAAGAAGGTTTTCAATTTTCCGCCACGACTTGCAGGGATCACACCAACTTTAATTACCACAAATCGCAGGATTGTTACCGCCACCTCACGGGTTAAAAATATCCCAGTAACCCACCAAGACAGTAGACCTAGCATTGATGCCCCAACGGTGGCAGTTGCAAGCATCGCTTTATCTGCAATTGGATCTAACAGTTTTCCAAACTCGGTAATTTGGTTGCGATCTCTAGCAATCTTGCCATCTAATATGTCACTTAAACCCACAATAAAGAATAAAATGAAGGCAATGATCCGCCAGTTCGTATCATCACCACCGCCTTTAAATAACGCATAAGCACAAAATGGCAGGGCAGCGATTCGAAATATCGTAAGTGAGTTTGGAAGATTTGGCCGCTGGATCTTTCTCACAAAACCTGCGCAATCAGATCGACACCTGCCACATCACATACCACCGCATCAACATACTCACCCACCCGATATTTGTTTCGAGATTTAATAAATGTTGAGCCATCTACATCAGGGCCTTGATGATCAGCTCTTCCCTCTTGCTCCGCCTCATCCTCAATTAAAACTGAAATCTTCTCACCGATTCGCATCTGGGATCTCTCGGTAATCAACTCATCAACTATGGTTGAGAGCTCACTCACCCGCTCTTTAATTACTTCATTACTCACTTTATTTCCTAACTCCATTGCCTCAGTCTTATCCTCTTCGGAGTAACCAAATACACCAATAGCATCTAATTGGGCGTTAGATAAAAACTCAACTAACTCCATAAATTGCTGATCACTCTCACCTGGAAATCCCACAATAAAATTGGATCTGATTCCGGCCTGTGGATTGAGTGCCCTGATTTGAGAAATTAAGTTTAAGAATCTCTCGCCATCACCAAATCGACGCATACTCCGTAACAAATCAGCATTTGCATGTTGAAAGGAGAGGTCAAAGTAGGGCACTACTTTTTCAACTGAAACCATTGCCTGAAGTAATGAGGGCCGCACCTCTGCTGGTTGTAGATAAGACAAGCGAATCCGTTTAATTGCCGATATTTTTGAAAGCTCTGGCAGCAGCTTTTCCATCATCTTTAAGTCGCCAAAATCTTTACCGTAAGAGGTGGTGTTCTCACTGACTAGGTATAGCTCTGAGACACCATTATCGGCCAACCATTTAGCCTCCTGAATAATCTCATCTGGCTTGCGGGAGATAAATGAACCACGAAAGTAAGGGATGGCACAAAATGAGCACCTACGGTCACAACCGCTGGCAATTTTTAGTGGTGCAATGGGTGCATTATCTAAACGCTTGCGCAGTACTGTGCCCAAGGGATTTACATCTGGGTTTGTCATCTCCCGAGTTATAGCACGCTCGACTGGTGCTATTGGCAGTAACGCACGTCGATCTTTGGGGGTGTGAGTTTTTACCTTACCGCCTTCAATAATTGTATGTAATCTAGCTGAGATATCTTTGTAATCGTCAAAGCTAAGAATGGCATCAGCTTCAGACATTTCACTAGCTAGTTCATTACCATACCGCTCTGCCATGCACCCAACTGCAACTACCGCCTTTGTCACCCCATTTGTCTTAAGGGATGAGGCTTGAATTAATGCATCAATTGAATCTTTTTTGGCATTTTCAATAAACCCACAGGTATTAATAACGGCAATCTCAGCCTTAGCTGGATCTGAAACTAATCGCCAACCATCAGCTGCTAACCTGCCAGCTAACTCTTCAGAGTCCGTCTCATTACGAGCGCAACCCAAAGTAACTAACGCACCTGTGCGCACCTTTTTTTCATTGATTATTTTTGAACTCACTATGTGCTAAGGATACCCTGCAGAAGTTGGCCCAACTTCTAATCTATAAAATTAGAGCTTCTGGTTTGCACCAAAATCTAGGCGAACTACCTCACCATCGGCACCAGCCACTCCTAAATCTGAGCCATTTACTCTCAAAGCAATAGCTCCAGCATTTCCAATTACTGCTTTTATTATTTGTGGATCATTAAAGGCCATGACCTCACCAGCACCGATATGACCATTAAAAACTGATTCACCATTCGCATTAGTAAGACCAACCCAACTTCTGCCACCAACACCACTTAATACTAGGTTCACCCCAGCCGGCAGGGTTATGGATGTATCAGTTTTTCCTTCAGCTGGTTTCTTACTTGGTTGAGTGATGGCCGAATTCAGATTCTCATTCATACCAGAGACATTGTTTATCGCAATTTGCGCAATGAAACCGATACTAAGAACCGCAACTGAGATTGAGGCTAAGGTGCCAAATTTCATTCGCTTCTTCTCTTTTGGCTTTTCAGCCACATTATTCTCATCAAGCTTTTCAATAATACGTCGATTATCCAAAACTTGTACTGCTTCAAATTGGGCAACGATCTCATCTGCATTTATATTTTCACTCTTCGCCGATTTTTGGTTAATTAATTTGACGATGGCTCTGAGGTGTCCCCGAGCATAGGCGATACCACCGCACTGCTCAACAGAGTTATTTTCTAAATCTTTAATGACTGCAGCTCTTATACTTGTTTGATTTGCAATTTGTTCAACGGTCAAATTAGCAGCTTCGCGAGCTTGCTTTAGTTGCAAAATTTCAACCATAAAAATGACCGTTCACTTTGGGAAGGCTAAGGGTAAGACTTCAAGTACAGTTTTGGCAATATTTTTTTAGCCAACCTACTGGGGTAGCACGCTTAAGTTGCAGAAAAACCAAGAATTCACCCGCTATCTAACTCCCCCCCCCCTTTTTTTTTCCAAAAAAAGGTGAAAAGTGAATTACAAGTTTCCTCTAATTGACTCCAATACATCTGGCATTTGCTCTGCGTTAATCAAAACCGTTCTAGCTTTTGAACCTTCACTTGGACCCACAATTCCCCGACTCTCCATCAAATCCATTAATCGCCCAGCTTTGGCAAAGCCAACTCGTAACTTTCTTTGCAGCATAGAGGTTGATCCAAACTGAGTAGAGACAACTAATTGAATTGCTTGTAACAGCAGATCAAGATCATCACCTACATCACCAGTGACTAGATTGGATTTGATTGGTGCATTTAAATCAATTCGGTAGACAGGCTGAAGCTGAGATTTAACATGGTTGACTACCGCTTCAATCTCTCGTTCTGAGACGTAGGCTCCTTGAATTCGAACCGGCTTACTTGCCCCCATTGGTAGAAATAATCCATCTCCTTGGCCAACAAGTTTTTCAGCACCTGGGGTATCTAAAATAACTCTGGAATCAGCCAGGCTACTAGTTGCAAATGAAAGTCTTGATGGAACATTTGCTTTTATTAATCCAGTGACAATATCAACACTTGGTCGCTGAGTAGCAAGTACTAAATGAATACCAGCAGCTCTAGCTAATTGGGTAATTCGAACAATTGACTCTTCAACCTCGCGGGCTGCAATCATCATTAAATCTGCTAACTCATCCACAATTACTAAAAGGTATGGGTAAGGCTCCAGGGTGCGATCACTACCAGCAGGTGGTGAAACCTTGCCTGCCTTAACCGCTTTATTGAAATCATCAATATGTCTAAATCCAAAGACTGATAGATCGTCATAGCGCATCTCCATCTCACGTACTACCCAATCTAATACATCAGCTGCTTTCTTAGGGTTGGTAATAATTGGTGCAATTAAATGTGGTACACCTTCATAATTTGTTAACTCCACCCGCTTAGGATCAATTAATACCAGTCGCACCTCATCGGGAGTAGCCCGCATTAATATTGAAACCACCAGTGAATTAATCATGGAAGATTTACCAGCACCAGTTGCACCTGCCACCAATAAGTGTGGCATTTTTGCCAGATTGGCACATACAAATAAGCCTTCAACATCTTTGCCTAATGCAATTAACATTGGATGAGTATCACTACCTGAAACTGTTGACCTAAGCACATCACCTAAGGCCACTATCTCTCGATCTGAGTTTGGTATCTCAATTCCGACCGCAGATTTACCTGGGATAGGTGAGAGGATTCTTATCTCACCACTTGCTACTGCATATGCAATATTTTTTGAAAGCGCTGATATTGCCTCAACCTTTACGCCATTACCCAACTCCACCTCATACCTAGTTACTGTTGGTCCACGCATGAATCCAGTCACTTGCGCATCAACTTCAAACTGTTCAAAAACTTGTTTAAGGGCGGTAACTACAGTCTCATTTACCTTTGACTTGCCTTTTGCAGCTGGTCCACTTCTTAGTAAATCTGCAGGTGGCAATTCATACTTAGCATCTGAGGATAGAAGTAATTGTTGTGGGCGGCTGCTCTCACTCTTTGCAGGTTTATTGATTCGTGGAATTTTTTGAGTAATCTCATCAAAATCACCCAACTCAACCTCATAATCTAATTGGGCAGGTTCAAACTCCTCCACTAAATCCTTAACCAGTGGTGATTCAAATGGTGGGGTCTCACTAACCTCAAAATCCTGGGCAACTAATCGCTCTGCTCGCCGCTGCCGTGCACTGCTGATGCCAGATCTACCTAAGGTAAATAACTTACCAAATTGACTAAAAACTTTAGATACTGGTGTTTTAGTAATGACCAACAAGCCAAAGATTAAAAAAATTATCAAAATAGGAATAGCAAGCACGGAGGTTACTAATGCAACTAGGCCAGTGGAGATGCCATACCCAATCCAGCCGCCACCCTCGCGCATTGCAGTAGCACCAGTCCCAGTTGAGCCATTAATAATATGGGCAAGGGCGGTAGTGCTAATTAGCAGTAATAATGTACCGGTACTAATTCGACCAATATCACCAGAATCATCTGATGATTTAAATAATCGGTATGCGAAGTAGATAAACAGCACTGGAACCGCATTTGCCAATACCCCTACCCCACCAAAAAGAAATGCGTATATACCTCTTCCTAAAAGATTATCTAAATCAAACCAAACTCCAGCTGCTGAAATTAATGCCAATATAAAGATAAAAAATGCCACACCATCTCTTTGATGCGCCGGATCTAACTCCTGAGAGGATCTAAAAATAAAGCGGATTGAATTGCCTAATCCTTTTGCAATTAACCGCCAAAGCCAACCAACTGCCCGTAGTAATGGCGCGAAAATATTTGATTTCTTTGCGGTGGTTTTTTTCTTTGCCATAAGAAGATAAGCCTAAAGAACAACTTTACCCCTTGCGGTAATCGGCACGCACTTTAAGTAAAAAACTTAATCAAAATGGGATTACTAAACCTCAATCACCAACGGAATAATCATCGGCTTTCGTCGGTGCTCTTCCCCTACCCAACTGCCAATGGTGCGTCTTACAACTTGTGAAAGCTGATGGGTGCCATTAAATCCGCCAGCCACCGCCTTACTTAATGCTTTTTCAATATCACCTTTAACATCATCAAATAATGTTTGGTCCTCAGTAAACCCTCTAGCGTGAATATCAGGGCCAGCAACTATCTTGCCACTTTGAGAATCAATCACTACTACAACTGAGATAAACCCTTCATCACCTAAAATTCTTCTATCCTTTAATGAACTCTCAGTTATCTCACCAACACTTTGCCCATCAACATAAACATATCCGCAGGGAATTGATCCTGAGATATCCGCATGCCCGTTGGACACATCAATAGTTATGCCATTTTCTGCAATCACTACATTATGTTCTGAAACTCCTGATTTAATTGCAAGATCAGCATTTGCTCTCATATGACGCCACTCACCATGTACTGGTAATACATTC
>SXGU01494716.1_pt1 | contig 30248 bp, 35 predicted proteins | sample 3174531 | NCBI WGS metagenome assembly SXGU01 (sample SAMN11356863, study PRJNA531348) | freshwater metagenome | isolation source: freshwater sample F1-140 | place: China: Fuxian Lake, Yuxi | collected 2017-12-25 | reverse complement strand
GCGGGCTCCTGTGTTCCACCTTGTGGTTCTAATTTGTTACGTTAAATCAATGCTTGCGAATGGGGATGGATGACGAAGCAGAAACGGCAAGCTAAATTATTTATCTCTGTTTAACAATGAATTCGCTGCGCTCATAAAATGGAGTTTGAAAGCGATGGATTCAGGAATCAAAAGCAGCGGTTTAGGCCCAATAAAATCAGGTTTTTTCGTTTCATTTTATGCTAAAAAATAACGGTAAAAATAGGTGTTTTTTATTGTAAAATCAATCGGTTAGTGTTATTATTAAAGGGTAGTTTAGTCGTGATATTAAGTTGCTTGAACAACCTAATATCACTAATCGTAACCACTAAATGGAATAGTGATCATGACTCAGCGCAATGTAACAAATCGCCGTTTTTCTATCAAATCTTTTTTATCTCGAATTCAAAAAAAGAAAGTCTATCTAACCACGTTAGAAGCTGCCTATGTTCAGCAATCTATTGAGCTTCAAATTTTAAAACGTTTGATTCAAGGTTAAGGCACTGCGCCATCAAGCGCGGTGCTTGGTGGCTTTCTTTATACGTAAGGATTCGAATAATGAAATTATATCAAGAGTTTTGCGCAGCAAATGCAACCCGTTTATTTGACTTAATTGACCAACATGGGAGCTTATTAGCTTGGCGTAAGGAATGGAGCACAGGAGGGGTGCAACAATTACCCCAGGGCTCTAATGGCCTCTACAAGGGTGGCAATTTATTGTCGTTATTCATTGCTCAAATAACTAAGGGGTACAAGTCCAATCAATGGCTAACCTTCAATCAAGTCAGATCCCTAAAAGGGCAAGTCCTGAAAGGGGCAAAATCAGAGCTTGTTTATTTTTGGGCTATCAAAGACAAAAAAACAACTGATGACAAGACCGGCGAGGAAGGTTTAAAAAAAGCTGCCGTTTTTAAAACTTACCACGTGTTTAATCTGGAACAAACAACCCTCTTTAATCAAGAGCAAAACAGCACAATGGTGTATCAATGCGCCGAGTTGCTGAGTGCATTTAACCCAGAAATTAATCATTGCGGGGGTAGGCCGTTTTATAACTCATCTTCAGATGTAATCATGATGCCAACGCCCGCACAATTTACCAGCCTTGAAGCGTATGAAGCCACCCTGTTGCATGAGTTGACCCACTGGACAGGGCATAAAACACGATTAGACCGCCTTAATACCATTAATTACGCGACAGACAAGGGAAGAGCTGAGGAAGAGCTTGCCGCTGAAATTGGGGCATTTTTCTTGGCGACATTTTTTAATATTAACAGTGATATTGAAAATCATGCCTCCTATGTCAACTCATGGAAACAACACCTCACTGAAAAGGAAATTATGCGCGCTACTAACTCCGCGGCAAAAGCCTTTCATTACTTGATTGAACCGTTGCAGGTGAGCGCATTGGCTGAAGCTGCCTAGTTGAGTTCTAGCATTTTCTATCTACCACTATGTGATAACTAAAATTTTGTTATCGCATAGTGTGGTTTTGTTGTCGTGGAGTGCAAATGAATTCGCCTTGCTCATTTTTTTTAAAATCTAAAATTAATTGTTAACTATTTAAGAGTTTATAAATAGTTTTAGGACTTTTAGCAATACACGTTAAAAATGCGATGCTGGTTAAGTCTGGCACGCGTTTTTCTTGCTCCCAATTCCTTAACGTTTCTAGATTAATATGGTATTGGGAAGAAAACTCCCGCTGTGTCAAATGTAATTTAGTGCGTATTTCTTTTACATTAATACCCGCTCTTACGATCCGTCCAGTGCTCGATGAATCTAGAGCCTCATCTACAGCATCGACAAGCTCTTGCCCTAAACTTTTTTCAGTACTCATAATTCACCTCTGTATTTAGCAACTAACAAGGGTACAGTTCGTTTTAATTGATTACGCTCAGCTTGAGAAATATTATCTTTCTCTGATTTGCCATATAGCGTTATTAACAAAACCAATAAATCCTTTGAATAATGATATAAGATTCTTACTCCGCCACTCTTCCCTTTATCGTTATCTCCCTTTTCCCATCTAATTTTTCTTACCCCTCCGGTCCCCGATATAATTCTCCCTGCCTCTGGATTTTTTCCTATATGGTCAAGAAACTCCTCTAGAGCTTTTTCTGTCATTAAACCAGCCTTTCTATCAAAAGCAGGTGTTGTTTTTATATAGAGATTATCCATGCTTTAATTATAGGCCATTGGCTGACTATATGTCAAGAAAACCTCTTTGATTGAGTACTTTTCATCTCGTTTTTAATTTCAGATAATTTGAAATCCAAACCTATTAAAGCTCCTGCAATAGCTCCAAAAATCAACGTGTACTTGTTTGAATCATATCCAAGTACGATTGAATAAGAGCAACACGCAGCTATGGTCGATAAACAACTCCAAAAAATACCCATTATTTTTTCCCCTCATAAAAAATTAAGAGTCCATTATACCACTGCGCAATTTTTGAAATACCGTCAACAAGGCCCCTAATTAATATTTCTCGATCACAACCGCGCCATTGAGAGGCGCTCAATACAAAATGAAATCAAAAAAATTTAAAATAAACGACCCCGAATAAAAACAACAAAAATAAAAATAACCCAAAGACGAGCACACCTTTCGCAAGCCTCCGGCATGCATCATAACCACTTGATTTTAAATAGGAAATAGACTGTAATTTTAGTTTTTTATAATAATTTAGCGGTGAAGACCTGGTGATCGTAGTGATGAACAAGAGGTGAATGATAACCTATTAATTATTCTACTGTTTTTTGGAAAGATCACCGCCTGATCATCGCGATGATCACCGCTAGCTCACCACAATATTTCAATTTAGAACTCATTCCAGGTCAGTTTATCATTAAGAAATGGCCTTTGGCCATCGCTGTGCTCCATGCAAAACACGTAAAATATTGACAGTTTTTTCATCAACAAAATACACCGCAATATATGGCGTTCTATTGATAACCAACTCTCGTGTTCCAGGCACCCGGCCTGGCCGACCTATTTTCGGATGATGTGCAAGCATAGCTACTTGATTTTGTATTTCTTCGAGAACACCTAAAGCCGCGATTGGATTATCAAGCTCAATGTAATCAGCTATATCCATGGCATCTAAATAAGCTAAGCGACGCCATTCTACCTTCACAATTTGCCTTCTTTCTTTAACCTTGCCTCAATTCGCGACTTCATTTCAGTCATTACCTCTTCATGAGAAATACTCTGAGATTTATCGTCAATGCTTGTCTGAACTTGATCACGAAACCAAGCATCATGTTCTCTTAATTGATGTTGTTGCTGCACAAAGTTCCGCATAAAATCACGCACAAGTTGAGAAGCTGGTCGATGAGTCTCCTCAGCCGCAGCCATAAATTCATCCCGTAAATTAGGCTCTAACTTCATGGTAAAAACCGCTTGTTTTAACATAGCAACCATCCCGTAATTTCATATATATAAAGTATATACCCTGTCAGTATGTTTATCAAGCGCCTACTTTTATTCAATCACCCACTTGCTTTCACTAGTTCACTGTATTTGACCAAAGTAGCCTGCCTTAATTGCTCAAAATCTTCTTGATTAAATTTCAATATTTCAGCAGACATATTTTTAATTAATGCGTTCATTTGAATAATTAAATGATGGCAATGTTGCTCTACTTGACTGTCCACTTTATCTTGTTTTGATTGATGCTCATCCATGTAATGTATGCCAATACCAATGAGTCGATTAATAACCCCCGAAATTGAATCGTTCGACTGAATGGCTATAGACGACAATCTATTATAAACTGGCTTTGGTAAGGTAATCGTTAATCTTGTCATTTGTGCTTCTCCTGGTTTATCGCTCTAATTCTTTTATTTTTTCTAATTTATTAATTAAGTTGGTATTTAATAAGTCGGGATTTTTAGTTAAGTCTAATTTTAAAAATGATAGTTCTTTTATGTGATTTTCTGTGGGTGAACTAGATTTTGCAGCCAATTGATTATCAGCTTCACGTTCTATTTTTTTATCAATAACAGGCTGTAGTGAAAATTGATTTGCATGTCTGAACCACACATCATGTTCAATTAATTGTTTACTTAAAATTATGTCCAAAGACGCCTTCTTTTCATCCGTATTTTTCTCAATAGCTTGAGCAAGACGTTCTCTGTCATCTGTGACCAACGTCATTCCAAAAACACCGCGTGAAATTTGCACGTAAAAATTCTTTAATGTAGCGCTGAATCGATGATGCGATTCCATCAGCCCTACCCCACGAGCTGCATCTTGTCCCTGTACTTTATAATTGGTAAGCACATACCCATAATCCAGATGTTTCAATGCGGCATGATTTTTATTTAAGGTCATTTGCTTTTTATCATCCAAGCTAAAAACAAGTTCGGTTTCTGTTTTGGAGGTCAGTGTTGCCCGTTGCCCATTTCTAATATCGTCAGCTTTAAAATTGCGATTCCACATCACTTTATCACCGACTTTAAGTGGTAATTGTTGCGTTTGATAAACCTCCACCACCCGCTCAAAAGCGGCTGTATGGGTTTTATATTGAGGTAGGTTTTTTAAAGGTAAAATTAAAGTTTTTCCTTTTTGGTTAACCAAAGGTAGTACGTTATCACTTCGATGATTTTTTGTGATTTGACCGACCGTGTAGTAGTCACCTCGCTTAATTTTGTTTTGAATAAAGTCCTGATTAAAACGAATCACATCGCCTCGTTGATAATAAGCCACAAAACGTTGTTGAACCGCTTCAATGGTTTTTGCTTTCAGTGTAGTTTGGTTGTGGGTGCCGCCTTTTAATACCCCCTCCCTTTCTAATCCCTCACGAAGCAAGGTGGTGATTTCCCTTCGATTAGCATGGGTTGGTGCAAACAATAGGGTTTCTTCGCGAACTTGCGGAGTGAGTGACAACCAATGATGGGCTATCCATTGAATACGTGCCTCGTGGGTTGGTAACTCTTCGACATGTTCAAGTTTTTGGATAGCCTCACGCACCTCACCCCGTGTAGCGTGTTGCACTGCTTGAAGTGCCTGTGGATTTTTCTGGCGCACAATCTCATCCATCAAGGCCATTTGAATGTCATACTCTTGGGTTAAACTAAATATCCGCCCACTGTTCACACTGGGTAGTTGTGCCTTATCTCCCACCAAGACTAATCGCGCACCAGTTAGCTCAATTCGCTTTATTAATTCATGCCCTTGGGCTGAAGACAGCATCGAGGCTTCATCAACAATAAATATCGTTTTACTCAATGAATCAGGACTCGCATTTTTTAACTCCTGATGAACCACCGGGAATACATCCGCTCGAATTCCCGCCTTCGTTTGTAATTCATTAGCAGCGGAGCTTGCAACGGTGATCCCACGCAATTGATAACCGTTTTCCTCAATAAACAATCGTGCCTCGGAAAGCATGGTTGTTTTAGCAACCCCTGCATAACCTTGGACAGCTAAATAGCGATCGTGACTTGTAAGGATTAATTTCATCGCCTCCTTTTGAGAGTTCGTCATAGGCAGCTCCAGTCGCGCGTCTACTGATTTTTGAAAAGCCTCAACCGCCTTCAAGCTTGCGATTGGTTTAAGAGCTCCTTTGTTATTTTCAATTCGCGTGATAGTTTCTGCTTCAAGCGTTAATAACCACGGGGTTGTTAATATCGGCTGGTGGGTATTAGGACAATAACCTTCATAGAGATTTTGTGCTTTTTTCTCATGTACTAAAGCCTGCTCGATAGCCTTTTGTGAAATAGGCTTATCATGAACCAAGCTATGCTTTAAACTTTCTGATTTTAATACCCGTTCACTAAAAACGGATGTTCTTTGACTTAAGGTTTCAATAGCGACTTGAACACACGCACTTGCTGCCTCAAGCTCCGAAGGCTCCTTATTTTCGTTGTTTAACTTAAACAACGTACGCAACTTGTCCTTGATGGTGAGAAACAAGCCGCTGGGTGTTTGTTCATTGCGGGTTGCCATAAAGTGTTTTGCATCAAAATCTAAGGCTTGTGCGCGTACCTGCCAATCGGTTTTTAATGCCTCTAAATCATGCTCTTCCTTGCCTTGACGCGTGAGCAAAGTAGCCATTGAAGCTGATTTTGCCCCAGTCCAACCATTATCATCCATCAACGACTCAATAGCTCCACGACGTCGTGAAAAGTCCGCCAAAACATGTTCTGGAATGCCGTCAATTTCAAATAAACCATCACCTGTCATGCGAAGATTAAAACCTGCCTCTTTTAAACTATTGGCCAAGTGCTGGCGATAAATCAGTCCACAATAATGGGCATTATTTTGAATTTGTTCGACAACCCCGTGATGTCGGTGTTTATCACTGGCGAGAGACTTGGCCTGTCCTTGAAAAAACGTAACGTTCATCGTGACACAATGGGTATGAAGGGCCGGATCGTTAGCCCTCGAACTGGGTTGTCTAAAGGCGGCCACCAATAGATTGCCAGTTTTTTCATAATGAATTTCTCCATCACGACTGACTCGCGCCTCTGCAAATTCTAACTCGATTTGTGATAGTGCATGCTTTACCGCCTCATCATGAAAACGGACTAATTCAGGAGCAACATTCAATCCCACTAAAAGAGAAACGCTCTTAGGCGCTGAAAATGTCATATCAAACCCAGGGCGATGCTCCCCTTTTGCATTTTGTAGGACTTGACCATTCGGTAGCTTTCCTTCAAGTAAAGCCAGAACCTGCTCTTTTTCAACTGCGCCCTGCAATTTCAAAACCTCACTGCCTTTCCCTAACCAGCAAATGGCCATTGCATCCCCTGCATAATAGTTAAACGCAGCAGTGTAATATTCCGCCGCACCTTGTGCTGATTTAAGGGGTTGGATACTTAACATAAAACCTCTCGTTATTGATTAACGTCGCGATTGAATTCACTAATCTATGTAATGAATCAAATTTTCTTCTACATTCTTTTTTATAGGCACTGCAGGCTTTAAGACAGTTTCCGCACCAGCCCCTTTATCTGTTACGGAAGCTGTCTGTAATACTTGCTTATGAAGTAAAGTTGTCTTTGGTAACGTGCGCTGGATAAATCCAGGCACTGTAGCCTCGCGTTGTTGATGAACAAGCTTTAATCGCGTCATCGGAAATTGGCCTGGCAGGCGTAAATAACATGTCAGTGGATCTAAACTCATGATTTCGGGGTAAGTGACAATTTGACGGGTGATACGATTTTTACCCAGGGATATTCCGTCTCGAATGGAGTTGGCCCCGTAGGAATAATTTTCACGGGTATCATCAATTTCTTCTTCACCCAACTCACGACTCACCAACTGCGCCATCTCATGGCTAGGGCTTGCAAAGAAAGCACGAGTATTAAGTAAGTCGAATATCTCCGATCCCCCACTTCGACCATAGACCTTGACCAACTGACTAAAGCTCTGCATCCCTAGAAGAAAACATCCACCAAATTTACGCACCTCTGCAATCGTCTCACCGAGTAGTGGCAGCTTGTGAAGGCTTGGCAGTTCATCACAGATAAACCAGATACGGCGATGCTGATTTTCAGGCAAGCTCAATAGTGTTAAGGACGCCATTGCAATCCACATGGAGATTAATGGCTTTAATGACTTGTGTTGCTCGCCGTTGGATGAAATAAATAGCCAACCGTTTTTCTCCTCATTTAAAATGTAATCCCGGATTGAAAATAGCTCTTGACCTGAGTTACCCAATCCTTGTAATGACTGCATGGATTTAAGGTATGTGGTAATCACAGACCGTATCGAAATAGCTGTCTTTTCTATTTTGCCGCTCACCAAGGTTGACGCAGCGGTCCCTGCTAAATAGGGCTCTAATTCCTCAAACTCACCGGTGACCAATAAACGCATGAGTTTAGCCAAGCTCCGCTCTGGATCACGTCGCATTGTACTCGCCACACAAGCAAATACGGTACGTGCTGCATTCACCCAAAACGGATCATTCTCCCCATGCATAGGAATAAGACTCTCCGCCATATTTTCCAGTAATTCATCGCGCGGCGCTTCCCGCCATAAATCCCAGTTGGCACAACGAGCATCAAACGGGTTAAGCAAGGCATCGCACTCTTCCCTGAAATAATGTTGCGTGAACGTACAACCCTTGTCGTACACAATCACTCTGTCACCACGCGCTCGCAAACAATCCATTAGCTTCATAATGAATTGACTTTTCCCCATGCCAACCGTGCCATGCACTAGAAGATGTTGAACCTCACTGCCTAAAAGCAACGGCACACCATCAATCGTTAAATCCGATGCCCTGCCCTTTTTGATGATTTGTTTTTTTAAGGCTTCAGGTGCTACAAGGCTTGCGCCGCGAATAAACTGATTTTGCGTTTGCTTTCGACCATTACGAATAAAATAGATGGCCAGACCAATGCCTAAAGCAAGGGCCACAAAAAAACCAATCAGTGCGGCCTTGTAAAATGAATACAGGCAAAATGCAGCAGTCCTGGCATAAAACTGGTGATGGGTAATTACAAAAACCGAGTGTTTCAATACCTTGCCATGATAGGGAACATCAAAGATGTGTTGATGACCGACTAAATTCAAAAACCGAGCATAATGATAAATCATGGTTTGTATTAGCATGTCGATGGAGGTGAAATACCAGGTAAAAAGCCCTGTAAAAACCACCCATAAAAACAAGCAAATCATCGCCAACATTTTAGTGATCTGATCCCACATGCGCAGATTGTGAAATGAAATTTGTCCCCCGCGCGTGTAGTGTTTGAAGTTTGCTTGTTGGTTCATGATCGGCATTCCTTATCAATTTTGGACAAAGCAGTAGCTAGCCCTATTTGTTTTGTGGGCGAAAATTAATCGATGTGTTTTTTGTCGGCGTTATAAAGTTACGCGGCTACTTTGGGTTTATCCTTATCAAAAAAATTGCTGATGGCTGTAAATAAGGCACTGCTTCCTATCCGCGTTACCTCCATCTCAATCAAAATGCTGGATATAATAGCGGTAAGAATAAATGCGCCAAGACTGGCAAAAAAAGTCATATCAGGGTCGCTCATTAAGGTGGCTAAGAACACCAACCCAATGTAAATCCCATAAAACAATTTCGCTGCTTGAAATACTTTGCGCACTAAATAGTCCCCCGTTTTAAGTTTGGGTTTTATCTGATGATTAAAAATGACAAAGTGTTTTACCTTGCTATAGAAGAAAAGCATCATAAAAGTGGTGCCTAAAAATCCGCCTGCAAACATCTTGAAAATAATGGCATCGTGATGAGATCCATCAAAACTGTGTTCCCACACACCTAGGGATAAAGGTAAAACACAGGCTGCCAACTGAGCTAAATAAATAGACCAAAAAACTAACGCCAAACCTTTGAAATTAGCAAGGTAGTATTCTCTTGCCGGAATGATGTCGATATCGATGGATTTTAAGGTTTGCAAATCTTCTACAATGTCTTGTTTTAATGTTTGAGTTGAGCTCATGTTTTCTTCCTTAAGTGTAAAAATTCAAGTGTGTTATCGACCGCATGTCCTGGGATGATCCCTTCAGTCGCATCAAACTTACCCGTGCTCATATTCTCTTGGGCTTCAGTTTGAATTTTCTGATGCGCTTCGTTAATGAGCCCCCCTCCAAGACTTGCTTTATCTTTTGAATCTTGAATATGGTTATGAGCGAACTGTTTAAATTGATTGGCTTGTGCATGATCAAGCCCAACATCTTGTCCTTGCCCTCCTTGTTCGATGACCTCGCTGTTCTTCTTATAAGTAGATCCTACGTCTTGACTTCTGGCAACCACTCCATTTGCATTAGTTTGATAAAATGAATCCACCTGCCCTGCCTGATTTTTACTGCCATATTCAGCAATTAATTCATCGCGCTTATGCCCAACAAACTCATTACCCAGCGCTTCTAATTTATGTAATGAGGCGGTGTCGCCCGGATTTGCGAACAACTGATCGCGCGTTGCTTCACCGACCCGAGAAGCAACAAAAGCTGGAAAGGCTTGATTAAGATCCGTATTAATTTGCGCAGAATTGGATTCGACATAACTTTTAGCTTGATGAATACGCTCGGATTGTGTCATCGAGGTATCGTAATTATGACTTGCTGTTTCAGCCTCGCGTAAGTCAGCACCCATTTGGTTAGAAAGACTCGCCGCTTCTGAATGACTATCATCAAAATGATGCGTTTGGGCAAAGTGGCTTACGTAATTAAACGCCTGATGGAAGTCTTGAGCCTGTCTGGCTGAAATACCGGTATCCGTCCCCTCATGGAAGCGATCTCCGCTGGTTGAAGTGCGATCCGTTCTTGCATGAATGTCACCACCACCATTCCAACCAATGGTCTTATTCGCAATGACTCCTAAAATACTCCGATCACTAGAAGCTCCGGCATGAACCCCCATGCCTGCACTGGTCAATCGCTGCATGGCCTCTTCTTGACTTACCCCTAAACGATGCGCCACGTCTGAGGCGATACTGCCCATGGTTGATAATGCTTTGCTATACTGGCCTGATTCACTGCTTGAAACCCCATCACCCAAACGCAAATCATGTCCTGCTACTTGCGACAATTGCACAGCACGATGAGCAAAATTGGATAATGAGGTTTGAAAATGCTGGCTTTCATTTTGCGCTGCTTGTTTTGATGATTCATAGGCCTGATTCAAGGAGCCGCTTAAAGCCTCGCTGCTATTAATCGATACCGCATTTCGACTCATACCAGGCCCCACGTCAAATACCGTACCACCTTGGCCCGTAATCGTTTTCAAAACACCACTGCTTAATTGCTCGGTGTGCATGCCATGCAGATGGCTCCAATTAGAATCATGTTTATTAGCTGAGAAATTATTTGCGGTGGTATTATAGAAACTGGTCTGTCCTAAGCCAAAACTACCCGAAGCGGCCTCACCAGCGAGAGACATGGCCGAGCCTTGCAAATGACCAGTCATTGAGGTTGCTAGTCCATTGAAGGCAGCGCCGAGATTAGAAACCAATCCATTGGCTAAAAACGGAATCAAGAGCATCATATAGCCTGCAACCCCAGCTATATCCTGGTGCAGCTCATCCACCTTGTCAATATTAACCATCGTAATCTGCCCAAACTCCATCGATTGTGAATGGCCATACATCGTCATTGCGGCATTTAAAATCGCAAACAGTACTGGCCAAAATTGTAAGGAAACAAAAAATTGAAAATAACCAAAGAGGATTCGAGTCCCGCCTGGCAGCGTTGCCGCTGCCACAATCACAGGGAACACTCCAAACAATAAAACGGTTAATATCGTATGTAAAATAGGCAAAAACCAAAGCGCTTTAAGTCCTGCGATTTGCCATGACCAGCGGTGCTGTACTTGTGATTTTGAAAATTGTTGATTGACGACCGATGCCGTACTGTCAGTAAAGGCTTGATAATGACGCACCCCATCACTCATGGCATTAATCATCATCGATTGCATCATAATGTTGGACGCGCTATCGGTTAAACCTTGATAGTAATTAAATGCTGAAGTCAGATGCGTTGCAAATAAGGCCTCATAGCTCGTGTCTTTGGGCTTACCAAATAAGTTAATTCCAAAAAATTGATAGGCGTTATGAATTTCTTTATCTAATTTTTGACGCAAGCTGTAATTGCCTGTGGTTTGAGAAGCCTCCTGACACGTAACCAATTTGCCATTAACACCCATCATGCGCAATGGTGAAGCATGGCTACTAATTAGCTCCCACACATTGGTGCTATTAGCTAAATCAGCCACACTGTATTTATGGTTAAGTCTGATGTCCCCCACCACGCACACCCGAAAATAACTATCCATTTCATCGCGTAATTGCGGATCCACAATATGAAAATCACGTGAGGCTTGAATAAGCCTAGAAGCAAAAAGACTGCCTGTTTTGGTGTAGAGTAAATCATCGGGCAGGGTCAGCAACGCGTCATAACTTTGCGCTAAACCATAACCAATGCTCGTCACCAACGTTGCCGGAAGTGCAAAAACCACGGGCACATTATCAATAAGCTTGGGCACCTGAGATGAAATGTCATCAATCAGAACGGTGGTTTTGGGCAACAATGCCAAGTTAATAAAAAGCACATAGCCCACAAACCATTTACCAAACACCATCGGGTCGCGTGTTTTCAAATACCCCGCAGTCGCCATGATAATTCCGGCAAGTGCTGTGATCCGCAATAATCCTAAAAACGAGTCTTGTTTCATGAACGCAGTTATGGCATTTAACACCGTTTGAAATAACTCACCCCAGCCTAATACATGAATCGTAACCATAATTTCCTCCCTAGCCTTGTGTACTCGATAAGTTCGCTGCCACCTGCTTTTCAATGCGGGCAACCCGTTCAATCAAGGCTAATTTTTCCTGCAATTTATGCCCAACTTTTGGATCGATACTTGTGACCACTTGATTCGCATTTTTGATTCGGCTCTCAATGTTTTTAACTAATTCATCATTGAGCGCGGAACCTGCCGTGGCATTAGCGACTTCTTGTAGGAGCTCCGTCAAATAGTTTTGCAGCAAGTCTTGTGCGATTAATGTCGAATAATCATCCATATCCACCGCAGCATTGCCATACTCAGTGCTGTTTAAAACAGTTAGGAATTTCAAAACAGGAATGGAGGTTAAACTTAAAAAATTAATCTCGGCATTATTAGGCTTTTCATCCTGCTTTAATTTATCGTTAATTGCTTCAATGATTTGATGTACTCGGTGCGTCAATGATTTTTCCGCAGGAATTGTGATTTCTCGAAGTGAGATATTCATACATTGACTACTAGAACCGGCATCACTGCACCGCCAAATTTTGGCAATGCCTGAACCTTCTCTTGTCCCAATCAAAGCATTGATTAAATCAGGACTGCCCGCTAAAGACGGCACATTAGTGACCTTTCCTTCCTTATCGATAATTAGTGTTCCGGTGAGACTCATCACCATCTCGGCAAGCTCGGTATCGCCACTTAAAAATGAATCACTTTGCAAGATTGACCAGACTAAGTTTTTGTTCATCACCACTTGTTTTTTGGTGGTTGGATCTTGATTAGCCTTATCAATTGCCCTGTCAAAGCCATTACCTGCGCACTCCATCCGCGCTTGCACATAATCTGTAAATAGCCCTGATTTGCCAAGTGTGCCTTGGTCTTTGCAAATTTTTTGTTGTGAGGCGACAGTCTTTTGGAAAACGCCACCGACTAAATTTTGTGATAATTCGCACGAATTAATACTCGCGTGATTAGCGGCCTGCTCAAGGCCTTGCAAATAATCCCGCACTTGTTTTAATTCAGGCACGGTAGTGGCTAACATCACATCCACCGCATAAGCCCCACTATTGGTCATCACCGACTTGCCTAAATCAACCAACTTGTCATGACTTAAAAAACTTAAACTCCCCGTGTATAAATCAATTCCCCCGCAACCAGCGCGATAACTGGGTAAATCCAATTGCACCAATTGGTATTGACGCACTTGGCTTCGAGCGTAAAGAGAGCCTCCGCCAAAAAATCCCGCAGCCTGTGATTCAAACGCCGCAGGATTAGTCGTATTTGAGGCAAAACCAATACCATTGAAAAAATTGTCTAGGTCTTGGCTGACATTACTGTATGCACTATTAGCCAAGGCACAGACCAACGCCCCTATTACAAATTTATTCATGCTGACGGACTCCTACTTTCATACACTTCTATCTTTGTCTTAAGTTGAGTAAGCCTTAAGTCAAGCTCAAAGTCCGTCATCGCACCATAAGCCACTGGATAAAGAAGATGAGAGGTCTTGTTTGCAATAAACAAAGCAGGGTAGGTAATTGGTTTGCCTGCATACGCTTCATTAACCCATTGGGTGGTAACAGGAATAAAATCAGGAAAAGCACCAAGCGGTTTATTATCAAAAGATAGCGCTAGAATGGGGGCTGTATGTGAAGTCGACCATTGCTTTACTACAGGTGCGAATTGCTGACAAAACGGGCACTGGCTTGAAAAAAAGAATATCAAAGCATGGTTCTTAAAAAATGGCTCGCTTACTTCTATTTCTATTTGATGAGTAGGTGATTGGCTTGAATCACCTGCTCCCGCTCTTTGAGCAAGACTGGCCTCTAAAAAATTAGACGCGGCCAAACTTGCTTGTGATATACCCATCAAAAATAGGGCGCTCAATGCTAATTGCTTCATACGCCTTCTCCTTGAAAGTTAGTCGCCACTTGAAACAACCTTTTCTCTAAAACGTCTTGCGTCGTCAATCCATAAGCCACCGGTACCGTTTCTTGTTTGTTGGGTTCAACCAGTAAAATCGCAGGGAAATAGCGCACGCCTAATCTATTGGCTTGACCATTATCTCGTCGTGAATTCGCAAGCTCAGGCGAGACAATCCCATCCACACTCACAGGAATTAATGGCAAACCAAAGCGCGTACAAAAATCTCGAATAATCGGAATTTGTTTGCTATCAAAGGCATTTTCTCCGCGATAGAAGAACAGCAACCCGTGAGTTTGGGCAAGCTTCTGAATCACTTGGCTACGCTTATTCTCACGCGATTCATCAAGCCATTTTGTACCAAGACTTGAGGCCGGATGCGTGACTGAATAATCAAACTGCGGGTAGTAAACTAAGGCTTTTTGAAACAATTGAGAAAAACGAGAGGACTCCTTCATCCAATAATCTTGAAGCACGAGAAAAGTACGCATGTCTTCTAATGACTTGGTTTGTCGCGCCTTATGCAAGGCTTCCATCGTATAAAAATGCAAAACTCCATCACGTTGACTGAAGCTTAATTTTGAGAAAGGTACGCCTGGCGCTTGTTTCGTTTTTTGAGACTCATGCGGTAAGTTATACCAAAGAAATCCAGGAGGATTTTTGGCTTGCACAGCAGAAATCGCAAAACTAGACAACGATAAAGACAACAAAACTAAAACACCGCGGACAAGTAAATTAATCATGAGCTCGTCCCTCAGCATTTAATTGTTCAACATGCGCTTGATTCATTTGGCTTTGATGAGCAGCATTAGGCACCACCATTTTGTTTTTAAAATCCTGGGTGATGGCCGATAAATTAAGTGCTTGGAAATTAATACGTGCTAACTCTTCAGGGGTAATACCGCGGCAATTGGGTTTATTACTACCCATCTGCGCCCAACCAAAATTAATACCCAATTGATTCAAACGGCCTTGAATTTGAATAATCCCAGCTAATTTAGATGAGAAAAAACACCAGGATTCTTTTTCTTCCCAACAAATTCCGACTTTGCGGACAGCACAATACCGCCCTACTTTAGCGGCACGTCCTTCAGTAATAGCAAGTGACAAAGCTTTTTCTTCAGCTCGACAATTTAAAAAGCGCGCACGTCCCCCGCAACAATTACCAATACCTGCCACCGCAATTCGACATTGGTAATTTTGACCTGTAAAAATCGCAGGATTTCCCGAGCCAATTTGTTTATCGGCCACTTCCTGCGCATTAGCTGCGACTGTGCCTAAACGAGATAAACCCTCGTTGATATCATCACTTAATTCAACCGCTGTGCCATCACACTGCCCATCAGCACAGCCAACATCCCCAGGTGCCGTTTGCGCATTTTCAATTAAATCACCTCCTCGTTGCATTTCAGGGCTGTCCATGTTCGGCGTAACTGCGTGGCTTTGATTCGCTTGCTGATAAACTTCATTAGCCTTTGTATCTTGCGCAAGTCGCTGATTAGCCGCTGCGGGCAAATTATTGTTATGCTCATCAGGCCTTAAAGCCGACTCTTGCGGATTAGCACTAAAGCCTGGGATTGCCGCCGGATTAAATCCTTGCATGGACTTAAGCATTTGATCGCGTAAGGCACGAGTGGAGTCCTTTTCAGAGCTGACTTGGGATTGTCCTGCCATACTCATTTGAGCCACTAGCCATAAGATGAAGAGCTTTTTATGCACCGCAAATCCTCCTTACATCTTCATGGGTCAAACTACTATCATTTCCCATAGACTTCCCACGACCTGCAATGTGGTCTAAGTCTTCACACAAAGAAAAATTGCCATAAATCACATCAAATCCACTGGAGTTCGATACCACCAGTGCAGGCACTTTAGTGATTCCAAAGCGCTCAAACTCAGTGGGGTCAATTTGTAGATTCAAGTTAGGAACCACCTTTGTAAGACCCATTATCTTCTGTGCTGTTTCCTTCATTGAATTGTGATACAAACCATTCAGATAGGCAGGTATGTGAAGCCTTGTACTTTCAATCAGAGTTTGCCGTAACAATTGTTCTGGCATCGAGAAACTCACAAAAACCTGAGTGACTGGCGCTGAAAACGCACTGCTAATTAAACTAAACAACAGAACACCAACCATTTTTTTCATCGCTAGATCTCCATCAAAGAAAAGTGCAATTGCGTTTTCGCCACACCAAAAATCCGTACTGTCCTGGCGTATGCGGTTTGATTTTGTCAACCTCCCAAGCCAGCGTTGAAGCGCCGCTTGGGTAACAATGCTTGCCGTCGGCGACTTGATTGACCATTTCATAGCGGTAACGTGATTTAGGCGTCACCGGGTAATGATGAGCCACGCAAATTGCTCCGGCTAATGGGCTGGAATCTGAGATCAACCTTTCCCGATGCAATTTGTAATTAAGCCGTTCGGTTAATAAAAGAGCAGTTTGTACTGGGGAGATGGGCGCATTAACATGTCCACTTAATGGATAATGACTGCCTTGACTGCCTGCACACCAAAAAAGGCTGTCTACCGGACCTTGATTAAAGCTTGATTTAATACTGTCAGAACCACAGGCAGCTTGTGCCACAGGATTTGCAAATAACACAGAGTCAGGGCTTAGCACAAAACTCATTTCTGAGTCGTTCCAAGTTGGATCAAGCTCTGTCAAATAGGCAATATCAAAATCACCGCCTTCTTGACAGCCAGCGCTTGTAATCAAATTAAGCCAGCTCACTAAAGGATATTTGTACCAATGCGCGTGATAAAAAGCGCGGGTTTGACCACGCCCAAAATCCTTACGTCCACCTTGCGCCTGCTTAACACCAAGATTGAGCTTATGTCCGCCTAAATTGACTAAGCAATAGGGCGTATCCGTAACATCAGCAATGGCAAATGGCTCCCAGTAACCAATATTTAACCCGACACGTCCAGGGCAATATCCAATAGGACTTGAGGCATTGGGGGTATCAGGAAGAGATGAGCCAACCACCTTTGCACCACCAATGGACAACGGGAAAAGGCACGACCAACAAATATCAGTCAGTGGATTAACAAAATGGCCGACACACGGGGCCGCAATGCTCAACTGGCTTGTTAAAGACAATAAGAAAATTAAAATCACACGTAAGAATTTCAAATTAGAGAGCATCGCCATTCTCCTTAACCACAAGCTCTTCAATGTGCAGTGCATTGCCGTGGCGTGTCACACATGCAGGAGTGGCGCGAATACCTAGCTTTTGCGTCAAGACTCCACTTTGATCAAAATAAATGACGGTATTTAAAGCCACTTCAGCTGTATGAATTGCACCACCCGTTAAGATAATTTTAGGATTAGAGCAAATTTTCGCGGCCTTAACTGCCCAGTTAAGCTCAGGCTTTTCATCCGCATTAAAAAATAACCAACACGGCGTATAGAGAGGCAACTGTGATAACGCATTAGCAACTGTTCCCTTCGGATAAATCACCCGCCCTTCTGCATCTTTAATATCAAAGTCAGTAACAATTTCCGGTCGATACTCATGAACTCGCTTTATTGTGGCGTGCGGTAAATGAAGCGGTTGTGGACGATTGGCGTGCTCTTCAACTTCACGAGCCCATCGCGCATTAATTGCATCCAACTGCCCGTCTTGAGCTAATTTTTGCAAGCGCTCTTGAATGAATTGCAAAAAGCTTTGTTCGCCCACGGGGAAAACTTCTCCCTCAACACCTAAGGACTGACTAAAACTTTGTGAACACACCAGCCAAAGCAATCCCAATCTCAAAAATCGCTTCATGATTTACCTCGCATGGATTGCGAAAGCCGTGGCATCACTTCAGCGGTAATGTCCTTGGCACCTTGAAGCACCAACGCCTTATCAACAATCAGCACATGATGTTTGTGAGCATACCCCGCCAGCACGTCATTCAAGTGACGCTTAAACACTTTGCTTGCTAACACTGCTTGCGCGTTTGATACGGTATGTTCTGCCAATTGGCGGATGAGGAGACTCTTCACCCGCGCCATATCGAAAGTAACCACCTGAGTACTCGTAGGCCACAGACAAACTAAAACTATCGCGGCACACAGCGGGCTTAGAATCTTCTGCCAGTGAGTCTTCATTACTTTCATGTAGACATTCATGCACCTGCTCCATAAATCTTTTGTGAAATACGCACGACCGCTTCATCCAATGGCACGCCATCGGCAACCATCGCTTCCACTGCCCCAAACTCTTCACCGCTGGTTGAAAACAGCACGCGAGAATACGGATCTGAAAAATAACGATGGAAGGTATAGGCCGTGCCGTATTGAATCATCAGACTCGAAAACCCCTGCATTTTGGCCTCACCAAAAGAGGCGATCATTTGTTGTTGCAGAGGATTAAAACGGTCTGGGTACTTGGCAATATAGTCTTTGAAATTGCCTTGGCGCATAATAATTTTGGTGTCGCTACTGGCTTCAATCGCCTGGCCACACACGCTGTTGCTGGTATCCATTAAATTTTGGGTAATCACTGAAAATCCGCCTGAGTGCTTACGCGCCGTCCGAAATCCTTGCTCGATGAATTCCGCAGCAATCGGATTGGCGCTGTCTTTTAAAAATCGCCACGCCTCATCAATCACACATTGTTTTCTTAAGCGACGGTCGCTTTGATAAAACTGCCCCTGAATAATCACGATCATCACAAAGAGCACTATGGTTAACAGTTCTTTGTTTGAACCCAGCCCGCCCATTTCAAGGACGGTGAGTTTCGAGCCGTTGAACAATGGCGTTTCACCATTAAACATCGCGCCGTAAATTCCAGAGCTCTCGTATTTACCAAGCAACACCAACAAATCTTTAAGTCGGCGATCATCTTTTGATTCGGAATTTTTTAAAAGTTGTCGTAATGCCTCCGTTACATCATCCATACAGGATTTGTTGCCCTTCTTACGCCAGCAAGTCAGTGTGGCATCTAAAAGCCAAGAGCGTTGCACTTCCTCTAAGGGCTGATTAGGACTTGCCATCAAGGCCAATAAATCACGAATTTGAATGTAGTCATTAACCTTCTCCCCACCAATCTCAGTCACCCCATCAAAATCAAATAAGGTGAAGGGATTTAAGGTCAGTTTCGCCACATCCAAATAAGTGCCACCAACGCGTTGGCAGAGGTTCTTATAGGAGGCCCCTAAATCAATTACAAACACTTGCTCACCGCGGGACAGGCCATCTAAAATCATGGCTTGTTGCAAGTACGACTTGCCCGAGCCAGGGGATGCCACCGTTAAGCGATTAAAATTCGTGATCGGTAAATTGACATCATCAAATGGATCGTAATAAAACAGTTGGTTGCGATAGGTCGGAAGCAATAGTCCCTTGGCAGAGCCCTTAAAATCAGCCACCACCGGCGCTAAATTCGCGGCATTGTAGTGGCTCAAGGTCTGGGTTAAGCCTAGAGTTTTCAAACTATCAAAGAGGCCCTCAGTAAGCATGAAGGGAAGACTTGCCAAATAACGAAGCCATTGTGTTAAGCGCGCAGGGGTTAAAGTAAAGCCTAAGTTTCGATAACTGCTAATGGCTTTAGCAACTTGCTCTTGCTCATTTTGTTCAGTCGTGAATAACATTAAGTTATAAAACACCGGCACTAAATCAAGACTGCCTTTGTGCATTTCGGTGTGAGCTAATTGCCAATCAGAAGCTTCATCAACCATGCCCGGATTTAAAAAACTTTGAATTGCATTGGAGTTAGCATTGAGCGATTTAGCGCGGCGTTTGGCAAGTGTTTTCATTGCGTCTTGATTCGCACCCCGAACAGTAAAACTCAATAAAAATGGACATTGCACCCCTTGCTCAGGCCGTAATAGGTTTGCAAAAAAATCCGGGGTTTGCCACAGGGCAAATTGGTCTCTTGATAGCCCTGTCAACGCACAATTAACCACTCGGGTTCTAGACGGATTACCCTTCTCATCACGGCTGGTGATATCAATAGCCAAATCACTAATTTCATAGACCGTTGCTGGGCCTGCGATACGTTCATTCAAAAACAAGTCAGAGTTTTTAGCAATTTTAGGCCAGGCTATTTCGTTAAGGTTTGGGGTAGTTAAGGTGCGAAGCAACACTATAAACTCTTGTGCTTCAATGCGAGAGAAAGCAAAGCCTGCAACCTTTAACTCAGATGCAAAGTCAGCGCGTATTTTTTGAAGAGCGGGTTGGTAATTCACGGTACGGGGGACTGATACAAACAAGTATCCTTGATAATCCGCTAATTGCGCCGGAAGATTACGGCTGTTAGGATAACCCTCGCACACTGCCTTAAGATGAAAATCAACACTCCTGCGGGCAAGTTCGGCATACACACCACCTTGTTCAAGTATGGGCGCAAAACTATGATTGAGTACCTCGGATAAATAATGGTGTTTATACAGCATGAATGTGCAATCACACCCTGGCGGTAGTTTGTTTTTAAAGAGCTCAGCTAATGCTTTCATTAACATTTCATCAGCGCCAGCCATCGGCGTAAAACTAAAGCCAAAACCTACTGAATTACGATTTACAAAAAAGCCTTCATCATCAACTGTTTCATAGGACAAAAGATTAGTGAAGGCGGGTAAGTCTACTTGCAGACTTTTATTCGCCTCATCGCGCACATGGTGGGACGCCGGTTTTATACTGTGCTTTTCTCCAAGAAATTGAGTGGCTCGGTATAAAAGCTCACGAGCTTTATCACGGCTTTTATTAAACATTGTTTGCATAAATTTTCTTCCTCTTGAATAGATTAGCCACGTGCAATCCAAACACCTTTGTCATGGTCATATTGGCTTAAATACAATTGTTTTGATTGGCCTGCCTTGCTATGAGTGGTGGTGTTCGCATGAGTTTTATGCACACGGTGACTGACAATGGGCTCATCGGCGTAACGCGTCATCGAGTCAACTTGCTCGATAGTGAGGCAACTATCCCCCGCTGTTTTATTACAACTAAAATCTGAGCTCACTGGCGCACAAGCTGGCAAACAAGCAATCAGGACAAGCAAAAGCAAATATTGACGAGCGGTTAATTTCATTGAGCTCCTCCTAACATCGGCGGTTGGGATTGATAAGAATGGTCAATTTGATTTAAGACTTCAGGTGGTACACTGAAATGATTTAAGTCATCAACCGAAACGGTGTTTTGTTGATTCAACACGTGCTGCTGTTGTGATTCGTGAGCCTCATAACGTTTGGTCAATTCTTCAGGCTCTAAATAAAACCCATCTTTAAATACAATAGTAACCACATTGCCCGAGCCCACCTGAATCACAGGATGGTATTGCTCAGCACGCTTAACATAGTATTCTGATAATTTATCCGCAGCTTTCGCAGCCCCACCATAGGCAGCAAAGGGGCCAATATTGCCAGAAGGAACCAATGAGGTTGCGCCAAAGGCACCAAATTGCTGCATGGATTGGGCGTATTGCGCGGCTTGAGCAACGCCAGATAAGGCGCCACTAACACCTGCCCATGCCATAATCTTGTTATCTCGCATTAAGGGCTTGCCTTTAATCCCCACTTTGCCGTTGTAAAACACCCAACCGGTAATTTCTTTATCAATAATAGGTTGTCCTGGATGCGCACACGACAAACGATATAAGGTCGCAAAAGCACGTTCGCTTGAAATATCCCCGTAGGTATTCGCACTAACCCGACACCCGCGAAGTCGCGAACGTTGACCATTAGGCAAAGAGCCTGCATCCAATAGCTTAAACAGCATCACCCCATTATTTTTAGACTGGCCATAAACCGAGGCATCCGCATCAGCGCCACCTAAAACCACTGCCCGCACTGAAGTATTGCTCGGCACATAATGAGCGGGATCTAATCTTGAAACAGAGCGAAAATGTTTGGGTTTACGAAATGATACGGTGTGAATTTGCGGTTGCATCCCAAGACCTGTGGCTTGACCATTGAGAGCCAAGGATTGATCTCTAAACGCAGTGGGGTTGTTAGGCTCACCCACTCTTGCCTCCCCTGCTTTGGTAAGGCTTGATTCCTCAATGATTTCTAATTTGTTCTGCCAAGTTTTATTGAGCTCTGTGATTTGTTCCTCTTGGGTTTTCATCATGGTGTTGATGGTTTCGTGCAGTTTTGTCATCTCTTTTTTTAAAGACTCAAACTCACTTTGTTGAGCAGTCATCGCACTTTCTGCATTGGCTTCGGTAAACGACTCATCAACAATGCCCGTGATATCAAGCTCTTTGTTTTGCGAAATGACCTTTTTATGTTTGCCTTGTGCCAACAAGCTAACAATGAGTGTCAACACCACAGCACTTGCCACGACGACCACAATCAAGGTGCGCATTTGCCCCTGTTTAATCAGGTTATTTAATTGAAAATTAGCCATGATTTTCCCCTGTCACTCGATAAAGGTATGCCGTTTGTCGGGGGAGTAATTGCTTTTGCGATAATTTCAACGCCCGAGTCGTGTCTTGGCTAAACCAAGCCTCATCGAGGTTTAATGGCTTGTGTCCGCCGTTATACAATTCGACCACTTCACCTGTGAGCCCACTGCCCTGCCAAGTTTGGTTATGGATTAAAGTAAAACCTTCTTTCCAACGTTCTACTTGTCGCGTCTTTTTGATTGTGAATCCATCTAAGGGTTTATGGTTTTCCATGTGTTCAATTAAAGAAACGAGCTGTGGCTCATCACCTGCATTAGCAACAGTTTGATTCGTTTTGACGGGCTGGGATTGAGCTTGTATAACGGCCGCGGTTGGAATTAACTCCACCGTTTTCCCTAAAGACTCCTCACCATTCATCGTGACCGAAAAATGTCGTCCTGCCTCCGTCGTCACAAATAATGTAAAGGGTGTTTGACTGGTTAGCATGATGTACACACTGCCATCTTGCTCATCGCGTTTAACACCCATGGCGCCTTCTGGAAATATGGCCTCAACAATCTTATCTCCTCTCACCACCAGACGGTTGTAATTGGATTGGCTTAGATTTAAGGCAAATTCCGCGTTGTTTTTTACTGAAATGGTTTGGTTAGCGTTTGCTATTTGAGCTAACGCCAAGGACAACAATCCTATGATTAATCGATTACGCATGAGCGGACTCCTTAACTTGGTTAAATCGTAATAAAGTGAGATGACCTAATTGATATCGATACGACAAGCGATACTTAAGGTTGGAAGGCTCAATGGCGCGAAGTCCAACATGGCGTTGCAATACGCCAGACACATCGGCAGTCAAGTTGTTCATGTCGAGCTTGATGTCCGTAATCACAAACTGGCTTGAAATCTTTTTAGCTTTAACAAGCTGCTCTTCATGCTTTAAGCTTGCGAGCATTTGCGAATAATGAGCACCATCCACATACGTCAACAAACGTTGATAATTAGCGCTGACCGTTTCAGGGGTGATATTTAATTTTGAGTAGATGAAGTTTTCACTCATAAGCCCCAGGTAATGCGCATCGATAGTGGTGGCACTTTTTGAATACCCGGCACCACCAAAGAATGGTGTGACCTCAATTTTTTGGTTATAGGTTGTAAACCAGACTAAGCTCGCCAACATCAGATTGGAAATCAATAAACCAAACACTAAAACCACCATCAAATTAAATCGGGCTGAAAGCTGACTTAATCGATTTTGATAGGTACGAAATTCCATAATCACTCCTTATGCAACGTAAAGCCTGTGATGGGAGGCTGGAAGTTTAGGTAAAAAAAATTGGGTTGCCACATGGGGGAGATGCCAATACGCCAGCACCAACAGTGCCTTGGGTCCTTGCCCGCGCTTTAACATCCGAAGTAAAGCCAACAAACCAAAACCGATTGCGGTACTCAAGAGTTTGTATTGCGTCAATCCCAGCATTGAAAAACCAATAATGGAGATCACCAATTCATCCACCGTTAAACTCAAATAGCGTTTCGGTGCATCCAGGTGGGCAAACAACCGGTAATAGTTTGGGTGGCTCATCGCGCACTCCTCGTGTTAGGTTTAAAAAACTAAGGTCTTGATTAAAAATGCGGGAATAAACGCAACCCCAGCAACGCCAAGAAAGACCATTGGATTCTTACTTTTCACCGCCATTGCCGTGGCAAGAATGATGTCCGCTAAAATGAAAATCTTCCAAAACATCGCGCCACTTCCTAATGAATCCCCCACATCTCCTTGCAGGGATTGCGCTAATAACTCGGTCGCCTGAACCGCATGGGCTAACAGAAAAATGGACGCGCCAAATAACCCTTTTTTTGCAAAATTTGTTACTTTTTTTGACATTTTCATTGGTTTTCTCCTGTTTTAAGGTGCAAAAATCCCTTGAGCCTTGTTTTTGCTCAATTTATTAACATGTTGTTTTTAGGTGTTTGTTATGTGACTACAGGTGCCTTAAATAATTGATTGGTTTTACGTTGTTACAGAACCAACAAATGTAATTGACGCGTGACGTTATCCAATTGGTTCATTTGATAAATATCCCTTGTCACTGTATAAATGTCTGGGACTGACGCATGCAATGCCAAAAACATAGGGTAGGAAGGATCTGATTTCAGGAGTTTTTGAAAATCGGCGTCAATCGCAGATTTATTGCCATCCACTACCTTGCTTTCACTAAACGCTTGTCCCCCATAAACACCTAAGAACAAACTCAGAAACAACATCACTATTTTTTGCATTACCATCTCCTGTTAAAAATCAACCCTTGCTTTAAAACTCTCAAAAAATTCCCGTCAATGTTTTTACTAAGCCAAGCTCTAACATTGGTCTTGCCTTCTCAAACGACAAATTTACCCGATCTGCATTGGAAACAATGCGAGTTCGATAGCGTTGATAATCACTTTGTTTACTTGATACTTGTTGAGTTGTTGAGCTACTTCCATTCGTCAAAGCAGAATTAAACTGCTCATGAACGGCAACGCCCTTCCCCACTTTTTCAGATATTTGAACATCGGTAATTAGGGTGTAATTAACATCTTTGACTAAAGAGTCCGCTGCGAGCCCAATTAAACCACCAGCAATACCCCCTGCAAGCATCGAATTGCTGCTCCCCGCCAAAGCACCCACCGCAACACCCGCACCAGCACCGGCAAGTGCTGAGCCGTATCCGCCACCTAAGGCACTTTGACTAGCCGAGCGACTCATCTTGGCAATTTTTAATATATTGGCTTGTAGCATGTAATGTGCCGAAATTGGATTGCTTACTACACGGTAACCATGTTGAGTTAAGGCCTGTGCCAACGGTTGTGCAATGTCCATCGACTCTTCCGAGGTGTTCTTTATCGCCAAAAAGATCGTCTTTTGGCTTGGTGCAACAGGATCTAAAAACACCGTTTCACTTAACTGCGTGCTTGCCTCTAAACTATGGTGCTCAATTGCGGTTTGCGTGGCAGCGCAGCTTGCGAGGAATACAGTTCCAGACAACACCGTTCCAAATAAAACCAGTACACTTACTTTTCTTTGAGGTTGCTTTGTTAGTTTTTTCATTCTTAGTCCTTTAGCCATTTCTTATTATTAATTACCCTATGACTTGCTTACCCATTTTTATTTATGGTTATCTATTCTGATTCCTCTACTAAAAAACGACTTAATTTTGTTTAATACCTCTTTTCGACTAACTGGAATTTCACGCGGGGCTTCAACCCCAAGACAAACCGAACCGTCCTCGATAAATGCCACCTTCACTTCAATATCCGCGCCTATGATCAGTGATTCATTAACGACTCTTCTTATAAATAACAATTGATGTACTCCTTATTTTTGTCTGTAAGATTTCCAATTAAATGCCAAGGTAATTCCGTTTTCTGATAAACGTCCTACTGTTGGCTCGCCCAGCCTCTCGACTAACTCATCACCGTCATGATTACTAATCACCACCGTACACAAACGGTTCAAATAGCGTTGGTTAATCAGTGCATAAAGATGATTCTTCTGCCACTCCGCAGGGGTGCCACTCTTACCAATCCCCACACTAGCCTCATCAATGATTAAAAATTGAGGCCGTTGATACGATGCCAACAGATTTTGATAGGCTGCATGAGATTCAAATTCCTTTTCCTGAAATTGCCTTAGAAAATGCAATGAGGATTCATATTTCACGGCGAATCCTGCTTTCGCCAAGGCTTGATACATGATGAGCGATATCAAGGTTTTGCCAGTGCCAGAGATTCCTAAAAACTTTAAACAGGTTCCTTCCTGCAAACGCTTTGGAAACGTGGCCACGAAATTTTGAGCTATTTGTTTGCATCGTTCTTGTTCTGGATAATCAAGATGAAAATCATCCCAGCCTTTACCGCGGAACAGTGCGGGAACGGTATTAAGAAGTATCGCAATTTGCTCAAGACGACGTACTTCTTTCTCACGCTTGATTGACTCCATGCGCAGACGTTCAAAGCTATAAATCGGCGCACTTGGTAAGTGCATGGATTGTCGTAATTTCAGTAAACTTGCTTGCATCACAAACTCCTCAATTCAATCCAATCTACGTTGTCAGGGATCTCGTTTTTAAAAATACGTGTTTTTATTGCAGAAGTGCGCAGTGTTGATGTTGGGCAAGATGATTGTTTTGTAAGGATCCCTTGTACCACTTTAACCAGGTAATTCACTCCGAAGCCTGCTGAGCCTGTTGCAAGAACTGCTTTGTGGTAAGCATCCAAAAACACGTCTACGGTGGCTCCTGCTTCACTTAAGCGCTGAATAGACTCCATACTGTCAGAGAAGCTAAATCGTTTTAAGGGGAACCCTTCTGCAATTAGTGCATCGATGATGGGTTGGAGCTCTGCCTTGCCCTTTCCAGAATTATTGTTAGCTAAAATTGTCTCGTCCGCATTGATTGATCTTGTTTTGTTGTATTGTTTGTAGTCTCTGTTATTGCTTGGCCCTTTTTGAGCGATGGTCGTTTAATTTCGGGCGACGGTGCGTTAATTTTGGAGGATCGATCGGTTACTTTTAAGCGATCAGGATTATCAAGAGCTTGCGCTGTAACTTGCCCCAGAAAATCATTTTTTTCATTATGTGCTATCCAGTCATTACAAACTTCAGGATAAAAAATAAAATATTTTGTCTTGTCGAAGTGATAACGTGGATTAGGATTTTTATGGACAGAAATAGCGCCAAGATCTTCAAGAAATTGTAAGGCATTGTTGATGGTATTTTTACCATAGGTACCGAGGATCCCTTCCGAGATTTCATCCATGCTAAAAAACAGATAGGCATTTTGCTCGTGAGGTCGACCATCACCATGCAGTTCAGCGATGTTATTTACGCGCTGGTAATACTCATCGTGATTAATCTTCCAATCATGCCAAGCAATAAAATGGGATAAGACAAATGCCGCGCAATGATTACCTTGGCAAAATTGGACTTGCCACGCGCTTACTTGAATATAATGGTTATTTTTTGGTTGTTGGATACAAGAGGATTTCATATCAAACCCTGCCAAACATTATACGAGAGAGCGACACCAACTCCTTTCTTGTTGTATTTAAATACAGACATAATTACTACTCCAAAATCCAAAAATATAGAAATACCGTGTCACCCACATGCGATTTCAAATGCCATTACGTCTAGAGGGGCTAATATATCTAATCTAAATAAGGTTACTCGCCAATGGTTAAAAAATCAATGATTTTTTTACCATTTTAGTATTTTATTTTTACCTTATTAACCATTTGGTCACTACCGCATTGCTTATTTTTGTTTATTGGACGTTATTTTGGTGAAATATTACGAAGATTTATTTACCATTTTGGTATATCATTAAGGCATTATTCACCTCACCAAACTACGGAAAGATGAGCAATCCCGCCATAGACGATATGTCATCTCCTGAGGCCCGGGGGAAAAGAATACGGTTTATCCGCGAACATCTTTTATCCATTACTAGAGAAGAATTTTGCCGTGATTCCAACATTACGGCCCAATCCCTAAAAGGATGGGAGTTAGCTTGGGGAGGAGGATTATCTCAACCAGGCGCAGTAAAAGTAGTTACCCGGGCTAAACAATTAAATATTTATTGCACCGAATCATGGTTAATGCATGGTATTGGCAGAACAGCAACACCGATCACAAAAGATCTCAATATCGAGGACGGAGATGAAAATCATATAGCAAAGGAATTATTACTATTTAGAGAACTAGAAGGATCTGTTGATACTGTAATAAAAGATGACGGTATGCTGCCATTTTTATTCCCTGGAAATTATGTTGGCGGAATAATAGTTAAAGACATTGAAAGTGCCATTGGAAAAGAATGCATTATTATTGCGGATAACGATGAAATAATCGTAAGGGTTTTAAAATTGGGAGAAGAACCCAATCGCTATGATTTAATATGTCTGAACGAACATACGACCCTTGTGAAAAAAGCAATTGAAAATACAGCGATTAAATTTGCCGCCCCTATTATTTGGATTCGCCGAATTTTCCGAGAATAATGATTAACTCTCTCTCTCCGCTTTTTAATCCAGCTCTAAACGCATGTAATGAAGCGTATCGCTAATAATCTTACTTTTGAGAAATTTTTCATAAAATTCAAGAGCACCTGTGTTCTCTGCAAGCACGATGAATTCAATACGACCACAACCTTCTTGCCTGGCTATTTCTTTGAGTTTCTCTAACAATAAGGCTGCTCCCCTCATACGTCGATACGGCTTTTTAACAAAGAGATCATTGATATAAAGATTTGCCAACAAATTTGCAGTGCAATTGCGATAGTCGATGGAATAGTTGGTAAAACCAGCAAATTGTCCATCTATCCACAAAATTAAAAAAGTGGCCCGCGGTTTTTCACCAAAAATAAGATCTTTAAATTCGAGTTTAGAGTATTTGAAGCGATGAAGTACCCCTTGCTCTTCTAAATCCTCACGTAATGCATCATAGATCAAATCAAAGTCTTCGACGGTAGCAAATCGCACTTCTTGTTGCATAGAAACCTCTATTGTAAAAAATAGCATTATATCAGAGCACCCGGCCGGACCAAGCTGTGATTACAAAATCTATGGTAGAATGGCGAACAATGTCAATTTTTAACCACATTTTAATGCCAATGTATCCTAAAAGGATTAATTATTTAGCTTATGCTTTTATCCTCTCCCTCACGCTTTGGGTCAGTTTGTTTTGTTTACAAATAACTCAATGGGTGAGCTCTGATAAAATCAGTCATTTTACAGCTCAAGTAGAGTTCGTAGTGCATTTTTTTACTCTACTGATAATTTTTCCACTTTATGCCAAAACAAATTTGGAAGACCGTATTGTCTTAAAATGGTTTGTGCTTGCCAATGTGTGCCTATTTTTAAATGATTTATTTTTTTATCTTGCGGTGTACTTTCCAAAAAACTATATTTTATCTGCTTCTTTTTTCACCTTTTCTATAGGCTACATTCCTTACCTTATTTGGGTTTCATCAATCCTAATTTTTCTATCGAAGATCTTGGTTCGAGATATTTTCAACCTATTTGATTTCTTCAAAGCCTTGCCTTTTTTCATTTTGATTAATGTCCTTATCATTTTTTTATTTTTTTCCTCCGTCAATCATGCATTTCATTATTTAACTTGGGAATTTATCTCGCATCTCTTAAGCTTTATGAGCGAGTTTATTATTTTTGATTTCGCACTTTTATGCTTAATCTACTCAGAGAATAGAGGCTTTTCCCTCTCCTTATTGGGCTGTATTACGCTAATATCAGGCGATTTTTTCGTCAGTTATTCCTTCCTCTCACAAACGAGCACTTTTCTAAATTATGGCGAAATGCTATGGTTTTTGGGCTTGATTGGTATTTTGTTCGGTATTTTTGCAATCTATAAACATAAAAATTATTCTATTAAGAACTGGTTCAGTCGAACCAATACCATCAAAAACAGATTGGCTTTTTGGTCTTTTGGAACAACCACTTTAAGCTTTTTACTATTTTTTATCATTGCTTATTTCTTTTCCGCGATCGATAAACAACTGCTATTAGGCTTACCACTCTTTGTGATGATGTATTCAGTAATTGTGATAATTTTCTCTATTCATATGGGCAAACGTTTTTGTCATTCATCACCCTAAAGCACCCACCGATCATCACCGTAATGGGACCACTTTGGACGCACAAAAATAACGTTTTAAACGGTCATATTTTTAGTTAAAAAACCTCTTATTTTAAGCTTATTTTTTCTCTTTTTGATTAG
>SXGU01042774.1_pt1 | contig 30252 bp, 26 predicted proteins | sample 3174531 | NCBI WGS metagenome assembly SXGU01 (sample SAMN11356863, study PRJNA531348) | freshwater metagenome | isolation source: freshwater sample F1-140 | place: China: Fuxian Lake, Yuxi | collected 2017-12-25 | reverse complement strand
GCCGGCGCCAGTTGCACGCTCGAGGTGAAGAAGCAGGGCGCGTCGTCTTCCACCACGCTCTCGCTGGACGAAGGCACCAACTCGCTGAAGTTCTCGAACATCACGCCGGGTTCCACGGTCGGGCTCTTCCGCCTCGCCTGCGCTGGTGGCAACGCGATCATCGACTGGGTCACCATCAGCAACGGGCCGTACTCGATGGCGCCGCTGATGGATCTCGACGTGACCGCGAACCCTACGAAGGTGCCCTCGGGTGGCCGGATGAGCTTCGTGCGGCCGAGCGACGCAGGGAACTACCTCTTCATGGGCAGCGACGTTGGGGGCCTATCGTACAGCACAGACGGCGAGTACTGGGAATTCGCCAACGGGAAATCGCAAGATTTCATCGACCGCGGCGACATGGGCGTGTTCGATGCCTGGTACTCGGAGTCGACCGCGCTTGCTCAGGTGGTGGTCGCGACGGGCGACAACGTGGACGGCGACGATGGCGGGTAGTGGGTCGGCTCGGCGGGCGGCGACGACTGGACCGAGATCCTGGTCGCGGAGGACCTGGGCTTCACCAAGCACGACAGCGGGTGCGGCGACCAGGAACTGCACGATCTCTATAGTTCCGGCAAGATCCTCGTCCACGACGCCGCCGACGACTGGGACAGCGTGTACGCCCTCGCCCAGCGTCGCGACGGCACGGCGGATACCCACGGCGTGTACCGGGTGACGGGAACCGGCATGCTCGGCACGCCCGGGATCTGCGAGCCCTACCTCACGGGCGCCGGCGGCCTCCCGGAAGACGCGTTGCCCACGGCGGCGGCCATCGTCACCGACGATGCCCTGGGCGAGTCCTGGCTGCTCGTGGGCTACACCGTGCGCAACTTCACGGCCGACGCCGGGCGCTCTGGGCTGTACCTCTGCCCGCTGGTGTCGGACGCCGGCTACTGCGACGGCACGCTGCAGTGCTTCGAGGTCGACGACGGTGACGCGGCCGACGAGGAGGCCCTCGACGTGCGCGACCTAGAGGTAAACCCCATGGTGCCAAACCAGGTGTTCATCGCCGACGGCGGCAAGCGCGGCGACGGCAACGCAGCCGGCACCTGCACGCACGGGCACTCGACCGTCATCGCGATGACGGTCACCGCCAGCGCGCCTGGGGTCGAGCCGGTGGTGGAACTCTGGGACACCGATGCCAGCGACACCACCAACCGGCCGTCCTGGTCGGTGGCGCCCGACTACGCCTTGGCCTATGGGTACACCCCCGGCGCGCCGCTCCCCTACTACTACTCGACCACGGGCGACATGAAAGCGCCGCTCCGCGGTTGCGCAGCCGCGAGCGACACGTCAGCGTGGATCGGCGACCTCGTCCCGCCCAGCAACAGCAACGAGCCGACGTCCTCGATCGTCAGCGTGGTCGCCGACCCCGACGCCAACTACCTGTTCGCGTTTTACCAGGCGGGTGACGGGATCGCGGGCCTGGACTGCGTGCGCCACTTCCGCGCCCACCTCGACGGCGCGGAGCCGCTCGCCGGGGAGGAGATCGTCGACTGGCACCCGCTGCTCGACTTCGCCGACCGCGATGACAACTTCCTCGCCAACGACAAATACGCTTCCCCCCTCGGCGTCGCTGCGGGCACCTCCGACCGTTTCGCGAGTACCGATGCCGGCGACGGCTACCTCGACGCCGAGCCGATCGTCTGGGCGCACGCCGGCGCGATGCACGACGCGGTGTTCTGGGACGACGGCAGCGCCAGCTACCCCGTGCGCCTGCTGCTCGCGGCGCAGTACCCGTGGTGGATCCCCCAGACCGACGAGTTGATGTGGGTGAACGACACGTTGACGTGGTCCACCGGCTGGGACGCCGAGGCCGGCGTGGACGACCTCGACAAGGTGAACTTCCTCATGGGTGAGTTGGGCGCGCGGACGTTCCAGGACGGCACGTTCTTTGACATTTCCGTCCTCCCCGGGGGCCGCCTCGAGGGCGCCTTCGCCGAGGACGTCGTGTACGCCGCGGCCGGCGACATCAGCCTGTTCACCCTCTACGGAAACGAGGATCCCGACCTGCGCGAGGCAGCCGACCGCGACTGCCACCTCCCCGCCGCCACCATCGCGGCGGGGCGCGTCGATACCTGGACGAGCGGCGAGGCCGACGCCGGCGGCAACCTCGTGCACGAGGCCTGGTACTCGCCCATCGCGGTGGATGACGGCGACTACCACGACTCTGCCGAGCAGAACATGATCTTTCACCGGCGCAGTGACGGCGAGTGGTGCTGGGACGCCGTGGCAGTATCCGGCCGACAGAACAATATGAGTTACGACGCATCGGGCGACCTGCGCTGGGAGCTCACCTGCCTCGACTCCGGGAAGTTCGACCCGAGCCACGGCACGTGGAACCAGTGCAACCTGGCGCAGGACCCCGCCGCCGACAATGTCTTTGGCTTCGCAAACATTGGTCGCCTGACCGACCTCGTGGCGCTTGGCGAGAACACGGCGCTGCTCGTGGCCGCCGGCCGGTGCGATAGCGCCGACGACGACGACGACGACGAGCTGTGCCCCGAGGGCAGCGGCGAGGGCCTCTGGGTGGTGCACGACGACGGGGCCACGGGCCTCCGCTACGAGGAGGTGACTTACGACGAGACCGTGCCCTCGGTGCCGAGCTCGGCCGGCAACAGCACCTGCGACAAGGTGTCCTTTTTCGAGGGCGTGGTCGGGACGGGCGACGCCTCCCGGGGCGCCGGGACGCTGTCTCTCCACCCCGACACCGACACCACCACCGGCGGCACCCACGTCCGGGCGTTCATCTCCACCAAGACCTGCGGCGTGCGGGAGGTGGAGTTCGAGCTCGGCGCCGAGTCCACGCCGCTCGCCTGGACGGCGTGGCCACACGGGGACTGCGCGCTCACCATGCCGCCGGTGCTCGGCTACGTGGCGGCCGAGTTCTTCCCCGACCAGACGCTCGGCGCCACCGTGACGCCCGATGGCGGATCGTTGCTGGTTTTCGGGGGCAACGGGTACGGCGACGTCAGCGACGGCGGTGGCGTCTGCGAGATCAGTCTCGCGGACGGGACTGCCCGCACCGCTGTGACCGCCGGCGCGATCCGGCAGGCGATCACCGCCGTGGTCCCCCACCCCGACGTGGAGGGGCTGTACGCGGTGGCGGCGTGGCGCGAGGGGGAGGATTCGACAGCGGGCGACGCGGGGGTGTACCTCATCCAGCGGCGCGAGCTGCCGTGGGGGTACGTGCCCCAGGCCTTCGCGTCCCGGCGGGTGTCTGGCGACGACCTCGACCACGCGCGCGGCATGGACGTGTCCTGGGGCACCGGCGACTACCTCGCCACCTGGGTCGTGCCTCCCGCCTCCCCGCCGACAACGGACCACCTGTACTTCGCCACGATCGGCGGCGGACCGTGGGACCTGGACATCGCGTGGTAGGCCTGCGGCTAGCCCTGCTCGCCCTGCTCGTCGCCTGCGCACCGTCCGCGAGCGACGACTCGACAGGTGCGACCGTGGACTCCGCGCCCCCGGACCGCAGCACTGGCGGTGACTCCAGCCCCGACACCGCGGAAACCGGGGACACGGGGGCGCCAGCACCGCCCGACCTCGACGCGGACGGCCACGCTGACGCAGCTTCCGGCGGCGACGACTGCGACGACCGGAACGCCCACGTGTACCCCGGCGCGCCCGAGATGTGCGACGACGCCGACCAGGACTGCGACGGCGACGGCTGGCTGGGCGCGGACTGCGGCTCGACGCAGGCCATCGCCGCGATGGGCGTGCTGCTCACCGGCTCGCCCTACGGCGTACCCCACATCGTCCGTGACGTGACCGGCGACGGCGTGAGTGACATCCAGGACGGCGACTACCGGGAGATCGAGCCCATGGGTCGCGCCTACTGGACGGCCACCACCATCCCGGAGAGCCCGGGCACCTTCCCCGCCGACAACAACGTGGCTGCGTTCTACGAGTACAGCGACCTCATCAACCACTGGCTCGACTTCGGCGACGTGGACGGCGACGGCTACAACGACGTGGGACACGTGCCCGGTGGCGTGTACGGCTACGATACCTTGCTGTACAAGGGGCCGATCCCCACCGACGGCACGTGGGTGCCCTCCTACGACGCGGACTACTCGTGGACGGCCACGCCCGCGATCGAGTGGTCGGACTGCTGGAGCTGCCAGGCGATTACCGGAGACTGGAACGGGGACGGGCTCGGGGACCTTGCCCTCTCCGCGTGGGACGACACCGAGCCGGAGGAGGATGGCGGGCTCGTGGTGTACTTCGGAGGCACGTTCGGCGACGAGCGGATCACAGTCGGCGGCGACCACGTTCGGGGACTGCACGCCGTCGGCGACGTCACCGGCGACGGGATCGACGACATGATCGTGAATGACTACTGCGAGAGCGGCATGTCGGACTGCTCTGACCTGCTCGACGGGTCGGACCTCGCCAACAGCGAAGGGCTACCCGAGACGGCGGACTTGGCCACCGCCCTGTTTCGCGACACTGAGTACGAGACCTCGTCGTGGTTCAGCGTCGCTGATTGGGACGGCGACGGTGTCAGCGATCTCTCGGTGAACGCCTGGCCCGAGGTTGGAGATGCGGGGGAGTACAACGAGTGGCTGATCTTGCCCGGGCCGTACTCCGGCACCCTCGCGGTCGCCGACGCGCCGGGAGGCTACGACTTCGAGGGGAGCCCTCTCGATACCGGGCCTTCCGCAGGAACGCAGCGGTGCGGCTCGGGCGCTACCGGAAACTTCCTTGTGCGGGGCGCGGGCACTTGGCTGCTCATGCCCGAACCACCTGCGTTGCCCCCTCGCCACTCGCTCCTCCCAGCCCGAGTCACCGCTATCGATGGTTCGACTTCCGGTAATGTCGCCTGCGGCGACGTCACCGGCGACGGCGCCGACGACCTCGTCTTCGGCGTCCAGGAAGACTGGATGGACGGCGACCAGATCCGCATCATCCCCGGCTGGGAAATCCCCTGGGACGACGACACCTACTGGCCCTGAACCACCCCATCCCTGGAGTCCCCCATGCTCGCCCTTCTCCTCGCCCTGCTCGCCTGCCCCGTTACCGTGCCCGGCGACACCGCCACGGCTCCCCCTGCCGCCCCGGTCACCGACACCGGCACGACTACCCCGGGCTGACGCCTCGCGAACCGCTCGGCTACCCCCCAGCCGCCAAGCTCACGCTGATCGTCGATGTCGATGGCGTGTCCGACCGCGGCCACGCCTCCGCCCAGTACACCTCGGTGGCGCACTCGGCGAAGCCAGGCGGAGGCTCGACCTCGGTGGGGAACAAGAGGTCGACCGAGGCGAGGCCCGCGTCGTCGATGCTGAGGCTGATCTCCGCATCGACCCGCGTCACCTCGGGGCCGTCGCCACTGAGACAGGACAGCAGGCCGCTCACGATGCTGTCGCGCATCGCCGCCATCGGCATCTCGGGCACCGTCGCGTCGTCACCCGGGGGCGCGGCGTCGGCCCCACCCTGCTCGCCAACATCGGCCACACGCTCCGCCGCCATCTCGGTTACCGCGCGCCCCAGGGCCTCGCCTGCCTTCTCTCGGCCGAGGTCACCGCCGGCCTCGGTGTTCGCTGGCCGCCGGAGGCGCACCGGCGCGCGCGCGGGGACCGGCGGCGGCGTTGGCGCCACGGTCGCGACCGCAGGTGCTTCGATGTCCGGGGGAAGCGTCGCCCACCACGCGACGAGCGCGAGCAGCACCGCCGCGCCAATCGACGCGAGCGCCCGGCGAGGCTGCGTGCTCCCTCCTCCCTCCTGCATCACTCCTCCTGGCTACCGCCTCGTCCCAAGCCCGCGGAAACTCTCGGTGTTGGTGAGTCGTCGTGACACCTTGATGTCGGCGTACCCCGCCTCGGCGTACCAGCCCTCGATCTCCTCGCCCGTGTAGTAGCCGGTGACCGGCACGCGCAGGCGGTCGTAGATGTCGGCCACCACCACGTCGAAGGGCCAGCGGTGGTGATCGTGCAGCGGGAGGTGGGACAGGAGCCAGCCGAAAGGCGGCACCGGTGAGAGGACCCGGTAGGGCGTGTGGGAAAAGACGCGCAAGCCGCTGGCGACTACCTGGGAGAAGCGGTGGAGCTGCTCGGGGCTCATCGCCGAGGTGGCGCCGCGCAAGGCACCGGTGACGATGCGGGTCGTGCCCTGACGCGGGCCATAAACCCATGTCGAAAGCCTACCGTTGGGCTTGACCAGCTCGCCGAGCATGGCGAAGGTTGCCCGCGCGTTTGGCACGTGGTGGAGCACGCCGTAGCTGAAGACGAGGTCGAAGATCCCGCGCTTGAGCGGGGGACGATCGATGTCGCCCTGGACCACGTGGCCGCGCATGCCCTCTCCGAGGTTGGCGAGGCAGGAGGCCACCGCCTCGGCGGAGCTGTCGATGGCCACCACCTCGGCGCCGTAGCGGGTAGCGAAAAGGGCGTGCCGGCCGAAGCCGCAGCCGGCGTCGAGCACCAGCCGACCCATGAAGTCGTCGGGCGTCAACGGCTGCGCGATATCAAGGAAGTTCTTCTCGAACTCGGGGACGGCGTTCTCGAACTGCGTCCACGTGTGACCGGTCGAGGGGCCGGCCTGAGAGCCCGGACCGAGCATGCGGGGCACACTGTCGACGATGGGGTAGCGGGCGGCACAGCCGCGACAGCGCAGCTCGCCCTCGATGATCTCCTCGACCTTCCCATCTTTCAGGCCGGGCACAACCTCGTCGGGCTCCCAGTGGCCCGCGTAGGCTTTCCGCCACTCGGAGCGGCGGGACTCGAGGTGGAGTTCACCCTCGCCACAGGCTGGGCAAGCGAGCCAATCGAGCAGGCGACGTTTCATGCACGCGCGGCTAACACCGGATGCCCCGGCTATGGCAATGGGTTGAGATCGTCGCCGCGCGTGCTACAACGCGGCGCCTTCCCCCCGAGGAGAACCACGATGCATCGTCGCGCCTTCATCACCGGATCTGCCGCGCTCGCCGCCACCACCGCGCTCCCCGCGATGGCCCAGGACGGCACCTACACGATGAAGCTCGCCACCGTGGCCCCCGAGGGCACGCCGTGGAGCGACGGGCTCGCCCAGTTCAAGAAAGCCGCGGAGGCGGCCACCGCCGGCCGTCTCAAGGTGAAGGTGTTCTTCGGCGGTATCCTCGGGGACGAGAACGAGACCGTCCAGCAAGTCCAGCGCGGCCAGATCCAGGGCGTGGGCGCGTCGACCGGCGCCATCGCGTCGATCGTCCCCGAGCTCAACATCCTCGAACTCCCCTTCCTTTTCAAGACCGCCGCCGAGGCCGACCACGTTCTCGACGGCCCAGCCCTCGCCTCGCTCGAGAAGAACTTCCGGGATCGCGGCCTGCAGTTGGGCTTCTGGTCCGAGAACGGCTACCGCAGCTTCGGCACCACCTTCGGCTTCATCAAGAGCCCGGCCGACCTGAAGGGCCACAAGATGCGCTCGCAGGAAAACCCGGTGCACCTCGCGATGTACCAGGCTTTCGGCGCCTCGCCGGTGCCCATCCCCACCACCGAGGTGCTCACCTCGCTGCAAACGGGCGTGATCGACGGCTACGACAACACGCCGCTCTACGCCTCGGCCGCCCAGTGGACCTCGAACACCAAGTATTTCACGCTCACAAACCACATCTACCAACCTGCCGCCATCGTCTTGAACAAGGCCTGGTACGACGGCCTGCCCGAGGACATCAAGAAGGTGATCCTCGCCACCCGCACCGACCTCGCGGTGCGCATGCGCAAGGAGATCCGGGCGCTGCACCCGATCCTGGTGTCGAACTTCACGGCGATGAAGGTGCAAACCTACACGCCCACCGCCACGGAGCTCGCCACTTTCGAAGGCCCAGCCAAGACGGCGCGCGACACCTACATGGGCAAGGCGAGCGCCGGCGAGAAGGCCCTCTACAAGACCGTCACCGACGCGCTTTCCAAGTACCGTTCCGGGGCGAAGTAGTTCATCCCTGATAGGCTCGGGGCGCCACCCCCTGGAGCCAGCTTGATCGCTGTCCTCGACCGCTTCGATTCCGCCCTGTACCGAGTGGAGCGCGCCGCCGTGTCCGGCATGCTCGCGGTGATGGGGGCGGTGGTGTTCCTCGACGTGGTCTACCGGGTGACGGCCACCACCGACAGCAAGCTCGTTCCGGATGCGCTGGAAGCGTCGCTCGGCGCGCTCGCGATGCCCTTGTGGATGGGACTGGTGTTCGGCAGCCTCGGGGTGCTCGCCCTTCGTACGCGCGACGACGCGGCGGCGCTGCCTCGCGGCATGGCGCTTGGCGTCACGGCCGCCGTCTTGCTCTATGGCTACGGGAAGGTGCTGCCGAGCGGACTCATCTGGAGCCAGACCCTTGCGCTCTCGTTGACCTTGTGGATGGGCATGGCCGGCGCCTGCCTCGCGGCCTACCAGCGTCGCCACCTCGCGCTGGACGTGGGCAGCAAACTCTGGCCGCCGAGCGTGGCGCCAAAGGTCGCGGCGATTGGTCACTGGGTGACGGCCGCCTTCTGCGCGTTGGTCGTGGTCCTCGGAACGCGCTCGATCATCGGCTACGAGCAAGACGGCAACCACATCCCCGGCCACCTCGACACCTGGACCCAGTCCGACCACGCGAGCGGCAACATGATCACCCCCGTGGAGATCCCGGGGCTGCCGAGCATCAACATCCCCAAGTGGATGGTGATGGCCTCCATCCCCGTGGGCATGTGCATCCTCGCCTTCCGCTTCGGCCTCCAGGGCCTGAAGGTGTGGACCGGCGCCGAGGTGCAGGGGGGTGACGACACCCTTCGGCAGCTCGGCATCGAGGAAGAAGCGGGAGGTGCGCAGTGAACGGGATGATCCTGCTCGCCGCCATCGTGGCGCTCGCCCTGCTCGGCTCGCGGCTCTTCGTCGTCGTCGGCGTCGCGACGGCTCTTTGCTTCATCCTCTACGTGGGCGAGGCGGGCACGTTGCAGTCGCTCGACCGCATGGTCGTGAAGATGGAGTCGCTCACGACGAAGAACGTCTTCCTCTCGATCCCCTTCTTCATCGCCGCCGGCGCGATCATGACCAAAGGCGGCATTGCCAGGCGCCTCACCGACCTCGCCAGCGCGCTGGTGGGCTGGATGCCGGGCGGACTGGCCGTGGCGAGCATCATCGCGTGCATCATCTTCGCCGCGATCTCGGGATCCTCGCCGGTCACGCTGGTGGCAGTGGGCGCGGTGATGTTCCCGGCGTTGGTCAAGGCCGGCTACCCCAAGAACTTCAGCATCGGGCTCATCACCTCGGCCGGGTCGCTCGGCTGCATGATCCCGCCCGCCATCGCCATGCTGATCTACGCGATCAGCGTGCAGGGCAGCGCGGCCGTGGATCCCGCCGACCTTTTCTTCGCCGGCCTCGTCCCCGCGCTCTTCATCAGCGGCCTGCTCGCGATCTACGCCATCTGGACCGGCCTGAGCGTTCCCGGGTCGCGTCACCCCTTCTCGGCGGCAGAGGCCTGGCGGGCCTTCAAGGGCGCCTCCTGGTCGCTCACCCTGCCGCTCATCGTGCTCGGCGGCATCTACGGCGGCGTGTTCACGCCCACCGAGGCGGGTGCGGTGGCGTTCGCGGCCGCCGTGGTGATCGCTACGTTCGTGCATCGCGACGTCGCGCCCCGCCAATTGCCCGCGATCCTCGTCGAGGCCGCCACCCTGATGGGGAGCCTCATCCTCATCGTGGTCCTGGCCTTCGGCCTCAACGACTTCCTCGCCGAGATCGATGCGCCGGGGCTGATCCGAAACTGGGTGCAGAGCGCCGACCTCAACGCCTGGCAGTTCATGCTGCTCACCAACGTCGTGCTCATCGTGCTGGGCGCCCTGATGGACAGCATCTCCGCCACCCTGGTATTTGCGCCCATCCTGGCCCCGGTGGCGATCAACCACTACGGCATCGATCCCATCCACTTCGGCATCGTCTTCGTCGTGAACATGGAGATCGGCTACCTGGCGCCGCCGGTTGCGACGAACCTCTTCGTGGCCGCGGCCATCTTTCGGCAGCCCTTTGTCCAGGTTGCCAAGGCGATCCTGCCCACGCTCGGGATCATCTGCGTGGCGCTCATCATCCTCATCTACGTGCCTGCCTTCTCTCTCTTGCCACTCAACTTGCGCGACGACGTGAGCCGCCCGATGGAGTTCCCCTGGTCCGGCAAGGTCGAAGTCGAGACCACCGTGGAACCCACCGCGGCGCCGACCGACCCCGGCCGTCCCCTCACGCTGGAGGAGATGATGAAACAGGCGAAGGAAAACGTCGATGAGGCCGAGGCCCCGCCCGCTCCCGCGCCCGACCGTCCCCTCACGCTGGAGGAGATGATGAAGCAGGCCAAGGAGAACGTCGACAAACAGGAGGCGGCAGAAACCAAGCCGGAAGCTACGCCTTGAGCAGCCTCGTGCCCGACCACGCCCGCGTGCCCGGGATCTTCGGCATCGGGTACTTCGTGCTCTCGGGACTCGCCTTCGTGCTCGCACCCCCACTGCCGCCCCCCGACGGCGACCCCGCGGTGATCGCCGCCTTTCACGCCACGAATGCCAGGGCGCTGCAGGTCAACGCCACCATCACCACCTTCGCTGTGCTCTGCCTCCTCGTCTTCCTCAGCGGACTGCGGGGGCGCCTCTCAGGCGACCGCACCTGGGCTGCGGCCGGGACGACCGCCGGCGGCGTGGGCGCCACCCTCGTGGTGGCCTTCGCCGCCGTGGGCGCCGCCGTGGGTCTGCGTGCTGGATCTACCGAGAATATCCACGTCGCGACAGCCCTACACGACGTGGCCTACGTGGGCGTGGCCTTGGCTGGCGGTGCCTTCGGAATCGCAGCATTTGCGTATGCGTTTGCCATCCGTACTACCCGCGCGTTGCCCCAGGGCCTCGCGCCAGGGGGCTTCGCGGCGGCGCTCGCCTTGCTCGGCGGCGTGGCCAGCGTCGGGCTCGACAGCGGACCTCTCAAGATCGGGAGCCCGCTGAGCTTGTTTGGCTATGCGCTCTGGAATTTCTGGGTCGCCGCCGCGGCGACGGCCTTGTGGATGATCCCGCCGCCTTCCGCGCCTAGACCACTCCCCCCGCCCGGTGCCAGTGGGTGAGGAACTCAGCGAGCAAGTGCTCGTGTTCCTTGCTGATCTGCACCAACTGGCTGCCGTAGATACGCAGGTTGGGCTGCCGCGGGAAGGCGCGACTGTGTCGCACCTCGAGCTCCACGGTGAGCGGGACCTCGCCGGGCATGTGCACCTGGCCGATGACGTGCTCCTCGAACTCGAAGCGGTGCCGACGAGGGTCGGCCACGAAGGACACGCCGGCCGAGGAGATGTCGTACAGGCCGAGCAGCGGCTGGCCCGGCAAATCGGAGAGGCGGAAGCAGAACCCCGACACGCCCACCACGAGGTGACGAGAGGCGGCCCGGCGGTCGCATCGCTCCACGGCGAGCGGCGACTGCAACACCCAGCGGCCCTGCGGGTCGAGCGACACCAGGCGCGTGAAGAAGGAGTAGGCGTCGTTGCGCGCGAAGTAGTCGCACTTCACCGTCGCGCCGAGACGCGGCAAGGGCGCGGGCGCCTTGGGATCGGGGATGAAGAGCGGCCACTCGTCCACGCGCTCGGCGAAGGCACCGCGGGCGGCGATGCCGGCGCCTGAGAGCAGGACAGAGCGGCGCTCGCTCGCGGCACAGGCGAGGTGCACGTTGATGTCCTGAGGGCGGGTCAGCCAGAGGCTGCCGACTTCGCTTCGCGCTTCCATGGTGGGCTCTCCTTGCAACCCGGATCGGCACGGGTCCGCGGCGACATGAGGGCGACGTCTCCGGGATAGGGCAAAGCCATGTTCGTGGAACGCCTGGAAGCCCACGGTTTCCGCCACCTGCCACCGACCGCCCTGGTACTTGGCCGGTTCGAAGCCTTCAACGGCGACCCATTGCTGATGCAGGCGCTCCACGATGCGCTGATGACGCCCCTGGCGCTGGTGGATCCCGACGCCCTCCGCGAGTTGATCCTCAACTGGCGCGGGCAGCCGCTGGACCTTGCCGAGGAGGGCGGCCTGGTGACGGAGGCGAGTTGGACCGGCGGCGACGGGCTGGCCGGCCTCTTCTCCCCCGACGGCGACGGCCTCGTGCGGGTGTCGGCCACCTACCGCCTCGACCCCGTGCTTTTCGGGAAGCTGCGGGCCTCGGCGCTCCGCGACCCGCGCCTAGTCGATGCCATGTCGAGCGACGCGACGCTCCAGGTGAGCTGCGGGTTGCGCTTCGCCTCCGATTTCGCTTCGGTCAGCCTCGACGCGTTGCGATTCGCCGTGGGCGACGTGCCGTTCCCCACCCGCGGCCCCGATGCGCCGAGCTGGCTCCTTGCTTTCCTGCGTGCGCTGCGGGGCCGGGTCAGCGGGCTGCCGCTCTCGGCGCTCGACTGGCACCCCCGGGCATCGAGCTGGCGTGCCGACACGCAGAACCGGCTGGACGAGACCCTCCGGGCGCTCGCCGGCCCCCCAGCGCGGCTGGGCCGGCTGATCCCGCTTGAGACGGGCCTCGGCCAGCTCGACGGCGAAGCGCTCGTCCCGCTCCACTTCGTCGGCGTCGAGGCGGTCCGCACGGCGGGCTGGGTGGGCAGCGCCCTGCTCCGTCGGCCCGACATCCTCGTCGCGCGCGAGGCGCCACACACGGCGGCCTGGCTGCGCTGGTGGCGCGCCCAGGCAGAGGGCGACAACTCGCCCCTGGAACAAGTCATCTTGCTCGGAGTGCCCCGTGGCCGAAATCTCGGTCCGTAGCGCCTGCCTCCAGTGCGCCGGGTGGAAGGAGCTGCCGCTCGGTCGTTGCCCTGCGTGCGGTCATGTCCCGAGCGCGCCCGAGGCGCCCCTCGCCCTGCTCGCCTCCACGCGCATGCTCTCGGAGGCCGACCTCGCCGAGGTGCAACGCCGACTCGCGCAGGGCACGCCGCTGCAGCCCTCAGCCGCTCGACTCGCCGCCGCTCGCGCCGTCCTGCGCGGCGAGTCCGAACCGTCGCCGAGCCGTCGCTTCAGCGCCGCCGAGCTCGGCCTGCTCGCCGCCGGCGCCGCGCTGCTCACCCCGCTCTTGCCGCTGGCCTTCGCGTTCGCCTTTCGCGATGCACCCGCCGGGCGGCAGTCCCTCGCGATGGCGCTGGGCGGCCTCTTCATCGACGCCGGCCTCTTCACCTGGGCCGTTCTCTAGGGCTGGGGCCGCAAGACCTGCTCCACCCGGTCGGCGAAGAGCTTGGCCCCAAAGGGCTTGCGCAAGAGCGGCAGCGCCTTCACGCCGATCAGCTTCGCGTCGTGCGAGGTGACCACCAGCACTGGCAAGCCGGGGAAGCTGGCGGCGGCCTCCAGGGCGAGCTCCACCCCGCTCCTTCCGGGCAGCACCGCGTCGGTCACCATCGCCGCGAGCTCGACACCGTGGGTACGCAGGAAGGTCGAGGCGGCCACACCGTTGTCGGCCTCGATCACCGTGAAGCCCTTGCGACGGAGCACCGCCGCCATGAGCGACAGCATCGAAGGGTCGTCGTCGGCCACCAGCACCGTCCCACGCGCGGCCCCTGCCTGCGGGCGACTCCCCTCAAAGGCAGGAAGTTCGAGAATCACCGTGTCCGCGAGCACCAGCAGTCGCCCGCTCGCCTGCTCCACCGCCGTACGCGCCGCCTCGGTCTCGAGGCTCGCGGCGAAGCCGGCCTGTTCCGGTTCCGGGCGGAAGCTGAGCCGCACCTTGTGGTCGTCGCGCGTGGACGACACCACCACGCGCCCCCCACGGGGCAAGTTGCGGCACATCGCGCTGGTGATCGCCGCCACGACCGCGAAGAGCGGCTCCCGTCCGGCCTGGACCACGCATCCACTGGCTTCGCCGGTGAACTCAACCGGCGCCGGGCCCGACAGGGCCATCACGGCCTCGCGCGCGAGTGAGGCAAGATCGAGGGTCTGAAGCGAGGCCGTCGGGGTGAGCGGGCTCAGTCCATCGACGTGACGTCGTAGGGAACGCAAGCCCTGCACGGCAGACAGCGCCTCGCGGAGCGCACTGGACACGGCCTCGCTGGGCCGAGCTCTCAGCGCCATCTCCAGGTTCGACTCGATCGACGTGCTCAGGCGCTCCAGCCGCCGCCCCACGCTGGTGGCCACGGCTTCCAGGCCCGCCCGCCCCGGGTCGCCCGCTGGGAGCACGACCCACCCACCCCGGGAGGCAGGCTCGGCGCGCACCGCCACGGGCGCCTCGTTCCTCACGAGGAGCCAGGCCCCGTCTGGCCGGATGACGAGCTGCCCGGCGAGGCAGCGTGGCGCCCACTGGGCGAAAGCCTCGTTGCCCGCGAGGACCGCGCCCTCGCGCGACACGTAGGCGCAAGGCCCCTCCACGAGCCCAACGATCTCCTGGGCCCACTGCAAGAGCGTGTCGCTAGGGAACATCCACTCGCCCGAAGCGCAGCGTCGCCACCGCCCATGCGGCCGCCGTCAAGAGCCCCACGATCACGAACTGGCCCGGCAGGAACTCGCCGTCCCACCCCTTCCAGCAGCCCATCGCCGCGACCAGCGTCCACTGGACCAGGTCGTTCGCCACCTCCACGCCCAGCCAGCCCGCCAGCGAGAGGATCGCCCAGATCACGCGGTCGGCGATGAGCAGCAGGATGATGCTCACCACCACGCCTCCCACGGAGCGCACGAACACGGAAAGTGCCATGCCGATCGCGACGAGTGCGAGGTCGGAGAAGAAGCTGGCGCCGTAGCCGAGCGCGAGACGCACGAGCGACTGGTCGCCCTGCGCGATGGCCTGGTCGACAGCGGGGGGGCCGAGCAAGACCCAGCCGAAGCTGATCGCCACCACGAAGGTGATCGCGACGGAGCACGCGGACAAGACCGCGAGCGCCACCGACTTCGCCGCGAGGATGCTCCAGCGCGGTACCGGACGCACCGCCAGCTCCCGGAGCGTGCGATCCGCGTGCTCCCCCGCCACTGAGCTCGCCGTGGCGAGGAGTAGCAGGAAGGGGATGACGACGAGGCTCCGCGCGTAGAGCACCCAGGCGCCCACCGTCACCACGTCGAAGGCGAAGAGGCCACGCACCGGCTGGCCATTGAAGCTCATCCCGTCTTGCCAGCCCGACACCCGCCAGGTGAGCACGGTGACGAAGGCAGCCACCAGCCCCGACACCACCAGCGTGCCGATGCCGCTTCCCCGCGTGAAGACCTTCAAGAGCTCGACCTTGACCATCGACAAGAACTGGCGCGGCATCAGGCCACCCCCGGCTCGGACGAGGTGACCGACAGAAAGAGCTCCTCGAGCGTGCCAGCGCGCGGCACGAGCGCGCCGACGTCGATGCCGGCCTGCACGAGCGCTCGGTTGAGCGCGGCCGTTTCCACGCCGCGTAGCGCGAGCAGCATCCGACCCTCCTCGCCATCGCCCATCACCTCGATGCCGCCGAGCTTCTCGATCACGCCGAGAGCCGCTGGGCGGTCCTGTGTCGCGACACCAACCTCCACCTGCACCGCGCCGCCGAGGCGTTTCACCAGCTCGGCGACGGTGCCCTCGGCCTTGAGCTGCCCGCGGTCGAGGATGCCCACCCGGTTGCACATCGCCTCCACCTCGACGAGGAGGTGACTCGACACGAACACCGTGAGCCGGTCGCGACGCACCAGCTCCTTCAGCAAGTCGCGAATCTCCTTCATGCCGCGAGGGTCGAGGCCGTTGGTGGGCTCGTCGAGCACCAGGAGCTTCGGCTTGCCCAACAGCGCCCGAGCGATGCCGAGCCGCTGCTTCATGCCGAGCGAGTAGCCGCGCACGGCCTCAGACGCGCGCTCGCGGAGACCCACCCGCTCCAGCGCCTCGTCGATGTCGGCTTCCGTGCCCCTGCCCGCGTAGGCCGCCGCGATGCGCAGGTTGTTGCGCCCCGACAGCCACTCCGAGAACGTAGGCGTTTCAACCAGCGATCCGATCTCGGCGCGCTGCCGAACCGAGTGCCGCTCACCAAACACCTCCACCTGCCCCGAATCCCGCTGTATGAGGCCGAGAATGGCGCGGATGGCCGTGGTCTTGCCCGCGCCATTCGGCCCGAGGAAACCATAGAGATCGCCCTGCTCCACGCGCAGGTCGAGGTGGTGCACGGCGGCGCGGCCCCCGTAACGACGACAGAGGCCCGCAACAGCGAGCGCGGGAACTTCACTTGTCAGCACGCCGATCCCCGTGTAGACAGCGGCCCCTGCTAACCCCCGGTGTCCCGATGATCGCGAGCTTGTTTGTCTTCGGCTGTATCGACCCGCAGCCCATCGACGGTGACACCAGCCTCTGGGACGACACCGGCGACGGCAGCGGCGACGGCGCCTCCACGATCTTCGACGTGCGCGACGGCACCATCGGCGATGGCGAGTCCGTCACGCTCAGCGGCGTGCTCGTGTCCTCGCCGCCCACCCGCGAGAACAGCGAGAGCGGGCGTTCCGACGGCTTCTTCATCCAGGACCCCGCAGGCGGCAAGAACAGCGGCCTCTACGTGTGGTCGGCGCAGGGTTTCGGCGACGAACTGACGGTGGAGATGGGCGACGAGCTCAAGATCTCCGGCGAGATCTCGGAGTACTACGACTGGACGGAGCTCGTGATCGGCGACGTCGGCAGCCTCGAGGTGACCGGCAACGGCACCCTGCCCGACCCCGTCGACCTCGGCGAGGGCGGCGACGTGGACTGGAACGCCTACGAGTCGGTCCCCGTCTCGCTCAGCAGCCAGGCAATCCTGTCCGTCAACACCTACAGCACCGGCTACCTCTCGGGCGGCGTGTGGCTCGACGACGGCTTCGTGTACAACGACTACGACTGCCGCGGCAGCTACGACAAGGTCACGGGCATCATCTTCTACCAGTACGAGGCCTGGTCGTTGAACAACCGGAGCGAGGCCGAGCTCGAAGGCTACGCGGCCCCGGGGCAGATCGACACGTCGATCACCGAGATCCGTCGCGACAGCGTGTGTGGCAAGGTGCGGGTGGAGAACGTTGTGGCCACCTCGCCGTCGTGGGGCGAGGAGGACGGGAAGACCTGGGTGTTCGCGCAGGACGCCGGCGGCGGCGAGTATAGCGGGATCGTCGTCTTCTACCCGACCCAGTTCATGGACGTGCAGGCGGGCGACCTCCTCACCGTCATCGGCGACGTGAGCGACTACTACGGCCTCACCGAGATCTACGTCGGCGAGGAAGGCGGCTTCGGCGTGACATCCGGCGGCGGAGAGCCCGTGGCCACCGAGATCACCGAGGTGCCGGAGGACTGGACGCCCTGGCAGTCGGCGCTGGTGACGCTCACCGACCTCACCGCCGTCACCGACCTGGAGTACGGGTCAGTCTTGACCGATCAGGGGGTCTACATCGACAACCTTTTCTACGACTTCGACGGCGAGGAAGGCGCGTTCTTCTCGAGCGTCACTGGCCCGCTCTACTACACGAGCTACGACGACATCCCCCAGTGGCTGGTGGAGCCGCGCAGCAGCGACGACCTCGTCTACGGCGACTGAGCGAAAATCGGCGCCCGACCGACGCGCGATCACGCCGAGCCGCGGCTAGATTCGCGCGCCGCGGAGGTTTGCCGTGCCTGTGACCCGTCGACAAGTGATCGCTGGCGCCGGCGCGCTGGCTGGCGCACAGGCCTGCAAACCCGAGGGCGCAGCCGACACCGGCGTGCCCGAGGCGGCCAGCGTCGACCACATCGTCTTCGTGATGATGGAGAACCGCTCCTACGACCACTTCCTCGGCGCGATGACGCTCCTGGAAGGTCGTGACGATCTCGACGGGCTGAGCGCGGCGATGTCGAACCCCGACGCGAGCGGCACCGCCGTCCCGGTGTACCCCAACGAGACCGACTGCCAGGACCCCGATCCACACCACGGGTGGAACTCCAGCCACGAGCAGTTCAACGAGGGCAAGAACGATGGCTTCATCGTGGACTACGGCGGTCCGGGCGTGATGCAATACATGACCCGCGACGACCTCCCCATCACATGGGCGCTGGCCGACGAGTACGCGGTGTGCGACCAGTACTTCTGCTCCGTGATGGGCCCCACCTGGCCCAACCGCTTCTACGGCCACTGCGGCACCAGCGACGGGATGACCGGCAACGACTTCCCACCCGGCGGCAGCTACGACCTGCCGCACGTGTGGGGGAAGCTCCGCGAGGCCGGGGTCTCCAGTCAATACTACTTCTCCGACCTTCCCTTCACGATCCTGATGACCGAGGCCAGCGACCCCGACAGCCTCCGGTACTTCGAGGACTTCGTCCGCGACGCCGAGCTCGGACGCCTGCCCTCGGTGAGCTGGGTCGACCCCGGTTTCGCCTTCAATGACGACCACCCGCCCCACCACGTGGCGATGGGCCAGGAGTTCCTCGCCGCCGTGTACAAGGCGCTCTCGAACTCGCCGCAGTGGAAGAAGACTCTCCTGGTGATCACCTACGACGAGCACGGCGGCTTCTTCGATCACGTGCCGCCGCCCACCACCGACGACGACTACGCCGCCGACGGCTTCGACCAGCTCGGCTTCCGCGTGCCCACCCTCTGCATCGGCCCCTGGGTGAAGCAGGGCGGCGTCAGCACCGTGTTCAACCACGCGAGCTGGCTCCGCTACATCTGCGACACCCACGGCATCGAGCCGTGGACCAAGCGCATCGCGGCGGCGAACTCCATCGCCGAGTGCCTCGACCTCGACCGCATGGGCCGGAACGAGCCGCTCGAGCCCATCGAGTTGCCCAGCTTCGACTACGACGACGACAGCGTGCCTGAGGCCTGCTACGGCCAGGGGGTTTTCGGTCCCCCCCCGCCAGCCGGCGAGGAGCCAGCCGGTCCGCCTTCGCCGCACGCCCAGTCGCCGGTGGGCGTCACCGAGCCCTGGCACGGGGTCTTCGCCGCGGTCTATCGCGAGGAGAACCGGCTAGGCGAGTGGAACGCCTTGCGACGCTGGATCCACGACTATGTGCGTGGAAAGCCGTACGTTCCGTTCAAGCGCGGCTAGAGGGTCCGGGGCCCACGGCGCATCCGGTCGAGGGCCTCCTCGGCCCGCGTCGCGTCGGGGTGGCCCTTGTCGCGGGCCGCCCGCTCGAGGCAGTCGATGGCCTCGTCGCGACGGCCCGTCACGCGGAGCAGGATCCCGAGGTGGTACAGGCCCGAGGTGTCCTCCGGGTTCATGTGGAGGGCCTCGCGGTACTTGGCCTCGGCGAGATCCACCTCGCCGCGCTGGAAGTAGTCCACGCCCTCCGCCACCCGCTCCGCCGACTCGTGGATGAGCTGCACCTCGAGGAAGGCCTTCACGCCGAGGTTGACGATGAGGAACTGCAAGGGACCGGTGAGCAAGAGCGCGAGGCCCTCCGCCGCCAGGAGCGTGGTCATCGGCACGTCGCCGAAGAGCGGCTTGCCCTTCCACGAGAAGCGCACCTTGGTGTAGCGCGCCTGGTCGGTCATGCGCTTGAGACGATCGCGCAGCTCGTTGAGCGAGCGCTCGATGGCTTTCGGGTCGATCTCCCAGTTGAAACGGTCGTCGGCCATGGCGGCTAGAACTCGGTGAGGGTGAGGTTGCACTCGTGGCTATCGCCGTCGAGCCAGGGGGCGGTGAGCGCGGAGACGATGCCTTCCGACGGGCAGGTGAAGTTGACCGTGGGACACCAGGATCCGCAGTCGGCGCGGTCGTTGCTCGCGAGCGCGTCGTAACCGAGGCAGGCGTTGCCGCTCCCAGCACAGGCGCGGAGCACCGGGTCGCCCACGCAGGCGCCCACGCAGGCGGGGTCGCAGGAGAGCTCAACGCTGGCGCCCGGGGTGCAGGCCATGTCGCCCGCCTCGCTCCATCCGCAGTCGCGCCACTCGCCGGCCTTCTCGCCAGTGCAGGGGTCAGTCACCGGCGGCAGCTCGGCGCGTTCAACCACGGTGACCGGCACCTCGGCCACGTTGTTGTCGTAGCTCTGCTCGGCGAAGCCAAGCTCCGGGTTGATCGTGATGCGAAGCGTGTAGTCGCCTGCGGCCAGCTCGGTGATGTCGATCCACTGGCAGTCGAGGTAGCTCGCATACGTGTCTGCCCAGCCCACCGAGATGCCCTGGTAATCGCAGGTGTAGCGACCCACCCCGCCGCCGCCGTAGTCCTCGGTGTCCATGAGGCAGAAGGCCTGCTTGCGTCCCTCGATGAGCACGGTGCCAAGGCTGTCGTAGAGCGCGTAGTCGGAGAAGGTGCTGAAGTGGTTGTGGTCGTGACAGGGGGAGTACTGGAAACCCGGCATGTCGCGCACGTCGCCGAAGAAGGCGTCGGCGCTGCCCTGGTTGGGCACCGTGGTGGTGAAGCGCAAGACGCGGCGCTGGCCAGCGGCGTCGACGCAGGCCTCCTCGACCGCACAGTTATCCTCGGCGAACGGGATGTCTTGCACGTCGAGCGAAATCCCGAGTCGCGCACTGTCGACCGTGAGGTCGGGGAGCGGGCAGGCGCCGTCGAGGTCGAGCACCATGCACTCGGCCTCCGCCTCGGGCACGCAGCAGGGCACGCAGCAGGCGTTGCCCTCGCCGCAGTCGCTCACCCCCTCCACGCAGGCGTCGCCGATGTCGAGGGGGCTGCCGCTGTCGCCCGTGTCGCCGCTGTCGCCAGAATCACCGCTGTCGCCGGAGTCGCCACTGTCCACCGGGGTGCTGTCGGCCACGACCGCCTGGTTCAGCACGGGCGGGTCGGGCTGGACGGGCGCGGGCTCGGGTGTGCAGGCGAGGAGCAGGAAGAACACGCGCGACTCGGGGTGCGCATAGTGTAGCCACCCGCGCGCAACACGGCGGGCGCGAGGGCTCGCGACGGGGCACACTGGCAAGGATGTCGCTCCTGTTGCTCGGTCTCGCCACCGCTCTCGCCGCCCCGGACCGCTTCTCCACCTTCGCCCTTGGCGAGGGTCGCGGCTGGGTCGCTCGGCTCGACCCGACCGAGGGCACCGCCACGCGTGCTTTCGGGCCCCCCATCTCGCTGGGACGACTCGGCGGCGAGCGCGATCTCGTGGCCGCGCTCGACGACTTCATCGAGAGAAACCCTCGACTGTTCGGCGTGGTCCCCAGCGACCTGGTGCTGCGATCGGCCGCCTACCTGGCCCGGAACGACACCTGGTACGTGGACTACGCGCGCCAGTGGCAAGGTCACCCGGTGTGGAGCGCCGGTGCCACGTTCCGCGTTCGCGGCGGCAAGATCGTGATGATCGGCGTGGACACGGTGCCCTCGCTGCGGGTGGTCGAGACCGTCCCCGGGGGGGCGGTGATCCTCCCTCGCGACGGCGGTTACCGACTCGCGCGCGTGCTTCGTCGCGACACCATCTCGCCTCCCGGTCGCTGGACGGTGCTCGTCGACAGCCAGACCGGTGAGGAACTATACGCAACCAACGCCGTACGTTTCCTCGACGGCGTACTCAGCGCCGAACACGACACCCGCAACGCTGAGAGCGGCACCACCACCTCGCCCCTCCGCTTCGCCACGCTCGAGTCGGCCTCCGGAGCCACGGTGGTGACCGGCAGCGACGGCAGCTTCAGCATCGACGAGGCCGAGAGCTGGACCGCGTACCTCGAGGGCCCCTACGTGCGGGTGACCAACGAGGGCGGTGACGAGGGACAGCTCGCGGTCCTTGACGACTCGCCCCTCTTCGACAGCATCGCGGCCACGCAAGCCGAGATCGACAGCTTCGTCTACCTGCACCAGGTGCGCGACTGGGCGCAGCTTTTCTCCCCCGGGCTCGCCTTCCTCGACACGCAGGTGCGTTCCAAGGTCAACGCCAGCGTCACCTGCTACGCCTACTGGGACGGCGCGGTGAACTTCGGCATCGAGGGCGACGGCTGCGGCAACGCCGGGCAGATCGCCGACTCGAACTACCACGAGTGGGGCCACGGATTCCACGAGAACAGCGTGCTGAGCGGCACCGTCGACGGCACCATCGGCGAGGCGGCCGGCGACCTCGTGGCGGTGATGCAGACGCTCGACTCCGCCATCGCCCCTGGCTTCTACGACGACGGTGACCCTATCCGCGACCTCACCACATTCCGGTATTATCCCGAGGATATTCGCGATAACGTTTACCAGGACTCGATCATCTACTCCGGCGCCGCCTGGGACCTGCTGGTGGAACTGCAGTCGCTCTACGGCGAGAGCGCCTCGGAGAAGGGCTCCGCCTGGGAGATCTCCTCGCGCCTCCTCGTCGACTCGCTCGCCGGGGGGCCCACCATCGAGACCATCTTCGACGAGTACATGCTCGCCGACGACGACAACGCCAACCTCGCCGACGGCACGCCCCACCTGTGCCTGATCGTGGACACCTTTGGCAACCACGGGCTCGGACCGGCGGTCGTGAGCTTCCCAGCCACCGTCGCGCACGCGCCCATCGAGAACCAGCCCGCCGACACCGACATCGCGGTGATCGCCAACGTGAGGAGCCTCGCCCCGGGCTGCATCGAGCTCGACCTGGGCGCGGTGCGCGTGTCGTGGACGACGGACGGGGAAGACTGGACCGACACCCCGCTCGCGCTCGCCGACGGCATCGCAAGCGGAGCATTGCCCGGCCAGCCCAATGGCACAGTGATTCACTACGCGATCATCGCCGTCGCCGGCGACGGTGACGAACTGCGATTCCCCGCGGTGGGCGCGCATAGCTTCTACGTGGGCGCGCTGGAGGAGAGCTGGTGCGAGGACTTCAGCGCCAGCGACGGCGGCTTCACGCACGCCGCCCTCTCGGGCAGTGGAAGCAGCGCCGACGACTGGGCCTTCGGCGCGCCCATCGGCATGTCGGGCGACCCCTACGGCGCGTACACCGGCGAGACCGCGTGGGGCAACGACTTCGATCGCGACGGTGCCTACCCCTACGAGGTAGTCAACCGGCTCTACTCGCTCCCTCTCGAAGTCGACACCGGAGGGCCGATCGTCGTGCAGTTCCGTCGCTGGCTCACCCTCGACGTCGAGGGTGGCGACCACGCGCGGGTGTACGTCAACGAGGCCGAGGCCTGGACGACCGAGGTGGCTGCCGACGAGGACTGGATCCAAGCCACCCTCGTCGTCTCACCCGCGAGCTCGCCGGTGACGCTCAGCTGGGAGCTCGAGAGTGACGACAATGACTCCGCCGGCGGCTGGACCATCGACGACGCCTGCGTGTACCGCACCACCCTCGACACGCCGGTCGACACCGGCGACACGGCCGGAGCCATCGACACGGGCGACAGCGCCGATGACACCGATTCCGGCGGTCGCGACACCTCCGTGCGCGAAGACACCGCCACGCCCCCCGGCGACGAGCCCTGCAGCTGTCGCGATGGGAGCGCGGTGGGTGCGCTGCTGCTCCTCGGCCTCAGGCGCCGACGTTAGCGCGCGTCGCTAGTTGCAGATCTGCGTGCCCCACTTGTCGATGTCGTCGGACTCGTCGCAGTCCTCGTAGTCCTCGGTGGTCCCCGAGATGCGCACGTCGATGTCGTAGAGCGGGGTGGCCACGCCCGTGAGCTGGATGAAGTCCGCCTCGGTCATCATGCCCGCGTCGACCGTGCCCGACCAGGTGGCCTCGCCAAGCAGCGTGTAGCCCGCGTCGGTGACGCCCCAGAACTCCACCGCGAGGCGGTCGTTCACCGTGTAGTAGCCGTTGTTGGCGACGGAGTACCACACCCAGACCGAGCCGCCTTCGCACTCGTCGGCGCAGACGTCGCGGAGCACGGGGTACAGGCTGTTGATCTGCTCGACCGGCGCACCGGCGCGGAAGTTGTTCGCGCCCTGCCAGTTCGGCACGGGATCCTCGGGCATCTCCGAGTTGTCGCCGATGTTGGTGAGCGAGTAGTCGCTCTGGTGCCACACTGGGCGCGCCTGCGTGAAGCCGGCGCTGTCGGTGAGCACGCGGATCTTGCCGCCCGAGTCGTAGGTGACGATGTCAGCGTCGCCGTCGTTGTCGGCATCGACGATGGGCACCGGGCCCGCGCAGGTGGGCGCGGTGAGCGAGTAGTCGGCGAGGGTGTCGCCCGTCTTGCCGTCGATGATCAAGAGCGCCGAGGGGGACTGCCACACGATCTCCCAGGTGCCGTTGCCGTCGAAGTCGTAGGCCGACACGCCACCGCGACCGCTGCCGCTCCCCGGGGCCTCGATCGACATCACCTCGTTGCCGTTCATGTCGAGCACGAAGAGATCGGTCGTCGTGGCGATGAGCGCCTCGGGGTAGGTGTCGCCGTCGATGTCGGCGATCGCCGGGGTGGTGGCGAGCCCGCCGCCGAGGTCGAAGGTCCACAGCACGTTGCCGTTGGCGTCCATGGTGTACACGCCGTAGTTCCCCACGGAGACGACTTCGGGCGAGCCGTCCTTGTCGAGGTCGGCCACCGCAACCGTGCCGTCAGCCTCGCCGTTGGCCCAGATGCTGTTGCCGTCAGGATCGTAGGCGGCGTTTCCCACCACGACTTCCCACACGCCGTCGCCGTCGAGGTCGGCGGCGATGCTGTGGCCGTAGGAGTTGCCAACGCCGAGACCGTCGCCCTCGGTGCCGTTGCCGCGCACGTCGCCGTTGGTGCCGTCGATGATTCGGCTGCCGTGGTACACCTCGGCGCTGCCGTCGGCGTCGAGATCGGCCATGCCGAAGGCGCCACACGTGCCCTTGTTCTTGCCGTAGGAGGAGGGGCCGGTCCACACCACGCGGCCCTCGTTGTCGTAGGCGGTGACGGTGTAGTTGCTGTCGGCCACCACGTTGGGCAGACCGTCGCCGTCGACGTCGCCGATGGCGGAGAGCTGGTTCATCGAGTTCGACAGCGTGGCTTGCCACTCCGAGGAGCCGTCCTCGGCCGACACCACCCAGAGCACGGCCGAGCTGTCGAACACCACCACGTCAGGAACGTCGGAATCGTCCACGACCCCGTCGCTGTTGTCGTCGGTGATCTGGCCCACGACCGCGGGGCTGTAGGTGCCGCTGCCCACCTGCTTCTCCCAGAGGACCTCGAGATTCCAGTCAGGCTGGCGCGGCCCACCCTCGCAGTCGGCGTCCTGCGCCACCGCCTCGGCGGCGAAGCTGCGCTCGTCGCAGTAGTCCGGCATCACCGTGCCGCCGCCGCTGTCGGTGTCGATGTCGGTATCGGCGGTGTCCTGCGGGGGCTGCCAGTCGCCACCGGAGTCGAACTCCGTCGTCGGATCGTCCTTGGAGGTGAGCTCGTTATCGGTCACGCAGCCGATGGCGGCGAGGGCGAGGAGTGAGGGCCAACCGAACCGGGACATACGAACCTCCGAGAAAGTGACGCGAGCGGCGCGCGTCGGGACACGTGATCATGCCACGGCCTGACTCCGGCTACAACGACGAGACGGTGAAATGTGTGACGCCGTTAGAGGATTGAGAGGCCACCGTCGGCGACGAGCACCTGCCCGTTGATCCAGTAGCTGCGGGGATCCACGAGGAGTTCGACGATCGACGCGATGTCGTCGGGCTCCGCGATCCGGCCCAGAGGGGTGTGTCGCGACGCGAGCTCCACCATCTTTTCCCCCTCTGGAAAGTACCGAAGCGCGTCGGTGCGCACGAGGCCGCCGCACACGGTGTTCACCCGCACGCGAGGGGCCAACTCCACCGCGAGCTGCCGGGTGAGCGCCTCCATCCCCGCCTTGGCGGCGCCCATCGCGGCATAGCCGGGCACGTGTCGCGACGAGCCCATCGACGAGAGCCCCACGACGGTGGCCCCAGTCGCGAGCGGGCAGAGCTTGGTGAGCAACCAGAAGGGACGCAATGACGATTCCATCGTCAGGTCCCACTGGGCGGTGCGGATCTTGTCGAAGGGCTTGAGCACGCCGATGGCGGCGTTGTGCACCAGCACATCGACACTGTCGAACGTTCCTGCGATGCGCCGGAGGTCCTCCTCGCTGCGCACGTTGCCCTGCACCAGCACCGCCCGCGCGCCCTGGGCTTCCACGTCGGCGGCGACTGATCGCGCGGCCTCCTCGCCCTGGAGGTAGTTCACGAGGATCGAGCGACCCGGCGCCGCGAGACGACGGGCGATGGCCGCGCCGATACCCCGGCTGCTGCCGGTCACCACGATGTTCATGGCCGCCGGCTTATCCCCGGCGACGTCGCACCTGGTTGACCAACGCACGCAGCTCGCCCACCCGCAGGGCCCAGCCCACACCGAGGAAGACTGGCGACGTGACCAGCCCGAGCACCACGATCCGCCAGAGGGCATCGACGCGACCGTAGTTGAACGCGGGGAGGAGCCCGCGGACGATGACGCCGACCCCGAAAGCCACGGCGGCCGCCACCACGAGCTTGAGCACGTCGAGACCCACGCCGTCGCCCTCCTTGACCTCCCGCGCGAGCTTGGCGTAGAGCACAAAAACGTAGGCCGTCACCGCGAGTGACGAGGCGAGCGCGAGGCCCAGGGCCCCCCAGGTGCGCGCGCCCAGCGCGTAGATGGGCAAGGACAGCACGAGCAGGATCGTCCCGAAGAGCGTCGGCACCCAGGTGAGACCTCGGGCGTAGAAACCTCGCGCCAGGAGGGTCTGTACCGTCCACGGGCCGAGAGCGAGCGAGAAGACCGCGAGACAAGCGGCGAGCTGGTCGAGGCGGGCGGGCGGGATCCGGGTGGCCGAGTACACGAAGGTGCCCACCTCCACGCCGGCCACGCTGAGACCGACCTGGGCGCCGAAGGCCAGCACGAGAGAGCGCACGACCGCCGTGCGCAACAAGGCCCAGGCCTCCGCGCGCCGCTCCGCCGCGTACAAGCGCGCCAACTCCGGGTAGGCCGCCATGCCCATCGCGAATCCGAAAACGCCGATCGGCACCCGCATCAGCGCCTTGGCGTAGTTGAGCGTGGCCACGTCGCCGGTGCTGCCGGCCGCGAAATGCGTCCACACGAGGTCGTCGAAGCCCACGAGCGAGAAGGCCAGCATGATCGGCAAGGCACCCCGCAGGTAGGCGTGCAAATCGGGGTCGCGGAGGCTGAAGATCGGCTGCCACCGGAGCCCCACGCGCAGCGCCGCGACCAGCGGCAAGAGGAAGGGCCCGAGGAAACTGCCCACGAGCACGCCCCAGGCGAAGCCCTCTGCCGAGCCACCCAGCCAACCACCGAGGATGATCCCAAGGTTGTAGATCAGCGGCGCGAGCGCAGGCACGAGGTGCTTGTCTTTCGACAACAGGGCCGCGCCGAGCAAACCACTCAAGACGTGGAAGAGCTGCGCCGGGAGCACGATCCGGCTGAGGTACACGAGCTTCGCCTGGGCCTCGGCGTCGAAACCCGGGAAGAACCAGGCGCAGAGCCAGGGCATGCCCACCATCAAGAGCGGCATGAGCAACAGCGCCAGGCCCACGATGAAGTTCGCCACGTGGGAAAAGGCGCGCCAAGCTCGTTCCTCGTCGCCCTCCGCCGAGAAGCGCGTGAACATCAGGATGAACACGATGGAGAGCGCCCCCCCGCTCACGATGTGGGTGAGCAGGTCGGGGATGCGGAAGGCCGCCGCGTACACGTCGGCCTCGATGCCCACGCCGAGCGTCTGGCCGAGCACTGCGTCGCGGACAAGGCCCAGCACCCGCGAGAGCATCAACGCCACGGTCCATACCAGCGCCGCGGCCGTCAGCTTGCGAGACACGCCGCCGATCTATCCTCCCCGGGCCACCGCGTGGCGGCCCCCGTCCCGGGGCGCTAAGCGGCGCCCCCACGGAGTTCCCGACATGATGTACCTCATCACCCTCGAGCTCAACGCTCGCCCCGCCGACCAGTACGCCGACCTCGAGAAGGCGATCAAGGCGCTCGGCAACTGGTCCAACCGCATGCGCGGCGTGTGGATGGTGGAAACGCGCTTCAGCGCCCAGCAAATCCGCGACCTGCTCAAGCCGAGCATCGTGGCTGGCCAGGATCGCATGTTCGTGTCCCGCATGACCACATCCTGGGCCGGGACCGGCATGGGCGACGGTTTCCAGGACTGGATGAACCGCCGCAACTTCAACGCGCCCACCAAGTAGTCCTCAGGTGACCGGCGCCCCCTTGCGCGCCGTGCTCGAGTCACCGCTTGGACCGCTCGTGGCCGTGGCGAACCGCGAAGGCGCGCTGTTGTCGCTCGGCCGCGCCGCCCCCGGCACTGCCCTGTCGCGACACGAGGCCTTCGCGCTCCTGGAGACCGAGCTTGCCCGATACTGGGCTGGAGAGGCGGTCAGCTTCACGGCCCCGGTGGCGCCGGTGGGCACGCCCTTCCAGTCGCGGGTGTGGTCCGCCCTCCGCGCCATCCCCTGGGGCCGGGCCATCAGCTACTCGGAGCTCGCCTCGCGCGTGGGCTCCAACCCGCGCGCGGTAGGACAGGCCAACGCGGCCAACCCCGTGGGCATCGTCGTCCCCTGCCATCGCGTGATTGGCGGCGACGGCCGTCTCGTTGGCTACGCGGGCGGCCTGGAAATGAAGCGCTTCCTGCTCAAGCTAGAGCGGGTGATCCTGCTCTAGGCCTCTTCGCAGCTCTCGGTGAGGATGGTCACCTGCGCGGCGCCGGCCTCGGCGAACCCGAGGCCCACCTTGAACTTGAGCTTGGCGCTGCCGGTGTCGATGGTGAGCGGCCCCGGCTTCAGCGTGCTGAGGAACGAGATGTGCTTCGGCAGCACGCCGAACTCGCCGAGCTCGCCCGGGGCGGTGACCGAGTTGGCCGTGCCCTCCCAGGCGATCTTGCGCGGCGTGACGACGCGAACGGCGAGCGACCGGGACTCAAGCAGGCTGTACTGCGTCTGATAAAACTCCAAGTCGCGTCCGGTATCAGGCGCTTCAAGCTGATCGACATTCGTGATATTTTTCTGAGTGCGACTGATCTCGATCCGTGTCGTAGCCCTATATTGCGGAGTCGCCAGCAAGGTCGCCACAAGTCCAACAACGAGAGCCGCGGCGATCACGGCGAGGATCACCTTTTTCCAACGCAGCACCATGTGCCAGTACCGTACGAGGACTGGCGGCGCGTCGCTCCGCACGGCTTCCGACGTTGCGAAGTTCGGCCCGAGCGTTACAACGGGACCTACGATGTCATTCTGATGCAGCATCGATTTTTACCGAACTTCCTTGCAATCGTAAGTTTTGGGTCATGTCCGCGCGTACAATCGCCGACAACGGCTTGCGTCGGATCAAGCCAATCCGCCGCTGCGACCGCTTCCAGGCACGGCGGTTCGCGCCTCCTGTGCTGCCAAGGCATTGGAGATGTAAGCGACCGACAAGGCGAAAACCGCCATAATCGAAGGCACACGAAGCGGATAGTCCGCCACACTCGCCAGTGCAAGCATGGCGACAATGACCAACCCAGTACGCCCAACGGCTTCTATTCGTCCGCCGCCCGCGCCCGCCAAGCGTCGGGCGGCGATCAAAAACATCGCGACCGCGACCGTCAACAGGATGATGGCCGGCAATCCGCCCGTCATTACCGCTTCAAGCCAATCATTATGCGCGTGGTTGAGGTACGTCGGTGTCAGCAGCGCGTCCGGCTCGAGAATCTGGTAAGGACCGACAAAAGCGCCAATGCCCGTTCCGAATGGGAAGTAGATCGCCGCCAGATGAGCGACGGGTCCCCACACCCGCAATCGCAACTCATCTCCAGCGTTCACGTCAAGCATCCGGTCAAGCGCTTCGGCGCGTCCGAGCGCAACGACGATCGCACCGACAGCGATCACGAGCGAGCCTATCGCAGCGGCTGTGACCCATCCCGTGCCACGCAACGTGCGAGCCGCCTCTCGGGCGGCGGCGCCACCTCCAACAATCCAAATAGCGCCGACGCTTCCCGCCAATCCAAGCGCCAGACCGGCGCGAGAGCCAGTCGTGAGGATGAACACCACTAAGGTAAGAAGAGCGCCCGCGCCCGCGATGAGCCGCAGCCTCGCCATCTTGGCGGTCTCTGCCGACGCGACAATCAGGGCGATCAGCGGGCCCGAGATGGCCAACAAAACAGCCTGATGATTACGATTGGCGAAAAGCCCAACGGCAGAGTCATAGTTGGTGACGCGGTAGAGGTACAGCGGACCTCGATGCCCGCCGAGCAGTTGCAGAATCCCGAGGATAGCCGAGCATGCCGTCAAAGCCGCGATCGTGACGGCGAGGAGCACCATCCTCCGACGATCGAGCCGCATGCCCAGGAGCAGAACGGCGAGAGGCAGGAGCAGCGAAAAGGCGGCGTTCGCCGTCGCGGCCGGGTCCATGCTCCACGGACGCCATTTCGGCCTGAGCCCGATCGTTTCGTTGATCATGACCAGCACGTCCCGCTCGGGCAATTGGGTCCATAGGGCAGGAGGCAAGGGGATGAGATGAAGGACAGGCAGCAGAACTAGCGCGGCGGCACTTCCCAAAACCCATCGGCGGCGCGCCAAAAGGGTTGTCCAATC
>SXGU01155714.1_pt1 | contig 30254 bp, 36 predicted proteins | sample 3174531 | NCBI WGS metagenome assembly SXGU01 (sample SAMN11356863, study PRJNA531348) | freshwater metagenome | isolation source: freshwater sample F1-140 | place: China: Fuxian Lake, Yuxi | collected 2017-12-25 | reverse complement strand
CCTGCCCCCGCAACCAATTTCTTCTCGGTACGAACACCAAAAATTGGTTATATTCTGGTTTTTTGATAAGATTCTTTCGGGATGCGAAGTCCTATTTAAACCAATCCTTTAGTAGTTTGACTAAAAGCTTAATTTTGCGGTTGGTTTCTACTAGAACATTGTTCAATTCTTTAGTTATGTATTTTGTCAAATAGAAGACGAGTCATCAATTTCTTTGCTTCATCCATTGCATTTTGACCATCACTTAATTTTATCTTTGGTGGATAACCAATATTTTCAACAAATCTTCCATCTTTGTATACCCAATAATCAGTTGCCATTTGAATATTAATTTTACTAGAAGGCAAGACAACAAAACCCATATTACCAAAGTGACAAAAGCCTCCTGTATTTGTTCCTATTGTTATTGCATGAGGATGGCCTTCGAAAGCTTCAACTATTGATTCACAACTTGAAGCACAATCTCGATCAGTCAATATAAGGATTGGTTTATTATATCCTTTTTTAGCATTAAAACTTGGTCCACTAGTAGACATAACTTTTTCTTCTTCAATTTTATTAACAACCGCATGGTCATAATTTACTTTAGCTTCATCTCTTTTCTTCAAAAGATAATCAGGTATTAAATTGCCCTTTGCCTTAAGTTTTAGAATTCTTATTTGGTAATTATTATATAGCATCGCCTGTGTTTCAGGTGTTTTACTCTTTATTTGAAAGTCAATATTTGAAGGATGATCTTGTCCATAGAGATAATCCGCCAAAGCTAATCCCATTGAATCATCTCCGCCTCCATTACCTCGAAGATCAATAATAATTCCATTTGATTTTTTAGCATCAACTACGGATTCTAAAAAACCATTCCACACTTCATCTTCATACTTGGGCAGAGTTGAGATTGAAATAATTGAGACTCTTTTTTTACGAATAAGAAAGTCTGTTTTGAACCATGGTGGATTTTCTGATTGATATATATTTTTACCAATATTTATTTTTTCTTTCACGTGCTCACGTTGAGAGCTGCATTTTTTTCCATTGTGTCTTGCCATCAAGTGGGCATCATTAATAGCAAGTAGTGCCTCATCAATTTTCCTACATAACTCTGCAACATTAAGATCAGTTGCTGAATTTGAAAGTTCTGTTAATTCACTTAATGCTTTATTCATATCCTTTTGAGGAATAAATTTTCTTCCACCGTAGCCATTCTGAAGAAAATGAATGAAATAATTTACATCAGATGCTATTTCTTTTTTAGAAACATTCTCAGGTGGCTCTAAGTTAAAATCATCTGAAAGCAGGAAATTATTATTTTTATTTATGGATGAACATCCGGAAATAATGAGCATAGATATGTTCAAAAAAAGTAACAAGTTTTTTTTGATGATCCTGAGAAAAATTATCGCCATTCGTATTTCCTTTTTAATTCTTCGTAAACATTAAAAACAATTGGGCACGAAGAGCAGTTGCTAATAAATCCTAATAGACGAGAAAGAAATCCTTTATCTTCGAGATATGGATAGTTTCTGCATATTTGTGGTCGTGAATTATAAATTGAGCATTTGTTATCAGAAAGAAAAAGGCAAGGAGATTTAAACAGGTCGCATTTTCTGCATTTTTTCGAAAGAACTTATTTTGAAATTCCATTGATGATGACAATGTTTCTTGGGCAATTCTTTCAATGCCGACCTGTTTTATTTCAAATTCTAAGCTGCAACAACAATTTGCACAAGATTTACAGTCAATATGGGTAAAATATTTTTTTGAAAAAACCACTACAGTTTTATCTAAATTTTTTGGTGAATGGAACTTGAGCCAAGATCTGAATTCGAAATTTTCTTCTTGATTCTGCTCGCTTAATTTTTTTATTGCTTTTAAATCAGTAATCACAAAACTCATTGAAATTTTACCATTTTAAAATCTCAAACCTTTTAAATGACGTTTATAAAGAGCATCTGGTACTAGAATTGATTTCTCTTCTTGATTTTTAAGAACTCCGTAGGCCATATCGTAATCTGCACTAATTACAAATGGGAAAATACTCGAATTCAAAACATTTAAAATCATTGAGTCTGAACTTGAAAGGCAAGTTTCTTCAGAAACTGAATACATATTTTCCCATTCAAGTGGTTTAGCAAAATATTTATCTGACTCACCAGTTCTCATTTCAATATAATTGAGTTGCAGAGATTCAGATAAAATATTCCAAGATTCCAAAAGTTGGCCATCTAAATATTCTTTACAAAGTTCAACCCAGCCGATTTGGCCAGATTGAGTTCTTGGTAGAAATATTTTTTTACAATTCTTTATTCGTATATCCGTTAAAATAGGCAATTCATCGTCTTTTGCTTGATTGTCAATCCAGCCTCTTTGAGAAATTAAAACCTTTTTGGCCGCAGCAGAAATTTTCCATTTTGAATTTGAGCTTAGCATATCCATTAAGGTTTCAGTAATAATTAATTTTCTTTGAAAATCAATAAGCTCAGTTCGATTGGTTACAGTACTATAAAGTTTGATTTTATAGTCCACTAATTTTTCAAAAAGAAATTGTGATTCTTCATTGAATGGATGATTTTCTTCAGCAAGAGCAATTAGAAAATTAGAAAATTAGAATCAACAAGGCAACCATTATTATTTGCTAACCCTTTTAGGTAAACATCAACGTCTGAAAAAGGAATCACTTGCCCCATTATAACTCTACTTCTTTTGCTGCAATTCCAGTTTCTTTTTTATCTGGCAGTTGGCTAGTGACTTCTTCGATAACTTTTACAAGTTTGTCGGAAGGTTCTCTTTTTTTCATCTGTTTTAATTTTTTTAAGGCCTCAACAGTTCCGCCTTTTTTTGGTAATCGATCTTGTTTTGGCATTAGAAACTCCTTTGGGTTTATAGTAATTTATAACACAGATTTTTGAGCCTATAAACCTTTGAAACAATTGCCGTATTCCAAACAGTATTTCCTTTTCGATTTTTATATCCAAGCCGTTCAAGTTCATTTGCGACCTGAGTTGTTGAGTAACTACGACGCCCCCGCAGTTCCACAACCAATCTGCAAATTTTCATTTCTGATTTATTAGGTGCAAGTTTGCCATCACGGATCATATACCCATAAGGTGGGGAGTTGTTTGTATAATTCTTCGGATCTGTGGATCTACCGACTTTACCTATTTGTACTCCGGCGCCATTTAAAAGTTTTAAAATTACAGATTTTGCAACACCAAGCTTTCGACCAGTTTGGCTTGCAGAAAGTCGCTTTTGCACAAATAATTCCTTGATTTCTTCAATATTGAGAAATTTGGGATTGACATTGATCTGAATAAAATCAATAATGTAACAGGTGTTCGTACAGTATTCGGGTTGATCAACCATTTTCATATCAAAGTAGCTAACTTGCTGCATAAAAAATTTAAAAGACTAAGCAAAACTATTATTGCTCGCTAGTAAGGAACTCTCTCCTTAGAGTGAGAGGGTTTAAAAAAATATTATTTATTTAAACGCCTCACTTGAATTTAAATTTACCATAAGAATTTTAAAAATCAAAAATTCATAAGTTGTACTTGGTAAAATACTTTTCAAGCAAATAAGAATAATCAGATAAAATTTTATACAAGAGAGGTCAATTATGCCAAAGTTGTATGAGTATCTCGGAATCATCGTCTTTTTTTATTCTAATGAGCACGAGCCTATACATGTTCATGGCCGCTACGGAGAATTTGAAAGTAAAATTGAAATTGTTCTCAAAAATGGTATTGTTCACGCCATTAAGTTACAAAAGGTCGCTGGCAAAAAGCCTCTTCCACCAACTCAAGCTAAAAATTTCAAAAATCTTGTCAATAAACTATCAGATGAAATCACACAAAGCTGGATTAATTACTTTGTTTATCATAAAAAAATTATCACAAAAAAAATTGCGGGGAAATTATGAAAATTTCCTCCTCTAGAATCAAAAGTTCGCCAATTATAAAAATTCTCAATGTTAAATACTTAAAGGATTATAAACTCTCTTTAGATTTTATAGATGGAAAAACTCAAATTGTTGATTTTGAACCATTTCTATCAACCTCCCTTCACCCAGAAATCAAAAAATACTTAAAACCGCAAAACTTTAAAAAATTCAAACTTGAAGGTGGAGAGTTAATGTGGGGGGATTACGATTTGATATTTCCCATTATGGATTTATATCATAATCGAATTCGTTAAATATCGCTACTAAGAATAAAGTCCCAATTAACTCCCGACATTCTGTGTGCCACAACACTCGCGGTTGCCTGTACTTCAAATTTTTTTGATAAAAAATTATCTAAACTTGAACCATTTGGCGCGCAAAACATATGACTTGCATCCACCACTGGACCACTACCAGCCTCTGCAAATGGTCCATATTGAAAATGTAAAAGTGGCAAACGTTGACCGTTACTTTTCATTACTAAATCCTTCTTACCTTCTAAAGATAAAAAGCCCTTACTACGAAATTCCTCGCTTAATGAATTTGAAATATCTAATACCTGTTTGTAAGAAAGAGTATAAAAATTTAAATTATCAACATGATGAAAAGGCAACCAACTAAATTTCTTCAATAATCTAACGACTCGATTTTCACCTTGTGCAGGATTCATCGAAATTGCATAGCCGCGGCCACATAAAAGATAATTGAGAAATAATTTCTTTCTAAGCAGCTTTGATGGTATTCTTTTCCCTAAAAAATCTTTGCGAACTTTTAAATCACAAAGGTACCAACATTTTTGTGAGTTGTTGCCAAACTTAATTTTTCTAAGAACACCTGCCGCACAACCCACAACCTCACTTTTGTATATAGCCAAATTGAATTGAATTAAACCCAAACGTTTAAAAAAGGCAAAATAATCATCACCATGATCTAACTTAAAAAAATCACTTCCAAATGGGTACTCGACATCACTTTCTAGTTTTTGAACTAAAGCTCCATAATCAGAAAAGTTTGAATTAACAGAAATAATTTTAATACTCATGGGATATAGTCAGCAATTCTAGACGGCGGCATAGGAGTCTCCAAAATCCATCGTCGCTTTCTTGAACGCCATAAACCTAAATACATGTCGTTAAAAAGAGTAGCACCAAGACGTAGCCCCTGTTCAATGTGATACTGATTTTCTTTGGATTTCAAAAAAGGTTGTTTGAGAATATCAAAAAAATCTTCCGAATGTTTAATATCTAATTTGTGATGGAGAGTATAATGAATCATTTTTTCATCGGGCCCCATGCTATCTCTGAATATCTGAAACACTTTGGTACTTAGCAAAAACAAATTGGCATAAATTAAATTTATATGATATAAAATTACATTCTTCAATCAAAAGAGAGCAGGCTCTTAAATTTTATCTTAAAAATGGATATACTCATGTCAAAAGTTCGAAGCTCTTTGTAAAGGAGGTACTATGAGTGATCTTGAGTATTATGCAGTTATTTTTACCTCCGAGCTTTCTGGGATTGATTCAATTGGCTATAATGAGATGGCAGAAAAAATGGTTGAACTTGCAAAAAATCAAAATGGTTTTCTCGGAATTGAAAGTGCGAGAGGAGCTGATAATTGTGGAATTACGATTTCTTATTGGAAATCTATAAATGATATTAATGCATGGAAGATTAATAGCGAGCATTTATTAGCACAAGAGCATGGTCGAAATAAATGGTACAAATCTTTTAAAACTCGGATTTGTAAAGTTCAGAGAGAAAAAGAAAACAATAACAATTATCGAACATGGACAGTTGAAAAATGAAATATTGGGTATTTGATCTTGATGGCACATTAACTGATTCTTTTGGACCATATTTTACTTTGGTTGAAAATTTAATTATGGAAGCTGCTCGGTCTTTTGAGCACAACCAATTAGAGCAAGTTGGCAAAGCCATTGGGATCACTACAATTGCTCATAATCTCATAAACAGTTTTTCTGCACAAAAGAATTTCGTCAGTGTATACAATCCAGTTTTAAAAATTTGGGAGATATAAAATGAATCAATATATTTTAGAAATTGAAAATACTCTTTCTTTGTCTCCCAAACGAATTTCTTCGCAACATCCAGAAAGTTATATTGGCGGAGGACAATCAAAATTACGTTTTATAGGATTACGTGTACCTCAACTTCAACAGGCCATGCGCAATGGTTTTTCTTTTTCCAATGAAGAACCAGATCAGCAAGCTAAAATATGGGATTATATTTGGTGGAATTCAGATTGTTACGAAGTCATGTCGCTGGCTCTATCTTGGTACTATGATAGTAAGCAAAGAAAAAATCTAAGTCAGTACTGGTCGAAACTCAAAAAGTGGTCAGAGAAGATCGACAATTGGGCGCACTCAGATAGCCTGTCGGGAATTTTTGCTCGTATCTTAGAGGAAAATCCTGAAAAAGTTTACCCAACTCTAGTTGAATGGAACTCATCTACAAACCCGTGGTTGAGAAGACTTTCTATTGTAAGTCTTCTATATTATAGTTCACAACGGAAAAAGTTTTTACCGCTAAAAAAAATTTTGACTCTTGTCCAATCGCAACTTTATTACGACCACTACTATGTTCAAAAAGGAGTTGGTTGGACCTTGCGTGAAGCGTATAATGTTTATCCAAAAAGTACATTGTTATTCCTGAAAAAAAATATTAGAAATATAAGTGCTCAAGCTTTTTCTGCAGCTACAGAAAAATTGTCATCAGAACAAAAAATGCAGTTAAAGGAGCTTAGAAAACGAAAAACAGTTGGAAAGCGAAATCTATTTAAAATTAAAAACAAAAAATAGAATTGTTTGGCTTCTGTCGAAATTGAAGGTATTAATTTAATGATATTAGGGGAAATTTCAAATTATGACTTTAAATTCCACAACAAGGTTTAGTGATCGAGTAGATAATTACGTAAAATATCGGCCAAGATATCCTGACGACATAATTGATTTTTTCAACTCAAAGCTTGGTATGAATAGCAATCATGTGATTGTTGATGTTGGCTCTGGCACTGGAATATCTTCAGAATTATTTTTGAAGAACGGAAATTCAGTTTTTGCAGTCGAGCCCAATAAAAATATGCGTGAGAGTGCAGAAAAATCATTAAATGAATTTTCGCACTTTCATAGTGTTAATGGCTCCTCTGAAAAAACGGGATTACCCAATCAATGTGCGGACTTTATAATTGCAGCTCAGGCCTTTCATTGGTTTTCAGCAGATGAAACCAAAATAGAATTTGCGCGAATTCTTAAACCCGGCGGCAAAATTGTTTTAATGTGGAATGATCGCAAAACTACAGGTTCTGCTTTTTCTCTCGAGTATGAAGGACTTATTAATCATTTTGGTACTGACTATAAACAAGTGAATCATAAAAATATTGTTGAAGATCGAATCCGACAATTTTTGGGACCTTTCGAAGTTTATCATTTTGCAAACTTTCAGGAGTTAGATTTTACGGGTTTGCTAGGAAGACTCACATCGTCGTCCTATGCTCCAAATGTGGGTCACCCTCGATTTGAGGAGATGTGCCAGGCACTTAAAGACTTGTTTGATAAGTATAATGTAAATGGATTAGTTAGAATTGAATACGACACTCAAGTCTTTTACTCTGTCACTCGTCCTGAATTTATAAAGCACTATTCTGAAATTCAAGAAGGCCCTGAATCCTCATACTACAAAGGAACAAAAGAATTTCTGTCTATTGGATCTCCTTTTGCAAAAGCGTTTGGCCTAAGTAAATTAGGTATTCACCACGAATTACTTCCTCCTGGGCGACGTACATCATGGCCTCATGCTGAAGAAAATGAAGAAGAATTTGTCTACGTTATTGAAGGCCACCCAGATGCTTGGATCAATGGTCAAACTTACAGATTGAATCCTGGTGATGCCGTGGGTTTTCCTTGTGGAACTGGAGTGAGTCATACATTTATTAATAATACTTTGGAAGATGTGCGACTGCTTGTTGTTGGCGAAGCTTCTAAGAAAGATAGTAAAATTTATTATCCACTCAATCCAACACGACGAGAACAATGTGTAGATTCATGGTGGTATGATGTACCTAAGCACAATCTTGGTCCTCATGATGGTTTGCCAGATCAAATTAGAGGTTCAGATCCTCTTGGTCCGCTGAACTACACCGGAGAAATTATTGCAGAAAGTCTTATCGACAGATCTATTTTAAAAATCCTTGAGCCCTTTAAAATTAAATCCAGGCAGGCCGATATGCCAAATGAACCAGTTAAACTTTGGCATATTCATCGATATTGCGTCGATGAACCAACTCTTTTGAAAGTACTTCCAGAAATTGAAAAATCGATGAATACTGGCGGCTGGTACATTCATTTCTATAGTGATCTAGGAAATAAAATGGTTGTTATCTTCAAGGGGAAGCATTTTATAGTTTCCAAAAGAAAGGACTCAAGCTGGGAGCCAATGATAGAGTTTGGAGAGTCTATAGGTGTAGAAAGGCGATGGACGGAAACTATCCCTGTAGAGTTCAAAGTATGAAGAATCGGTGGCAATGCATTTTTAAATCGATCGTTAAGGATGTGGATTAATGTTTCCGCTAGTCTCTGATGGGAATGAAATTTATTGGGAAACCTCGGGTAACCCACAAGGTAAACCTGCGCTTTATCTTCATGATCACCCAGAATTCGCGGATTCAGAAGTATTACTTTATGCGATAGTGGACCCTATTGAAGCTGCTGAACAATCTCTTCGAAGTGAAGATATTCTCATTCCAATGCGCAAAACATTTCATGGGTCGCTTTTAATTTGGGTTAAGGATGCAAGCGGTAAGATCATCGGATATGCACAAAAGTCTTAATGATAGTGAAGCTATTTTTGGGAAGTAATTTAAAAACAAAAGGTATTGCATTAGTGAAGATCAAGAAAAACCTAATTGAAAAGGATGTTGAATGCTACAACTTAAAGATTTTTACTTTTTGCGACATGGAGAAACTGATTGGAATAAAGAGCATCGAGGTATGGGGCAAAAGGATATTCCTCTGAACTCCAAGGGTTATCAACAAGCACATTCTGCGGCAGCAGCAATTGTTGACGAACCCATTGAGTTGATTTGTCATAGTCCTCTTACTCGTGCAAAAGTTACAGCTGAAATCATTTCTAATAAAATTCAAAAACCCATTTTTGAAATTCCTGAACTTATTGAATGCAGTTGGGGTGAATTTGAGGGCAGGGTTAAAGGTCAATGGACTGAAGATTGGATTGCAGGAGTAGATATTCCTGGCGCAGAATCCTACGATAATTTTCTTCAACGAGCATTACTTGGAATAAACAAAGCCATTTCATTTGATCAACGTGTTTTAATAGTGGCGCACGGAGGAGTTTTCTGGGCGGTCCAAAAATTTGCACAGATTGGTTCACGATTTGATCTTGGAAACTGCAAGCCGGTATATTTACGAGCGCCCACAGTTGTATCTAATCCTTGGGGATTTTCATCAATTGAGATTTTTTCCCTTTAATTAAATATTGTGTATTTCATGTAGAAAAAATTCCTGGTGCTCAATGTTTTGAGAAACTACCTTGTTTTTTTAAAACTATATTTCGTGCTAGCTCTATGAACTTATTATTTGGACTTGTTTTTAAACTATGTAATACTATCTCATACTGACATTCAAACCAAGAGGATGTTTTTAGCACACGATATGTATTTTCCTTCCAGTTTTGTATGACTATATCTGGTAAGAGTCCAACTCCAAATCCTTTTTTAACAAGACTTCCTATTGCTTCCCAACTGGAAATTTCATACTCAGATTTAAGATTCTTTCCAAATTTTTTTTTATATACTGATTTAAGCTTTTCTGTTTCAAAACGAGGTTCTGTTAAAATGAATTTCTTTACATCCAGTTCTTTAGCTTCATTAGATTTTAAAATATTCTCGACGAGTAAAAAATGACCTTTTTTAACTATTGTCTGTTTTAGTGTCGGCAAATTTTGTGACCCAATAGTAAGACCCAAGTCAATGGCTCCATTGGCGACTGCACCTATGATTTCATTTGTCGTACCAAACTTAACTTGAACATTTAACAATGGAAAATCATTTTTTAGCTCACTCAGTAATGGATAGAGATAATATTCAGACAATGATTTGGAAACTCCTATTTTTAATGAAAGCTGTTGATCTATGTTATTTTTTAAATTCAGTTTTTCAAAATCTTTAGCTACTCTCAGAAGAACGTTTGCCTGTTCAGCTATTTTGTAGCCAGCAGGTGTTATATTAAAAGATTTTTTTTGATGATCCAAGAGTGAAATTCCTAAGTACAATTCAAGCGAGGTTATGGCTCTACTAATTGCAGGATGCGTGACTAAATTCTTCTGAGCTGCTGCACTTATGCTGCCAAGTTCAACTGCATCGCAAAAGTACTTTAAATGATATAAATTTGGATATGTAATCATAAGTCACACTATAAGTGAATTTTATGTAATATACAATTACTTTAAAATATGTGAAGAATTTATTTATGGAAATAAATCAAATTAATTTTAATGCTTTTAAAAATTCAAGTGAAGAGTTTCTTGAAACCATCTACGCTGAATTAATCTCAGTTGGTCTTTCTACGGATTCACTTATGTGTGACCACCTCTGCTTTAGAGTAAGTACACATAATGAATATAATTATTACAAGAATGAGCTAAAAACACATGCTTCTCTATTAACGGAGGCCAATGTAAATGGCCGCCCCATTAGTACGTTTGTAATGAATAAACCTTTTATAACTAAACATCATGTTATTCCGATGCTAGAATTACCTGCTCCAAAGAATGGGGCAAATTATAGTACCGGTTTTGAACATGTGGAATTTGTTATCAATGAATCATTTGATCATTTTAAAGCTCAGTTTCCATATTTAAATTTTACTCTTGGAGGAAATAAAAACCTGAATCAAGAGCTTTGTTTAAAACTTGAAAATGGACTACAAGTGAAGTTTCATCATCTTTCTCTAGATCGAGTCATTGAAATTGAGGAGGCTAAAATCACAGATATCATTTTTAATCTCGATGGAACATTAATAAAAAACTAAAAGAGGTTATATGATTCATTTACAAAAAGTAGTTAGTGATTTTAATATAAAACATCATGTTAAAATGAAAAGGAGTACTCGCATATTGGATTTAACATCTGAAGTTGGCGAGGTATGTAAACTTACATTTTCTGAAGATGTAGGAAATTATATATGTAATAACAAATGGGAAGAAGAGCTAGGGGATGTTCTGTATAGTTTACTTTCTTTAATGAATGATCTTGATATTCATTGTGAAACAGCACTCAATAATGTTTTAGAAAAATACAAAAACAGATTAGAAAAACAAAACTCGATGAGTTCTAATTTGTAGTACTTAGTTTCAGTTTTTTAATTCTTGTAAAAGTGCCATCCGTTAAGCTTTGCTCATCTCCGACAACACATAATCCAAAACTGCATGAAAATATTTTTTTTATTTTTGATGAAAGGTTATTATCAAACTCCTGAGCTGATGGTTTATCAACTTCTGCCATTTCTAAAAAATCTAAGCTTGATTTAACAATTGACCACTTAGCGACACCAGCTAAATTATTTCTTGAACCTCCTATCCAAAAATAATCATCAAGTAGTACAACTGAATTTGGAATTATATTAGTATATTTTAATTTTATTTGAGACCAGTCTATTCCATTATTATTAGATTTTAATACTTTGAGTTTTTTAATTCCATCTTCGGTAGCTGTGCCAAAAAGAAAAATGGTATCGTCTTTACATATTAAACTTGAAATTAAAATATTAATTTGAACGCTGTCTTTATCTTTAATTGATAAAGATTGCCATGATTCACCTTCATCTTTTGAAAATCGAAGTTGATTAAATTGAAACTCTGTTAAGGATCCAGAAGAATCTACAGGATAATAAGCTCCACTTGATATTTTATAAATTATATCACTTCCACAAGTTTTTAAAATATGTTTTGGATCTATAAAAATTGAACTTTGTGAATCTACTGTGTACCAAGTTGTTCCCTTATCATTAGATTTACGAATTAATGAAAGCTTCACACCGTTTTCACTCATTGAATAACCTGAGACAAGCAATGAACCACTTTTCGTCTCTATTATGGATTGTGCTTCGTTCGAATAAGTATGATAATTTGTTGTTATTCTAAAAGTATCTGAGCTTTTCCAATTTACGCCATTATCTGTTGATTTTCTAACTTTCCAGTGCTCATTGGGCTCAAGTACTCCGTTGTACTCATCCCAATAGGATTTACCAACGACGAAGAGATCTCCACTTTTAGTTTTTAAAACTGACTTTGCAGCTGTATTTTTATTTGGATTAAAAATCGAAGTATCTGATGAATTCCATTTTTCACCCCCATCAAGTGAAACCCTAACATTCCAGTTATTTTTGCCATAAGTTGGAACATCTTGTGAGCTATAGCCAACAGAGATAAATTTACCTGGAGCAAACTCTAAAATATCTTCTAAAAAATAATTCCCACTGGTTAAACTCAATGGCTTAAATCTTGAAATTTCTTTCCATGTAAAACCTCCATCAATAGACTCAAGATATGTTGCAAAATATTTTGGGTATATAAAAGAATTTGTTGATGTTGCTAATATTTTTGAACCATCACTTGAAGGAAAAATAAAACTTGGTTGCTGAAATGTAATTGAACCATAATCAACATTAATAAGAGTTTGCCAAGTAGCTCCAGAATCAATTGTTTTTTCTAAACGATAATAAGTTTGTGAGCCAGACCATGGAGTACTAATTGCAAAAATAGAATTATCTTTAAAATAAAATAATTTCGTATCTGACGTGTTTGAAATACCACCACCCACTTCACGGAGTTTACTCCATAGACTACTTGAGTCTGTTCTTTTATAAATTAAACTAAAATTATCGGAAGCATTTGCTCGATCCACGCTTAAATATAAATTATTTTTTGAATCACTGATAATTGATCGAGGAGTTACAGAGCCTTGTAAATTAGTATCAAGTGATTCATTTACCCAGCTCATACCATAGTCATTACTGTAGCGAACAATTAAAGTGTTGGTTTGATTTTGTGTAACAACTAATACTATCCAAATATTACCATTTTGATCACCCGTAATTAAAAAGGGAGTTAAATTATAAGGAGCTCCATAATCATAGTCGGTAGCATTTGACCATGTCTTACCATTATCTTCTGAAATAGAACTTTGCATAATCCATCGAGAATCTATTGAATTATACTTACGACCGACTGCTATGACTTTATTTTCCGAAGTGAAAAATATATTGATGTTATTTTCAATTGGAATTTTATTAGTTCGAATCCAATTTAATCCAAAATCATTGCTGTAATAAAAGTCTTTCCCACTTGCAAGATAGTCAAACAAATAAAGTAATGATCCTTGTGATTTTAATTGTCCTTTATAATCAGAAATCTCTTTTACATCAAACCAAGTAACACCATTATCAATACTTTTGCGAATGACACTTCTAGAATTAAATTGATGATCAACATAATATGATACATTATATATTTGCCCATTCAAAACAATTGAGTTTCCATCTTGAGATGGAACCTCTGTATTTGCATCTGGATACGAAATTTTACTACTTACAATAAAGGATTTAACATCGACAAATATTGTTGCAGATTCACCTGAAGAATCTTTTATTAAAATCTGACTTTTCTCAATTGAGTTTAAAGAAAATGCTGCAGTAAAAATCCTATCTAATGTATCTAATGATCCTGTTCCAAGAAGTTGAAGTTGATAAGGAGGAGTTCCTCCGCTCACATCAAAAGTAAAACTTTCACCAGAAAAAAGTGAAATTGAATTTGAATAAATTGTTTGGTTTTTATAATGTAATACCAAAGACAATTTACCTTCATATACACCACCGTTGCCGGAGTTGTTGCTTGAACTATTACTAGATAAACTCAAAGAATTTTTATCAAAAATAACTAAATTACCTTGATAGGAACAATTTTGAAATGTAAATATTAATAATAAAAAAAATAATAAAAAATAAAATTTCTTAATTATTTTTTCTTTATAGTAAAACATTTTTAATACCCCAAACATACAAGAAAATAACTGGTTTTGTTTAGAATACCAAAAACATTACTCATTTTAAATATGTCAATTCTAATGCCAATATGCAGAGACTTCAATTTACCAATTTGATACGCTTTCAAGAGTATTAACATTGACAACACCAATCGATCTTGGTTGTTTGTTAAAAGTACTCATTTGCGCCCCACCAATATAAAGTAAGTTATTAATCACAGCTAAAGCATTTGGGGGAGCTCCAGCATAAACTTGAATTTGAAGTTGGGTTTCAGAATTTGAAATAATTGGATTGAAGTTACTCAGTAGTCCCGTAGTAGAGTCAACCAAAGCAAAACTATTTCGTCTTTGGCCAGCAACTATCTCAAATGAACCATATAAAAAAAGTTTATTTCCAAGTGGAAAAACTGAAAATATATCTGTTAAACTACTTCCTCGATCAAATTCAACTGATAAAGAATTAAGAGTTTCAGATACTAAATCAATCGAAGCCAAACCTTGTCGATCTAAAACTGTATTAAAATTATGAAAAGCACCCGCAACATATAAAGTATTTCCTTCTCTTTTTAAATTATAAACTCGGTAATCTGGAGACATTACGAAACTCATTCTTAAGGCCCCTGTGGTTGCATCAACTGCGGATAATCTTGCTCGACTACCCAAACCACTAATGGATGAATAGTATCCTCCAATATATAAAATCGAATTATCTTGAGATAACTCTATCGAAGAAACAAATTTAGAAATCGAATATAAAATATCAGCATTAAATCCTAAAAGGGATCCAGTTGTTGGATTTAGTGCTGCAACATAGTTTCGAAGCGTAGTGTTTACATTTTTAAAAGGGCCACCAATATATAATTTTCCATTACCAAATTTAATACTTCTGACTTCATCATCTACTTCAGCTTGAAAAGAATTTGAAACTTGAGCTTGCTGAATATCAATGGCTGCTAAATTTAAATGATTAAATGCTCCTACTGACGTAAAATTTCCACCTATATATAACGTTCCATTTGAAACTAACTGTGAAACAATTGAATAACCATCAACATCAACTTTCCAATCAGCTAAGTTTCCTGTATTGATATCAATTGCAGCTAACTTCAATCGCTCTTGCCCGCTAATAAAAGTAAAGTCTCCACCCACATATAAAATATTATTAATTATACCAATAGATAATACTATTCCACCTATATTTGGATTGTAGTTTGTTAATGAGCCATTTGTTAAATTTAGAACTCCTAAGTTATTTCGAGTCTTAGAATCAGATATAAATTTAAAATCTCCGCCAAAATATAATTTATTATTATCAAATAAAAAAGTATAGATATCGCCTGTCAGTCCATTAAGACTCAATGGCGATAATGCATTCGTAGTTAAATCTACTACAGCTATTCGATCTCTTGTTTGATTTTCAAATTGAGTAAAACTACCACCAAGAGCTAAATAATTATTACTTATTTCAACTGCATTAACTTCTCCATTTGTGCCCTGTTGAAAGTCATCTGTGGCAAGACTAGAATTTAAATTTATAACAGCAAAATTATTTCTTGTTACTCCCCCAACTGAATCAAAGCGACCACCTATATACATTAATGAATCTTTAATTTTAAAATCTTTTACTAAATCAATACCACTAGCTCCAAGTTTAACATCAGGGTTAAAGTTTAAAACTGTACCTGCACTAAGATCAACGCCCGCAAGATTATTACGAGTTTCATTATTTACAAAATTAAAAGTTCCAGAAAAATATAGATTATTATTTACTTTTGTTAACGAGGCAACTTGAGAATAGTAACCTGTATCACTATCGCCGATTTCAAATTTAAAATTTGTTAAAGCTCCAGAAACGGCATCAATTACGGCAATATGACTTTGAGTTTCGCTACTGAATGATTCAAAAAGTCCACCAATAAAAATATGGGTTCCATCTGCTGAAATAGTTTTAATGTCACCATATGCATAGATTGGATTAAAATTAGTTAATTGAAAGGATTGTAAATCTAAAACTCCATAAGTTTCTCTCAGTTTACCTAGAATTGGCTTAATAAAAGACCCAGTAAAAATCAGCTGATTTCCATTTAAAAAAAGAGTTGTTACTTCTTGTAAATACCCCGCTGTTGCAATTTGTAAGTCAAAGGCTGTAGCTTGACCTGTAAACATATTAATCTCTGCCAAATAATGACGTGTTAATCCACCCATCATTAAAAATCTTCCACCTACAAATAAAGTAGTTCCACTCGTTGAAAAAGTAATTGGTAAATAACTGTAAGACGATTGAGTTAAATCATGAGTTGGATTAAAGGAAGAAATACCATTACCAGAAGTTGTATCTACGGCCGCTAAAAATTTTCTAGTTATGCCACCTATAGTTGTAAACGAACCATTTACATATAAAAAAGTTCCTGTGGTGATTAAATTATGAATACCATCGTTTGGATTTGGATTAAAATTAGTGTCTAATGTATCAGAATCAACATTGTAAGCAGCTAAATTATTTCTAACCTGACCACTCATATTTGTAAAAGCTCCTCCTATAAATAATTTATTGCCATTAAGAGCCATGGTTTGCACATTATAACCAACAGCATTTGCATTAAAACTATTATCAACAATACCTGTAAACTTATCAATTTTAGCAAAAATATTTCTACTCACACCACCGACTAAAGAAAATTTACCACCGATATACAAACTTGAATTTTTAAGAATAATTGCATTTACAACTTCATTTGGACTTGGATTAAATAACATATCTAAGGTTTGATTTCCATCACCATCAATTAAAACATGAATCAAATTTCCAACCGGAAGATTATCAACCCATATCAGTTTACCTCCAATATAAAATCCACCAGATCCATCTGAGATACTTGAATAAACATCGCCAATTATTTTCAGCGAATTAGATTTAAAATTGAGTGAAGTTTGATTGATAAATACACCAGAGGAGTGATGAGCCAACTTTGCAGATGTAAAGCCCCCACCTAAATATATTTTTTTATCTTCGTTATCATAAATAATTTTAGATACAGCACCATTGAATTCAAGATTGCTTCCAACAATTGGATCCACAGTCCCATCACTCAAAATATGTGCAAAATTTTGCCGATCAACACCACCTACAGATTGAAAACCTCCACCTATATATAAGCCACCTTGACCATCAGGAACAGAAGTAAGAACACTTCCAGCCACTTTTGGATATGATCCAGATGAAAAATTTTTAACAACACCTGTTTTAGAATCTATAGGCAGTCCTCCTCCAACACATGTTCCAAGTCTTGTAAATGCTCCTCCATAAAAAACATAATTTGCATCATTAGAGAATGAAATCACTCCACCGTTTGTACAGAGTGGAGCTTTAGGTAGTTCCGGATTCACAGTAATTACAGATTTTATTATAATTTCTTCAGGATTTTTACCTTTTACAACTATCAAATCATGTTGTCCCTCACTAAAGGGCGGAATAATACATTCAATATTATTTTCTGAATTAAATTTTATATTATCACACAAAACATCATCAATATAAATTAATGTATCTTGCGTAAAGTGATTTCCAGATATTACAATTTGTCCACCAACCGAATTTATAATTTCAGTTGGTGATATTGAAGTAATTTGATGGGGTTCTAAATCTAAAATATATTTTTGGTCAGCCACAACACAGCTTGATTTATTTAAATTCGAATCTGTAACATTCGTACTAACGAGATATTCTCCATTCAATAAGTTTTGGCTCGGAGAAATTTCAACTGAAGTGGAATTTATTTCTTTATCTGATATTTTTACCTTGCAATCATTATCGCTATACAAATTTAATTTAATACCACTTTGAATACTTAGTCCACTAACTAAAAAAATTGGCTTAGGATCACTTGCTGGTTGCAAAGTTGGATTAAATAAAATAATCGAAGAAGGCGCATTAAGAGTAGAGGAGCTTGATCCTTTTGAGTTCTCTAATGATTCCACATTTAAAAAAAAGTAAGTACAACCTGAACACCCAGTTAGAGTTGTAAATAAAATCATCATAAAAAAATTAAAAATGATTTTTATTAATAATCGAAAAATTGGATTAATTAAAATCAATTAAACTCCTATGACTTATGACATATAGCAATTGACGAAACTCATACTTTTTATCGACATTTTTTCAATAAAACTTAACCCGCATTTTGAATTTAATTTTGAATTTAATTATTAAATTTAAGTGCAAAAATTCACTGCTAATCAATTTAGAACACTTGTTTTGCTTCAAAATGAGAATTATCAAAAATTTATACAAGCAAAATCCTTTGGGGTTGCTACAAGTGAAATATCAAGCTTTTAGTTATTATGAAAATACAAACGTAAGTTTGGGTTTTCATAATACGGGGTGATTGAAAATCGCCCCAAACAAAAAGGGAAATAACGGCACATGATTTTGTCTTGCATACAATTGCGGAGCAGTCAGACTTAATCATGAGCAGTTATTTTAATGATCGCAGAAATTTTGCTAACTTGCCTTCGATTAACGTAACTAATGGATTTCCTTTTTTAGCCACTAAATAAATTTTAACTGGCTTTAAAGGTTTAAATCGTTCTGGATATGGAAGCTGTTCAAGTTGAAATTCTTTCTTCACCATCATGTTTTGAAGTTTAATGATTAAATCTGGACAATGTAAAACAGAATGTCCCAATCTCGAAGTTTGCAGAGCAGTTTCAAGAAGCTCAAATTGATATTTAACAGTTCTATTAAAATTATTTTGTGGCCACATATCTAATGAAACAAAATCAATTGAATGAATCTGAACTGAAGTTGTTGGAACAGCAAATGGCCATTCTTCAAAAGATTTTTTTATCCAAATTGCCTGACCCCAAATACCCATTTTAAATTGACCCACTTCTATAAATTCAAGATTAGGGTTTGGTGCAGGCAAATAAGTTAAAGCAAAATCGACTACATTATCACAAATTGCAGACTCAATATTTCCAGGAGTAAATTCTAATAATAAAGCCTGATGTTGTGATAATTCTTGAGTGAGAAATGCAGATAGAAAGTAAGTGCTAAAAACTTCAAAAGTACCAATTCGAATTTTTTTTAAATTTTCAGTCATTTGATTTTTTATTGTATCTTTAAATGAGCGATATTCATCTAAAAGGTGAGCTGACTTTCTATATACTTGCATCCCTTGATCAGTTATTTCTATTCCCCTACCCTCTGGTCGAAGTAATTTTACACCAAGCTCAATCTCTAAAGTCATAATGGATTTTGACATTGAACCAGGGGTAATCCCAACTAAATCAGCTGCTTTTCTTAAACTTTTAGTTTCAACTACGGAAGCAAAATATCTTAATTTATCAATCGCCATATCGAAACATATAGTTCATAAAAGATGCTTTTATCAACTAAATATTTTTGCTATAAATATTTTTAATAATATTTTAAATTTATAAAGTTTTAAAAATTTAAAATTCAATCATTTTAATCAAAAGGATGGAACGCAATGAAAAAATCTATTTTTATTTTCACATTTTTGTTATTTAATATTAATTTGAACGCCTCAATACCTGTATCGCCTATACCAATTGAAAAACAAGAACACCTTCTTAAAAGTCATGACCCAAAATTAGCTGAAAATAAAAAGTTGGTATATGATTTTTATAGAATTATTCTTTATGGATTACGTCTCGAACAAGTACCTAAGTATATGAGAGAAGATTATATTCAGCACAATCCAAATGTTGAAACTGGAATGAACGGCTTTATTGATTTTTTTAAAAAGCTTGGAGGTCCAAGAACGATACCAAACTTCATCGCAAACTTAGTATCCATTCAAGCAGAAGGAGATTACGTGACTATGTCTTTTGTAAATAACAGACAAACTAGTGGCTCAAATAAGGAGTCTTATACAACAACATGGTTTGATATGTTTCGAATTCAAGATGGAAAAATTGCTGAACATTGGGATTGCGATACAAAATAACTGCTCCTATTCAAGATGTGTGGTCAATTTCTATTTTCACTCAATTTAATTTAGGCATCAACTTACCAACTTTAATAATTTCATTGCAGATATCCAAACAATTCTTACAAATAAATTGAGATCTTGGTCCACCAATTAATAAATTTGATTTTTGTTTGTGAACCCCACACCACGAACAATGTTGATCAGTTCGTTTTTTAAGGTATTTAAATATCTTATCCACATTCTTTAAACTGAGATCTCTTTTTCCGGATAGAAAATCATTTAGGCTTGTAAAACTTAAACTTAGATCACGAGAATAAGCGCGTTTAGAATATTGTAAATTAAAACTTTTTCGTTTTTCATATTCATCATTTAAAAAAGTTCTTAGTTCTGAAAGTTCAGGTTGCATGTATCACCTCCATAAATATTATATCGGAATATAAGTTAAAAATACTATAGGTTATATATGCATTTGAGCCAACTTCGGCTCAAAAAAACTATTAATAAAAGGTTTTCATAATTTAGGTATTGGTAAAGCTTAAATCGTAACAATTAAAAATAATAGATTTCAAATCAATCAAAAACAACTACGAATATTCTCGGTTAGTTCTTGAAACCATTTTGTTGGTATCATTTCTCGACGATAAACTAAATAAAATTGTCTACTATGTAATACTTTAGAAGGTATAGAAACTGGCCAAACTAATTTTTCAGATACGTCTATGTATGAAGGGATTATAGCCCAACCAATATTTGCCTTTACCATTTCTGAGATACTCAAATAATTCTCAGTGGTTCTTACCATATTCAACTTTTTAAAGTCGTGAGATATATTATTACAAACTATTTTTAATATTTCATCTTCTAGTTTGTAACCTATACAAGGCTTTTCAATTAATTCCTTAATTAAATTTACGCCGAAAGAAGGTAGACGAGTAAAATATTTTTTTGGAATCACCAATTGAAACTCTTCCTTAAATAATGGCTTTGATATGAGTTCATACGAAAGAGGAACAGTGTGCGTGATACCAAACTCTGTGTTAAAACTATTTAGAGTATTTATTATTTCTTCGCTTGAAGAATCAATAAAAAACAATCTACCTTCAAACTTAGTCATTCGACTTATAATGCGATCTAAAACACCACGGCGACCAGAAATTCTTATTGTTGCATTTTTAGCAGATGAATAAATAAGGGAGGTTTGATTTATTATTTCTTGTAAACACCCTATTCTCTCTTTTATTTTCAAATGAAGTTCATTGCCATATCTTGTTAAAACTTTTTTTCTTCCTCTAAGCGAAAAGATGGAATGTGGTAATTGATTTTCAAGTTGCTTTAATTGTTTCGTAAGGGCTGGTTGAGTAATACCAATTTTATTTGCAGCTTCCATTATATTTTTAGAATCATTAAATACTACAAACGAATATAATAAATTTATAGGAATATTTTTCATAAAAAATACATAACTTAATGAATGTTATATATCAAATCATATTACTAAACAAAAAAAGAATTTTTTGAGAGGATCATACAAATGGAAATCAAATTTTAATGATTAAAAATTGCAAATTGGAGAAAAAAGATGATAAACGACGAAGTAATTTTAGTTTCAATCACACCGAACGCAGAAGAAACTATGGCCTATTGTGCAAGGGTAAGTAATGAAAGTAATCAAAAAAATCCAAATATTTCACGCCTACTAAGTTATTGTATTAAACACGGACACTGGTCTGTTTTTGAACAGGCCAACATGATTATAGAGATAAATACTTCGAGAGCGATTTCACCGCAAATTATTCGACATCGATCTTTTACATTTCAAGAATTTTCTCAAAGATATTCAACAGCAACGAAATATATTCCACACCATCCACGAAGACAGGATAAATCAAACAAGCAAAACTCAATAGATGACTTAGATCATCAAACACAAGAATGGTTTAAAAAATCACAAAACGAAGTTTGGAATTTTACTTACGCAAAATACAACGAAGCACTGGAAAAGGAAATTGCAAAAGAATCAGCAAGAGTTTTATTACCTTTAAATACCTCAACCAAACTCTATATGAATGGTACTATTCGAAGCTGGATTCACTATATTCAACTTCGAACAAAATCTGAAACACAATTAGAACATAGAATAATAGCAGAAAAGTGTAAAAAAATATTTATTCAGAATCTTCCACAGGTTGCAAAATCTCTAGAATGGAAAAACTAAACTTAGACTTTATTTTATAAGGATTTTTGTTCAAAAACCAAACTGTAATCGAAGGTAGTTTTGTTTTTATAAGGGCCACCTTCCTTACAATAACCTGAATCTAAATCTTGGTAACAACCATCAACTATTTCTGTATGACGAAGTACGAATTGATTAATATCATAATCTACGTTATTCGATTCTCTTCCAACGTATATAAAATTTTTAAATTGACTTAAAAATGATCCCGAATCGTAGTAATTAGTTTCAGTAGATTGCAAAACTGCTACTAAAGGTGAATACCAATAACTCACTTCTGAACTTATCCTTGATCCGCCATTTCCCTCAGACACATTTCGCAATTGTCCATCAAGAAATAATTCAAGAACTTCAGAAGCATCATTAGGTTCTTTTGTTTTATATAAATTAATTTTTATAAATGAACATTCTGTTTGTTCAACTTTTACCATAAGATCATTCCAGTAATCTGAAGGTAAATCACTTTCTGGGAATTCACCTTTAATAGATTTAAAAGTATAAGTGCCATCAAGCTTTTCACAATCAAATGCAATTCCCAAATTGGATATTGAGCAATAAACTACTATTATTAAAAAAGAAATACGATGAAAACTTCTTAAACACTTAAACATGTACCCTCCGATTGATTAAGATAAACTAAATTTTATTTAGAAAAACTACTAGCCATTTGCAAAACAATTTTTATTATCATTCTATAAATTAGAATCTATATATTTCACTAAACTTCCAAAGTCAGCATGCTTAGAATCAAAATCTTTTACTTATCCGAAACCGTATTCAACATAGCAAAATGGAATATTACTGTTTCGGGCCGCAATTCAATCGCTTTCAGCATCTCCAATATAGACAGATGCGTTCAATATATTTCTAACTTATAAATTGTTGAGTTTTTTGCTTCTAGCTTTTCAAGCGAATCATCAAATTATTGGAATGTAAATATCTATTTCTGAGTTGGCACTTACAAAATTAAATCTATGATCATAATACTCAAGATCTGGAGCATCTCTTAGTTTTCGTCCAGATTTTTGAAGCCAAGACCCCATTATATAATTCATTGTATATTCAAGATTTTTAAGATGTCCTTTATGAGTAAATACTGCATACTCGCCAGCAGGTATTGTTTTTGAAATCATTCCATTTGGAATTTGAGTATCATCTTTAACTTCAGATGAAGCCATATATAAACATTCATCAGGATGTGAGTTACTTTCATCTCCGCCAAAACAAACTCCAAAATATGATTGATTAACTCTTGATTGAATCTCAGTTTGCCGTTTTAAGTACTCATCCCATAGTTTCGGTATCACAATATGATTATTTTTCTCAGGTGATAGAATTGAAATAAATTTAGTTTGAAGTCCCACGACCTTAAATTCTGGGAGTATTTTAAATGCAGGCTTCATGTTAATTCCTTTATATAGGTGATTTAAATATTCGATTGTTATTTTTGGTTTATTAATCATCATTAAGGACTTAGTACCTTGCTTTCGACATTCACCAGGACTGATACCATAAATTTTTTTAAATGCTCGCGAAAAAGATTCTTGAGTTTCATATCCTGAATGAATTGCAATTTCAATTATCCTTTGATCCGTAGATCCTAATGCAATCATAGCAAATGATAATCTTCTTTTGCGGATATATTCCATTAATGAGTCGCCAATAACAGAACTAAAAATTAATTGAAAATGCCATTTTGAAATACAAGCAACCTTTGATATTTTATCAACGGTTAAATTTTCATCATGAAGATGATCTTCAATAAAATCGATAGCACGCTGTAGTTGTTCTATATGTTCTAAATGTTCCATATAACCTCTATACATCTTATATTGTAAACTTCACCTTGAGTTTTGACTTTTTGTGCGATTTTTAAAAAAAAGATATAATAGGTAATTAATGAGCCAGTTTTATGAGCAAACTTATAAATAAAATGAGTTCGCGAAATTAAATTGAGTAATTCAAAAATATTGCACCGCCAGCAGTAATTATAGAAAAAATATTTGACTAAGTATGTACTCAGTGAGTATTTACTCATTTAATGGATAAATTAACTCGTAAGGAACAAAAAGAAAAAACAAGAGCTGGGCTCTTAGAAATAACTGAAAAATTATTTTCGAAGAATGGTATTGGTATTACAACGACATCTGATATTGCAAAAGCTTGTCAGGTTTCCCATGGTACTTTATTTATTCATTTTCCAACTCGTGAAGAACTGATTCTAGCCGTAGTAGATAGGTTTGGAGAAAGACTTGCAAAGGAATTAGGTAGTCGATGCACTTCTGATATGCCCCTTAAAGAATTATTAAAAGCACATGCATTAGTTCTTATTGAATTTGAAGATTTTTATATGCGCTTAATATCAGAATCACAAAGTTTACCTCCTCAAATTCGAAGCCAACTTTATGCGATTAATGCTTCATTGTCCTATCGTTTTTATAATTCAGCAAAGCCCGGAATGAAATCTGGTGAGTACAAAAAAATTGATCAAGCATCGTTTTTAAATACCTGGTTGGCTATTTTACATTTTTATATACTAAACAGAGATTTATTTTCTGATCATACGCCAATTTTAAAATATAAAACTGATGATCTTATAAAATATTTTTTAAATTTAATTAAAACCAAATAAAAATACATAAATATTTAAACGAAAGGATATTATATGAATAACAAATGTAAATCTTGTAGCTCTTGCGGAATGCCTTTGGAAAACCAAGAAGATTTTTCTCTAGGAAATGTACACAGCGAATACTGCAAATATTGCACTAATGAAAATGGTCAACTTTTACCCTTCGAGCAAATACTTCTAGCAAATGCTAACTATTTTAAAGAGTCTCAAGGATTGACAGAACAAGCTGCTAATAAAATGGCCCATGATTTATTAAAATCACAGCCTGCTTGGAAAATGTAAGTTAAATATGAAATCTAAAACTATAAAAAAGGGTATTCATACTTTATATTTTTGCACTAAAAAGTGTAAAGAAAAGTATGAAAGAACTCCCGAAAAATACAAATAGAATTTTATGTTTATTAAAAAATCAGAAACAGAAATAATTAAGCTTCTCTCTTCTCAAAATCTAAATGAATTTTGCTTGTATTTATTAAGCGGAAATATTCATGGAAAACCAGGAATTCCCACAACTGAGATTTCTCGTATTGAAAAAATAATAAGAAAATCTTTCGATGATAAATATAATTATGAATTGGGAAAAAAACTTTTAAAAAGATTTGAATACACATCAAGAAATATTGGAATACATCTGATTGAGCTAGGCTGGCCAGAAGAACGAAATGACGTTATATTAAGGATCGTTATGCTATTATTCTGAATAGAAAATAGAGTGATTGACCCCTCATTTTGTCCATGCAAACATTAAATAATGAAATTCTATCATTACTATTACTTTATTTTTCTTATTCTCTGTTTAAAATCAAGCAATGTTCTATCTCAAGAGAGGGACGACTCACTTAAGTTGGTTACACAACAAAAGCAATCATGTATTAGTCTTTTACCCGAAGCTCGAAAAATTTATCAAAGTGATTCAAATAATATCTCTGCTTTAAAAATAATTGCTGATTGTACTGAAAATTCAGAAAATATAAATCAATACGCGACTAATGCAAAAGAGATATTTGAACAATCACGATTTCTTTCAATTATCCCACATCTTTTAGAAATGGCGCAAATTAAAGATTTAATACCCATTATAAAAGAAGTTGAAATTAAAAAAGATAAAAGCATTAACGATTATTTAATGCTCAATGAAATTTACGATCGTTTAGGCGATCCAGAAAAGCAAATTACAAATTTAAAAGAAGCTATTAATATATCGCCAAACGACCCTCGCCCACTCTTACTTTTAGCAATAAAAAAATTAAATTTAGGAGAAAAGGAAGAGGCATTTATATTTTTCCGAAATTATTTAGAAAAAGCTCCGAAACATCCTGGACAAGTTTATTTAATGGCTTATATTTTTGCATTAGTAAATCCCCTCCTAAGTTCATTAGCTCTCTTATTATTAATTTGGTTTTTGGGATATAGATTATTACTCATTGATAAAAGAGGAGCTGGTGAAAATTTAGATATGCGTCTTGGCATCGGCTTTGTCTTATTTCTAGCACCACTTATACTTTCAATTCGCTTTGCACAAACAAGCACAGCACTGCCATTTGGTGCCTTATTGCTAATACTTTTTATTGAACTCTTTTTTACATTTCAACCAAGGTTAAAAAAGTACTATGAGCCGATAATAAATTTTTTAAAAAAAATAATTCAACTCATCTTTAATAGTTTACTTTTGTCTAAAAGCTTAGAAAAACTTTCTTCAAGCTTAAGAGTAATTATAGGTCTAACCGCAGTTACAGTTCTTGGCTTCATTGCCCCAACCATATTAGTTCCTGATTTAAAATTTGCAGTCATGGGAATTGCATCTGTTATTTTTTATGCCACACTTGGCTCCCTACTAGTTAGTTTTATACGCTCGAGACGAAGTCTGGTTTTTTCATTACGATGGATTTCTATTGCTGCTACACTACCTTTTTTAATTTCATATTTAATTTCAAATTGGAGCAGTTTAGGAGAACCTATGATGTTTGCACGGTTGCCCTCTCAAAAAGTTTTAGACAGTCTTTATAATTATTTATTATTTTGGGGCGTATCACTACTCTTAGCACTTCAGTTAGGTAAAATTATTGCTCAAGCATTAATTGAACCCATTCAAGAAATTGTGAAAAAAGTAGAACGCATCGAAATAGGCGACTGGAGTGCAAAAGTAAATGTGTTTTCACAAGATGAACTCGGTAACCTAGGGCACGCTATCAATCGAATGCGTGATGGTTTAGAAAGACGTGAGAAAGTAGAAAAAACATTTTCTAAATATATTGATAAAAAAATTGCAGATCGTATTTTGGATGGTTGTGAAAGTGAAATGAGAATTGAAGGACAAAAATGTCACGCAGTTATTTTGTTTGCTGATATTAGAGGATACACTTCTTTGTCAGAAAAAACTGAGGCTTTGGTAGTTGTTAAATTGCTAAATGAATATTTTGAAATGATGGTAAGAATTGTACAAAAATACGGAGGAGTAGTTGATAAATTTATAGGTGACAATTTGATGGCCGTATGGGGTATTCCAAATGCCATAGAAGATGCAGAAGAAAAGGCTGTTACTGCTGCACTAGAAATGCTGAAAGAAATTAACAAATGGAGTGAGGGATTAAAAGAAAAAGGATACCCTGATTTAGCAATTGGTATTGGTATTAATGCAGGTTCTGTAATTGCAGGAAGTTTAGGTTCCTCTGAGCATATGGAATATACCGTTATCGGCGATGCCGTTAATTCAGCTCAAAGAGCAGAGGCTCATGCTGGCCGACAAGAATTGTTAATTACAGATACTGTTTACAAATTCCTTGGCAATAAAGTAGAAGCTTTAGCCTTAGATCCAATAAAGGTAAAGGGTAAAGAATTAGTTCAACAATATTGGTCTGTAAAAAAAATATTTATTAAGATTTAGTAACAATAGTTTATTAAATTGAATTTAATTTTATATTCATTATTACTGAATCCAGAAAAGAAAAAATTAAATTTTTTTTAAGAGGGATTAAACATGAAACCTGAAATTGGAATATCAGAACAAAATAGAAAAAAAATTGCCGATGGACTCTCTCAATTACTTGCAGATAGTTTTATTCTTTATTTAAAAACTCATAATTTTCACTGGAACGTAGAGGGTCCGATGTTTAACACCCTTCATCAGATGTTTATGGCCCAATATACTGAATTATGGAACGCACTAGACCTTATTGCTGAACGGATTCGCTCCCTTGGATTTTATGCTCCAGGATCATATAAAAAATATTCGGCACTTTCAACAATCTCTGAAGCAGAAGAAAATATCCCTGCAATGCAAATGATTAAGCAACTTTTAGAGGGACATGAAGCTGTTGCTAAAGCCATTCGAGGAATTTACCCAGTTGCTGAAGCAGGAAGTGATGAAGCAAGTTTAGATTTATTAACGCAGAGATTGCAGCTTCATGAAAAAACCGCTTGGATGTTACGCTCTCTTTTAACTGAAAATTAATAATCATAGATTTTTTAAATTACTCACCCAATTTCAGATAATTAAATGGGAAGTTTTCATTTTAAAACTTACTATTTTAATTATTAGCAAATTTTCTATAAACGATTTAAACTTTAAGAAACATACGCATTCAACACTTATTTTAATATCTGAAATACATTATATTTACATATATATACAAATGTTATTTAAGTTTTACTTAAAAAATACTATCATATTTAATTAAATCTGTCTGGATGAATTTTATGATATTCGATATATTCACTTTGCAACTTAAACATTAATTTTAATATTAATCACTAGGAGATTATATATGAATATTTTTAAAAGATTTTTAATGATTTGTTTTTTGATGGTTAGCTCAATCAATGCTTTTGCTGAAATTAATAACTGTGAAGAGTCATCAGCAGCAATATCTACTTATGAAGAAAAAGTAATAAAATCATATAAGGCTGAACTTGAAAGTAGTGGACAAAACTCCAATATTGATATTAAGGCATTTTATTTAAATGAAGGCAACGGTGCACTTCAACTTTGTACTTTACAAAACGAACCTTACTTACATTACGGAAATTGTAAAACTAAAGAATCAAGTGAGCTTTCTTCATATTATTTAAAAGCGCAAAGTTTCTATATTTTGAATTATTGTAGCACAAATAGTAACTAACTTAATTGAATTAATTAGATTTTAATAATAAACGCGAATTCAAAGTTAAATTTAGAGTTTAGCAAAGTTAATTTTTTAAGAACAACCATGATTAGTCATACATAATTATTTGATTTATAATTTTAAGTTATAATCTTATTTCTTGAAAAAATAATTTTTAATCTAAAAAATTTATTTAACCTTGAATTCGCGTTTTTTATTAATTAAACATAAAAAGTGTATTTGATTCAGAAATAGTCGGCATAAATATAAATATCACTAATAGTACTAAAGCAATTTTAGCAAAACTAAGCCTATCAAAAATAAGTGTATTATCAAACATATTTTTTAAATACATTATCCAATTATTATGTTTGTGAATCTTCAAAACCTCTCTCATTACATTATCTGCAAAAACATCTGAAACCTCTAAAGTTTCATAATCAATGAATAATGACTGCTGACAAGTCAGACAACTTTTCAAATGTGATTTTTGATCCAAAGATAATGACGACATACCCTCAACCATTTGTTTTTGGAGTTCTGAACAAGATATATAACTCATAGACTCTCCTTATTACTTTCTTTAAATGCATCTTTTAATAACTCTTTTGCACGAAATATTCTTGATTTAATTGTGCCCACAGAACAACCTTCTATTTGTGATATTTCTTCTATGGACATTTCATTCATATGAAAAAGAACCAAAGCATTTCGATATTGCAAAGGAATTAATTGTATCCGATTATTAATGTGAATGGATAATTCTTTTTTTTCTAATAAACTCAAAGGGGTATCATCAGCTATAATAATGGGTAACTCATCAGGCATTTCCTCTTTAAAATAAGAATGACGATTAATTTCATTAATACCTAGATTTTTTGCAATAACAAAGAGCCAAGTAGAAAAACTGGCCTTTTTAGAATCATATTCATTTAAATTTTTAAAAGCTCTTATAAAAGTTTCTTGAGCAATTTCTTCAATAATAGTTTGTCTGATCCCAAAACTGTGTAGGTACTTATGAATCTGCTTTTGATAACGCAAAACCAAAATCTTATAAGCTTGAATATTTCCATTTTTAATCTGACTTATAATCGCAAAATCATCCAAATTCTAACCCTTGCCTTTTTCTTTCTAATAGTAATACAGCCTAATTTAAGAAAAGTTCCCAACTTTTTATTTAATTTATTGCAATTTAACTTTCGATGAATCAAAAATTAAGATTAAGTACAGTTTTTACCATAAATTTGTATTTAAGGAATAATAATTATGTCAAAACAAGTTAATCGTTGTCAGTGGTGCCTATCCCACCCTGATT
>SXGU01330040.1_pt1 | contig 30294 bp, 4 predicted proteins | sample 3174531 | NCBI WGS metagenome assembly SXGU01 (sample SAMN11356863, study PRJNA531348) | freshwater metagenome | isolation source: freshwater sample F1-140 | place: China: Fuxian Lake, Yuxi | collected 2017-12-25 | reverse complement strand
GCTGGAAGGCACCAACAACAAGATCGGCCTCCTCCAACGCCGAGCCTACGGCTACCGCCGCTACGACCACTTCAAACTCCGACTCCTCACGCTCCACCACGCCAAGTTCACACTCGCTGGATGAGCCGCTATATCACCAGCCCCAAAGAGTCCCGTTGAACCAAAAAGTGGATGGCCCACGGATTGAGCCAGTACAAACGGCATGGCCGGTTCCACCTATCGCGTCACCGAATCTGGCCAAGCCCACACGCGGACCATTCGGTCGAGGCTGACGGTTGCCACTCGCGGTGAGCGCGCATCACACGTCAGATCGTGGATTGGCTGACCGGTTGCGAACGTGCGTAAGCAGCGTCCCGACGACACATCCCAGCCACGCAGCGAGCCATCCCAGCTCGCGCTGAGTAACTCCTTGCCGATCCAGCCCAGACCGGAGACCGCTTCGGGCTGATGGAACTCACGCTGCGACTTGCGTGTTGCCATATCCCAAACTCTGAACACCCCATTCCAGTCGCCGCTGATGAGTTGTTGGCCATCCGCGCTCAAAACCATCCGGCTGATTTCCGTGTCGTGAGCTTTCACGGCCTGAGTGGTGCGTCGTGTCGCCGCGTCGCGCCAAATCATTTGGCCATCGGCACCAGCAGTGACCAGCCATTTGCCATCCGTCGAATACAATGCCTGTTTGACCGGGCCGCGATGATCCGGTTTGAACTGTTTGGAACCGCTTCCGTCAACGAAATACAACGAGCCGTCGCGCATCCCCAGCACGAACTCCAAAGACTTCGCGTTGGGGCGAAACGCGAGACTGACCGCCGCCGATGGCAGTCCGGGAAGTTCGACTCGTGTGGGCTCTAGCTTATCAAACTGCCAACCGAGTAAGCCGCGATCCAGGTCTGTGACCGTCACCAGTCCATCCAACGACCACGTTAGGCTGAGCAGCGGCGATATATGTCCTGACTCCAACTTGAGCGGTGGATCGCTGACATCGCGCCAGATCAACACATCGCCGTTCGCGGATCCGGCCGCTAACTGCTTGCCGTCAGGACTGAATCGCACGAGCGAGAGTCGCTCGACGTTCGTCTTCACTTCGCGCGGAGTGAGTGTCGGCTCCGCCACCTTGGTTGGGCCGCAGCCGGTCAGTGGACAATACAAGACGAGTAGCCAAAGTAACCACCACCGACGTCGAGCGGCACAAGCACCAACGCTGGCGAGCCGGAGGCCGTTAGGCCCCGGACAATTGATGATGTGACTCGTCTCGAAAACCGTCCGAGGGCTAACGCCCAATGGCACTCGTTTTGTGAGCGGCAAGGCGCTAGCCGCCGGTAATTCGCCGGCAAACGTCAATCCCGAATCACCGGTGGCTAGCGCCATTCCGCTCAAAGTGAGTGCGATTGGGCTACCGCCCATCGGCTCACCAGCTTGGTCGTGAAGTGGAACCGGCGATAGGCTGTTGGTTGTGAGTGCGTTGCTTTGCCAGCCGATGTGGTTGGTGGCTGAGCGCTCCATCAAATTCTTGGGAGATGTGTCCATGCCAGGAATGATAGTGGCTCCTCAGCCGTTGGCAGTCGAGGAAGGTGCGAAGGTGTTGGCAGCCGGCGGCAACGCGTTCGACGCTGCGTTGGCGGCGGCCGTCGTGCAGGGAGTCATCGACCCGCACTCGTGCGGCGTGGGCGGGTACTTAGTGATGACCTATCACCGCGCGGGACAGCGGTCGCCTTCGCCGATCTTCGATGCGCCAGCCATCGCCGGTTCGCTGGTGAAGCCGGACATGTGGAAGGACTCGATCCTACGGCCGAACCCGGACGGCTGGGGCTATTTCCTGAAGAACAAAGTCAATGACGTCGGGTATCAGTCGATCTGCGTCCCCGGCATGGTCCGCGGTCTGGCCGAGATTCAGCGCCGCTTCTGCACGCGATCATGGAGCGACTTGTTGCAGCCAGCGATCCGAGTTGCCGAAGAGGGCTGGCCGGTCAGCTCCGGCAAAGCGACGAGCTGGAAGGAACCAGCCGCTCAACCGGAATCCGCCACTCTGCGCGACAAGCTGCACGCGACCGCCGAAACGAAACGTGTGTGGTTGAAGCCGGACGGCTCGACCTACGAAGCGGGTGAGAAGTTTCGACATCCCGACTACGCACGCACGCTGCGCCGGTTGGCAGAGCACGGCGCGGAGGATTTTTATACCGGCGAATTGGCTCGTGAGATCGCCGCCGACTTGCAGAAGAACGGTTCCTGGATCACCGCCGGCGATCTGGCGGAATACAAACCGCGTGAGGCACCGGCGACGGTCATCAACTATCGCGGTTATCAGATCGTCACGAATCAATCTCCGCATGGCGGCCCCACGCTCGCTCAGACGTTGAAGATTCTGGAAGCGGATGACCTGCGTTCGCTGGGGCATAACTCGGCGAAGTACATCCTGCGCGTGTCGCTGGCGATGAAGGCTGCGTTCGCCGATCGAAATCAGCAACTCGGCGACCCTGATTTTGAACCGGATCGTGTCCATTGGATGCTCTCGCCGGAACGGATCGCCGAGTGGAGAAGGATCATCGAATCGGGCAAGCCGTTCAGCGTCTCGCGCGGTGCGACGGAATCGAAGAACACGACGCAAGTCACCGTCACCGATCGAGGTGGGAATTGGGTCTCGCTGACGCACTCGTTGGGGTCGTCGTCGGGTGTGATCTCGCCGGGTTTGGGGTTCATGTCAACAACTCGATGGTCAATTTCGATCCGGTCCCTGGCGGTCCCAATCAGATCGCCGCACGAAAGGGACGCACGACTGGGATGGCTCCAACCATCGTCTATCGCGGTGGCCAGCCGGTGCTGGTGCTGGGGGCACCCGGAGCGACACGCATCATCACGGCGGTGCTGCAAGTGGTGCTCAATGTGCTTGACTTCGGCATGAGCGTTTCGGACGCGGTGCTCGCGCCCCGTTTTGATTGTCAGGGAGACACGATCAAGTGTCAGGCACGCATCCCAGAGTTGGTTTGCGCCGAGGTTCGCAAACAGCACGCGATCGAACGTTCGCCGAAGAGCCACGGTGGCTTCGCGTTGGTCCACGCGATTGGTTGTGATCCACGCACCTGCCAATTAACCGGCGGGGCCGATACTGGCGGTGAAGGCATGCCGCTGTTGGTCGAGTAAATCCTCTGGCCAACGTGCTTGGCAGAGGAATGGGGCCAGTGGAATGAACGAGACCAGTTGGATGTCTGAGGTCAGTGGATGGCCTCAGACGTTGTGGGTGTCTTGTGATTTCGTGGTTGAACTCTTTTCGCTCCAGGGGAGGAACAGATGCCACCAGGGGCGTGAGGCGTTGGCTTGTCGCGTGTCATCGTTGCCGGGCCGAGAGACTTGCGTGGTCTTCCCTTGGCCTTTGCCAGCGTCGGGTTGGACGCCTTGCTGCGATGATTTGTCGGTTTTGTTCGGTGCCGCTGGTGTTGCGCGGTTGCGTTCAAACGTCGTGGGTTTGGCTTTGGTCCCTTCGCGATTTCCCTGCGGATTTTTGGGCTGGTTTTGCTGCGGAGGGCGTGGGCCATTCGCGTCTGGGACGGGCGACTTGGGTTTGGCAACCGAATTGGCTCGAAGCTGAGCCTGCAGTTCCTCCAGGGTGATCTTGCCGTCGCCATCCTTGTCGGCAGTGCGGAGCGATTTCCAATCGTCTTCTTCCACTTCGTCGGCCGTGATCATGTTGTCGTTGTTCTTGTCGAGCTTCATCAGCAAGTTTGTGGCGCGTTCTTGAATTTCCGCTTCGGTCAGAGTCTGCGGTGCGTTCAGTTCGTCGAGGAAATTCAGCGGGAGATTCTGGAACAACTGCGCCACGACATTGTTGAAGTCGCGTTGGCCGAACGCACCAACCACTCCGAAGTCGGTACCATTTCGCGAGCTCGCGGCGGCCAAGCCCAGTCCGACCGTGATGGGGCCATTGTTGTTGCTGTTGTTGCCAACCTGGAGGGCGACTGTGAGAGTGCTCCCTTCCGCCAGTGATCCGCTGAGCGGAGTGGCGGAAGCTGCGACGCCCCCCTTCACGACGGTGGCCGAGCCGTTGAACACGCCGTCGCCACCGACACCGGTCAGTTGCACGTTGTAGGTGCCGCTGGTCGGCAAGGGGACGACCAGCACTTCGACGCTGCCGTTGCCGGAATAGTAGGTGCCGGGAATTTGATTCACGACGCCCGTACTTTCCGAGAATCCCGACTTATTGAACTCTGTGTCGGTCAAAACGAAATCGACGGGGTCGATCACGATGAGGATGTAATCGGTCAGCCCAGCGGCCTCGATGAATTGCCGCGCCTGAGCGACCAGCATGGCGACTACTGCGGGATCCTTCTCGCCATTGTTTCCATTGGGATCTTCGAAAGTGGCGTTGAGCAGTTGCGTCAGATTGTCACCGTCTTCCGTCAGGATCGCTTCGTCATCGTTGCGGATCACGATCGTGGACGTGGCGAAGTCGGGATCGATCGAGGCGTTGGAGGGCAGCGACAATTCGACGGTGAAAGTCTCGGTCGGCTCGATGATGGTGTCCGCGACCACAATCACTTCGATCGTTTCCGTGACCATTCCGGCCGCGATCTCGGCTTGAGTGAACTCAATGGTTCCGGTGGTCGCTCCGCCGGGGATCGTGTAGTCGGCATCGGCGATGGTCGCGGTGCCGTCCTGAATGGTGTAAGTGACCATCACGTTGCCGCTGGCCGGCTTGCCAATCAGCGTGACGACGAACGGAATGCGTTGCTCGACGAGGTTGCCGGACGAGTCGAAGAGGTCTTCGCGAACGGCCGTCTCGCTGGGCGTAATCTGCAGCACGACGTTGTTGGAATCGTCGTTGAGAATCGTGCCGACCGCATCGGGTCGAGGCAGTCCGAGATTCATCGGGTTCGAGAATCGCAGGCTGACGGTCTCGTCGAATTCGTTCGCGGTGTCGCCGAGGATGTCGACTTCCACGAATTGCACGCGAGTGGTGTTGGTGAAAGTCTTCGTTCCGGAGGTCGTCGCGTAATCGGCGAGGATCGTGGTGCTCACACTTGGGTCGGTGTCGGCGATGGCGGTATCAATGTTGGCGTTGCCTGTGGAGAAATCGACCGAGGTGACGGCCGGCACTCCACCCATCATCACGATGTTGCCGACCAGTTCGACTCGGAACCGCAACTTGTTCGTGTTGCCGTCCCCTTCGAGGACTTCGGCATTGGAGACGAGTAATTGAGGCTTCGCGTCATCGTCCAAAATCTGAGCGATGGCAGTCGATTGCAGTGGGACCAAAGTCGCGTTGACGGCGGATTGCAGTTGCACGAAGAAGAATTCGTCTGCTTCGATTCGGTTGTCGGTTTCGATTTGAACGCGAATCGATTCGGCGGGTGTTGTGGCTCCGGCGGGAATCGTCGCGGAACCAAACGTCCGGTAGAAATCTCGTCCGAGGGCTTGATCGGTGGCGAGTCGCGTCGGATCTGGGTCGATCCCTTCTGGCAGGACGAAGCCCGTTTCGCCGCCACGTCGCGTTGTGAAGTTGACGGTCACGGGAACGTCGGTTGTTTTGCTGAGCGTCACGAAGAACTCAACGAAATTGAAACCAAAGGTTCCTTCCACGACGTTGACCCGCGTAGGCAGGATCGAGACGACGGGGGGAGAAGTATCCGGGACGTCCGTGACGGTGATGACGAAGGACTCAACCGACGTGGCGTTTCCTTTTTCATCGAACGCTTGCGCGAAGATCGTGTACGGCGTTGATGGCGGCGAGGCCACCAGCAGGCTGCTCCGCCGGACGGTCACCACGCCTGTCTGTGAGTCGATCTCGAACGCATCGCCGGCGATCGGGTTCCCGGCGGAATCGGTCTGCACATAAAAAACGGCGTCGTCCTGGTGATCGAGAGCGAAGACTGCGACTCCCACGCGGCTCCCCTCGGGGGCACCTTCGGGAATCGTATTGTCCAGCGTGTCCGCGTCGATTGGTGTGTCGGGCGTGTCGAAGGCCACGTCGATGGTTGTGGTCAATTCGTTGTTGGCTAGGTTCGGGTCAAACTCATTGGCGGTCACGGTGGCCGCGATGCTGAACAGATCCGGTGTATCGGGGTTGGGGTCGAGTGTCACCGTTACTGTCGCCGAAGTGCTCGGCGCGAGCGTATCGAGGGCGGCGGTGATGACCCCGGCCACGGTTTCGACGAAGCCTTGTGACACCGTTACGTTGGCCACGCTGAGCCCAGCTGGCACCACACCGGTCAGCATTACACCGGTGGCGTCCACGGTACCGTTGTTGGTGACGGTGTAGGTCAGGGTCGCGGTTCCATCCGGGAAGATGTCTATCTCGGTCGCGTTCGCCATCACGCTGACGTCCGTGCGGTTTGTCACGAAGCTGCCGGCCGCGAGAAACACAGCCGAATCGTGGCTCGAATCCCCTGAATCCGCGATGGCTAGCTTGATGTGATGTGTTGCACCGGGCGTGATGTTGGCGACCGCCTGTAGGACTGCCGTGAAGCCGTCCAGTTCCGTATCGAACGGGGACGGTCCCTCGTTCGGGGTATTGTCGCGGAACAAGTCCGCGTTCATGTTGAGGTTGATGTTGTTGATCGCGACAGGGGTGTTCTGGTTGATGAGCGCGATGTTGACGCCGTCCACGAAGAACCCGAACACGTCGTTGAAGCTGCTGCCGACGAACTCGTTGTATTCTTCCGAACCGAACACATAGAGGAAGCTGAGCGTGTCTGAGGTGGCGACGAAGTCGAATTCGAGCACCGTTGCGTCGTTCGTGGAGAAGCCGGGGATGAACGCGTTGAGGCTCGCGTCGCCAGGCACGCCGAGGATGGTGCCGGTGCCCGGAGAATCATTGGGGCCATAGAGATTGTCCACGTCGCCCGAACTGAGCACGATGCCGCTTTCGATGCCCAAGCCTGCGCCGCGTCCGCCCGTGAACTCGCCGATTCCCAGTGGCCGGCCCGCGAGGGTGACGTTGGAAATTGTCACGCTGGAACCAACCAACGATTGAGCGAGCAGTTCGGCGGTGCCCGCAAAATTCAGCCCGACGACTGAGAAGCCGTCGTCATTCGCGAAGTTTTCGTTCTCGACCACTTCGCCACTCGTTGCGATCAAGAATCGAGTGGACGGCTGGCGGCCTAGACCGAGGACTGGGACTTGAATGACGCTACGGTCGCCTGCCGGCACTCCGACGATTTCGTAGGTTCCATCTGCTCCCGAAAATCCAACCGGTTCATCTCCATCCAAGACGCGGTCATTATCGAGATCAACGAAGACGGTTCTCGCGTTGATCCCCAGTTCGCCTAAATCCAAAAACTGATCCCCGTCGGTGTCAGTGAAGACGGTGCCGCGGATCGTGGCCGGCAAAGAAGTCAGCGTCACCACGACATCGTTGCCGTCCCCGCCGATGTAGCTGATCGTGGCTTCGTCGCCTGTCTGAAGAAAACCGTTGAAGGTTGCGCCTTCGGGCAATCCTGCAAACGTGCCGGAGACCGGGTCGCTACCGTCGTTGTTGATGATCGTGAACGAATTGCCGGAGGCTCCCGTGAAACCGTTGAACGATGAGGTCACGAGGGGAACAAGGCTCGTTCCGCCACCGCCGATGGTCACGGTCCCCGTGACGTTGAGTTGATCGTGATCATTGGCCGTGTTACCCGGCGTCAAGCCGCCAATCTCAACGACGAACACCGAACCTGTTTGCAAGGTGACGTTGCCGGAATTGAGGATGCCGGGCGACGTGCCGGGAGCGACTGTGCCGCCGACCTCCACGATCAGCGTGTTGCCGCTGGAGATCGTCCCCGTGCCGCTCAACGAGGCTCCGTCTCCAATGGTCGTGTTCGACGAGATCGAACCGTTGAGAGACAGCGTCCCTGCGGAAACGGTCGTGGCTCCGGAGTAGGTGTTTGTACCCGACAAGATCAGTGTGCCCGGACCAAGCTTGGTCAGTCCCGCTCCGGTTCCTGAAATCTCCGCCGAGATGGTCAGGTCGCCAGCCGCATCGCCATTGGCGATCGTAAAGGTTCGCGTCGCACCGCCCAAATTCAGATTCGCGCTGATCGTAGTTCCGACCGTACCCAAGTCGCTGGTCGTCAGAGTCACATTTCCGCCGAGCGTCAGCGTTCCCGTACCGGTCACCTCGGCGCCGTTGCTTGTTCCAGTCTCTAGCGTCAGAGAGGCTATCGTTTCGTCTTGATCCGCCAGGATCAGAGAGGCGTCTTTTCCAAGCGAAAGGCTGGTCGCGTCGGAGATGACTTCGGTTCCACCCAATTGATATTGGCCACTCGTCAGTTGGGCTGTCGCGTTTCCGGCATTGAGTCCCGACAAGGCAAGCGAATCGAATTCACCCAAGAATTGCGAGCCGTTACCAACGCCCGTGTTCGTCGTCAGTTCGGCCACATTGAAGGTCAAAGGATTGCCAGTGGCCCCAATCCCGCCGCTGCCACTCGTCATCGAGAGAGCAAACGCCGCGATATCCGTGGTCGCAGCTCCCGAAGTGATTGCGCCGGAGCCGGTGCTGTTCAGTGTGATCGTGACGTCGCCGGTGTTGGCATCCAGGCTGCCGGTCGCGCCGGTAAACGTGACGTTGTTGTTGCCGCCAGTCGTGAGCGTGATGTCGGTCGCCGCCGCACGCGTGATGGCATCGACGATCGCGATCGAACCGCTGTTCGCATTGCCGATGTGTAGCGTCCCCGCCGTGACGCGATCGAGTTCGCTCTCAGTGAGTCCGAGCGTGCCTGCGGCCTCGGCTCCACCCAAGTGAATCGCGACTCCGTTCGTCCGTTGCAGCAGCGTCACGCTGCTGTCACTTTGCGCGCTGATCACCGCAGTGCCGTCGAAATTCATGCTGTTACCGATCACGGTCGCCGTGCCGCCGTTGGTCGCTGTCGTGATCGCACCGCTCGACACAACGTTGATCGCAACGCTCGATGAACCGCTTCCCTCAACGCCGGTCACCGACACATTGCCACCCCCCGACGTGATCGTCGAACTCTCCCTCACATGCACGCCGATGTTGAAGATTCCCGCGCCCGCCCCGCCCCCGCCGGTCCCCGTGACGGTGACCTCGCCGCTGCCGCCCGATGTGATCTGGCCCCCACCCATCACCTCAATGCCACGGTTGTCGCCCCCCGCTGCGCCGGCATTACCAGTCACCGACACATTGCCGCCGCCCGACGTTATCCTCGAACCCGTGCCGACAACGACCGCGCCATAGTTGACACCTCCCGAGCCCTCCCCGCCGGTGCCCGTGATCACGGCGGAGGCACCGGTCGCTCCCCCGCTGATCGTGCCGCCGTTCCGGACCTGAACACCAAATTGCGAACCGCTCGCGCCGGCGCCTCCCTTCCCCTGGACGGTGACGACGCCGTTTCCAGTGGACTGAACGACGCCGGCATCAACGTCGATGCCGACGAAGTTGCCGCTCGTCGCCGTGGCTTGCTGGTTGGCGGAGAGCGTCAGGTTGCCGTCCACCGTCGTGAGACTGGAGCCGCTGACAAGGCTGATGTTGCGAGTCGCCGTCAACGCAATCGCGCCCGTACCGCTCGCTGTAATGTCAGAATTCGTTGTCGCCAAACTGATCCCCGCCGACGTGCTAGTCGACGTGGCCGAGAAACTCTTGTCGCTCGCCATCGTGATGGATTGATTGGCGGTGATCCCCGCGCCGGTCGTCAGCGACAGATTGTTCGCGTGCGTGATTGCCGCGCTGACCGTGATCGCGCCGGAGTTTGCGTTGCCAATGTTGAGCGTGCCCGCCGTCACTCGGTCGAGTTCGGCGTCGGTCAATCCCAGAGTCCCCGTGGAATCCGCGGCACCAAGATCGATCGCCGTGTTGAGAGTCTTTTGCCGCAACGTGACGGAATTGGTTCCGCCACTGATGACCGACGTACTGCCGATGGACATGCTGTCGGAAATTAACGTCAGATCGAATGCTCCTGTCGTCGAAATGGTCGCGGCATCCTCCAATTGGAGGCCGAAAGACGAAGCGCTGTTGGCACCGGACGTGCCGGTCACACTTACTGTTCCACTGCTGGATGAAATCAGTGGCGTATTCGGCTCGAACATCCAGACGCCGTGGTTCCCGTCGCCGCTGCCCGCCCCACCCGTTGCAGTGATCGTCAGCATTCCCGTCGCTGTCGCAGCGGCACCATTCGAGACGCGAACCCCGGATGCGTTGGCCGATGTGCTGCCTCCGCCACCAACACCCGTAATATCGAGTGTTCCGCCCGACGAGAGTGTCGTTCCGACTTCGCGCAGCGATACGCCGTAGTTGGCGTCCGTTGCTGCGGTGCCTCCGGTTCCGGCGACTGTGATTGAGCCGGTTCCGGTCGTCTGAACATCGGCACCACTTTCGATTCGAATTCCTTCGTGATTATCCAACCCGCTGCTGCTGCCGCCGAATCCGGTGAGCGCGATCGTTCCAGATGCTCCTGTCGAGACGAGGGCGTTCGATGCCAGCAAGATTCCATGATCGTTCGAGCCCGAGTTGCCGCCGCGTCCTTCGATCGTGATGTTGCCGCTAGTCGAACTGATCGTGGCGGAGCTAACCAGGACTCCATTGTAGTTGCCGGCCGCCGAAGCGCCTGTGTCAGCATCCAACACAATGTCACCACTCGCTGTGACGATGCTCGATCCGCTGGCCAATGCGATGTCGCGCTGAGTGGTCAGCGAGATCGCTCCGTTGCCTGCCGCCGCGAAATCGGAATTGGTCGTCGCCAGATCGATCGTGCCGACCGCGTTCGCCGTCAGATTCTTATTCGCCGCCATCGTGATGGATTGATCGGCGGTGATTCCCGCACCGGTCGTCAGCGACAGATTGTTCGCGTGCGTGATCGCCGCGCTGACCATGATTGTCGCGCTGTTGCTATCGCCGATTTGAACGGTCCCGGCAGTGATCCGGTCGAGTTCGTTGTCCGTGAGTCCCAACGTGGCCGGGCCGTCCGCTCCACCGACGTCAATTGACGTGCCATTGATCAATGGGCGGATCGTGACGTTGTTGCTCGTGCCGGCCGTCACCGCCGCGCTGTTGCCAATCGCCAGCGAGTCGGTCACGAGCGTGATCGGAGCGTTCGTGGTGCTGACCGTGGTGCCGGCATCATTGCGGAGCGAAATGCCGCTGGTGGCACCAACGCTGCCAGTGCCGGTCAAGTGGATGGCTCCCGTGTTCGACTGAATGTCGGAGTCGAACTTCACTTCAATGCCGAAGTTTTCAGTGCCACCCGTGCCGCGCGAGACGCCAACCAGCGTGACGGTGCCGCTGTCCTGCGCGTCAATGAGCGACCCGCTCGTCAATTCGATGCCGCGTTGGAATCCGCCGCTGTCATTGCCGCTGCGGCCATCCAGCAGAACGTTGCCGGTGCCGGTTGTGCGAACCGTCGCTTGTCCCAAGCTGATGCCCTGGAAGTTGCCGTTGGTTGTGCCGCTGGAGTTGGCGTGCAACGTGATATCGCCGTTGGCGGTGATCAATTGCGAGTCGGAAATCAGGATGTCTCGGCTGGCGTCGAATGTGATCGCACCGCTGCCGGAGAGGTTCAGGTTGGCGCTGAACATGGCAATGGAACCGGCATCGACGTCGACATTGCCGTTCGCGGCCAACGTGGAGGGGAGCGGACCGTCGAATTCCACATAGCCCTGACTGCCGGAGCCGGAGTTGGTCGCGTTAATGTCCAAGTTCCGAATCAGATGACCGGCCGCGTCATTGAGCGGACCCAAAAGCACTTGGCCCGCGTTGTTGGCCCCGGCGGTGCTGATGTCGAGCGTCAGATCGAAACCGGCTCCACTGGCGGAGAGCGATGCGGCATCCAGGAGAATGTTGCCCGATGGGCCGTCGCCCCCTTGTTCGGTGTCGATGGTCACGCTGGAGTTGAGCACGACTTTCTGGCGGTCGGCGTTGAAATCACCTCGGCCACCAGAACCGTCGTCATCCAAGAGGATATTGCCGTTGAGCGTCACGGTACCGTCCGTCACGGCGGACACGCCGCTCGCAAACAGGCTCAGCGTGCGGAGGAACGCACCGCCAGCGTTGCCGATGCTTGGCAGATTGATCGCCCCACCGTTGTTACCAGCCCCGCCGGAGAATGTTTGGATCGCGAGATCGAAACCAGGAGCACTGGCGGACAGCGTCCCGCCACTGATCGTGACCGAACCGCCGTTTGAGTTGTTGCCCTGCTCGGTGTCGATCGTGACTTCGGCACCGATGACCGTGTTGCCCGTCAGCGAGACCGCTCCGCCGTCCGTGGTCAGGTCGTTATTGAGGTTGATCGTCGCAGCCGCCAATGAAATTCCGCTGCCGGAGTTCATCACGAGTTCGTCGATGGTCAACGTGCCGCTCGCCGAGAGATCTATCGCCCCACCCGTTGCCGAGACGCCGACCGTGGCACCGATCCCGCCGATCGTCAGCCCGCCGCTGTTCGACACGAACACGCCACCCGATCCGCCTGTCGCCTCCAGATTGCTGAGGGACGTACTGAGTACGTCGCCGCTGGCACCCACGCCCGTCGCGGATGTCGCGACCAAGCTGCTACCGGTCACGTCCGTGCCGGAGTCGCCGCCGTCGGTGATCGCACCCGTGCGAGCCGTGAGCGTGACCGCGTTCGCTCCCGCAGTCAGTTCCGTCACGGAAATCGAACCACCGACGATCCTTAGCGGATCGTTGAACGCCGAGCTGTCCACATCGACCGCTCCCGTCCCGTTCGTCGCGTCACCAATCGTGATCGAGCTGAAGCCGTTGGTCAGGCGGCCCAGTTCGGCGTCGTCCAGGTGCAGGCTGCCACCGCCGCCGCCGAGACCGATCGACGTATTGGCCGCCTGTGGTGCAATCACCAGTGCACCACCTGACGCAATCATGCTGGAGAGGGCCAGGCCGTCGGCTTTGATCGTAATGTCACCGCTCGTCGAACTGATTGCCGTGACCGACGCTCCACCGGCGAAATGGGCCTGGTCGGCACCGATGCTGTTGACAGTCACATCGCCCGTCGTCGTCACCAGGCGACCGTTGGCACCTGACAAGACAACCGGGAACGTGTTACCGCCGACGCCGCCGGTACCTGTCACCGTGATGACGCCGCTCGTCGTCGTGATGGTTTGTGAGATCGTGACGCCGCTGCGATTACCCACGGCGTCGGCCGTCCCGTCGATATCGATCGCCGCGGTGCCAGTCGCCGTCATCGGACCTTCCAGCCGCAAACCGTTTCCATTCGCGCTGCCATCCCCCGTCAGGCTGACATCGCCATCGACGGTCGTGATCAGCGAACCCTCTTGACTGTGCATGCCTTCGCTGCCGTTCGTGGCAACTCCACCGGTCCCGACAATCGAAATCGTTCCGGCTGTCGCGCCACTGGCCGTCGACTTGACCGTCCCCGTCGCCTCGACGTCCACGCCGTAGTGATTCGTCGTGCCCGAATCGTCACCACCGCTGCCCGTCAGCACGATGTTCCCCGTACCGTCCGTCTGGATCGTGCCGGCAACGCTGATTCCATCAAAGTTGCCCGTCGCGGTTCCGGCCGCGTTCGCGGTCAGCACGATCCCGCCGTTGACCGTCGTAAAGCTCGATCCACTGGCCAGCGCGATGCTGCGGCTGGCCTGCACGTTGATCGTCCCCGCGCCGGACGTCGCAAGGTCGGCATTCGCCCCCACAGTGACAAGATCGACATCGCCGCCGGTCGCATCGTTGGTCAGATTCACGTCGAGGCTCTCGCCCGTCGCGAACGTGATGTCGGCGTTGAGATTCACCGTGTCGTCACCGGCATCGCCGTTGATCGTCAGATCGACGTTGTAAGCCGCATCGACCGACGTGATCGTGACGGTGTCGTTCCCTGTGCCAGCGTTGATCGTCAGCGAACTAGTCGGGTTGGCAAACGTCACCGACTCGCTGAGGTCCGAGTCGATGGTCATGTTCGCGCCGGCGGCGTCGGTCAGCGTGATGGATTCCGAGCCGCCGTTGAACGTGAAGACGCGGTCGGTCGCGCTGAGGTTGTCGGTGATCGGTTCCAGTCCGGTGTAGCTCACGCCGGATGAGCCGTTGAGTGCCACGCTGCCATCGCTGGCGTTCGTGAAGTTGTGAGTCACGCTGGTGAACGTGCCGCCGGTCAGAGCCAGGTCGTCGTTACCGGCCGCTCCGCCGTGGAACGTGATGCCGCCAGAAGGGAGCGCACTGCCCGATGTGAAGTCGAGGACCAACGAGTCGTCCTGATTGTCTTCGCCGTTGATCGTGATGCCTGTCGTTGCCGCCGCCGGGGTTGAGGTCACGAGCGTGGCACCGTTCAGAACCTGCACGGTGCTGCCGACGAGGCGAATCGTGAACGTGTCCGCCGCGCCGTCGTTGTCGTTGAAGCTGAGCGCCCCGCCGGCTTGCGTCAGCGTCACGTCATTGCCATTGCTGCCGCCGAAGTACGAGATCAGGAAAGCCACGCCATTGATGGTCACCGTCGCGCCGTCGGCGAGGCCATTGAATGTTCCGCTGACCGCATCCGTACCGTCGTTGTTGATGAGCACGAGCGTCTGACCGGCGGACGATGTGATCGTGCCGGAGGTCGAGAGCGTTGCTCCGCCGAGTGAGACGGTGCCGGTGACATTGAGTTGATCGTGCTGAGTACCCGGCGTCGTGCCGTTGACCTCGACGTTAAAAGTCGAGCCGCTCTCGAAGGAGACGCTTCCCGTGTTGATGGTGCCGGGACTCGTGCCGGGTGCAATGATACCGCCGCTTTGCACCGTGACGGCACCGGTCGTCCCCGTGCCGGCGAGCGTCGCGCCGTTGCCGACGATCGCTGCCGAGTTGATCGAGCCGATGGACGTCGTCAGGAAAGTCCCTGAACTCAGAGTGATTGTGCCGGTCCCCGCTACGAGGTCCACGGACGAAATCTCCACCGAGTTCACCTCGCTGAGAAACTGATTCGCGTTGGGCGTGTTGGTTCGGAGAGTCGTCGCATTCAACGTCAGAGGATTGCCGCTGGCACCGATGCCGCCGGACCCGGAACCGAGCTGGACGTTGTTCGCCAGGATGTCCGTCGTGGCGTCTCCCGAAATGATCTGGCTATCGCTGCCCGGTTGCAGCGTCACGGTCACGTCGCCGCCATTGGTGTCGAGACTCGCGGTTGCACCGCTAAAAATGAGATCCCGGCCGCTGGCGGCCAGAAACGACAGGTTCGTGGCCGAGCTGCGTGAGATGGCCGCCGACACCGAAATGTCGCCCGTGATGCTGTCACCGATGCGAATGTTTCCCGCCGTGACTCGATCCAACTGAGCATCGCTCAGACCGAGGGTCGTGGAACTCGCGGTCCCGACGTTGAACGCTGTGCCGCTGGTGAATGGTCGGAACTCGACCGTCTGACCGGCACTGGTCATGATCGTCGGTTGAGAGGTGCCAATGGCGATGGTGTCAGCCACGAACGCGAGGAATGCGTTGGTGCCCCTCACGGACGTGCCGGTGTCGTCTTGAAGGTCGATCCCTTCCGACTGGCTTCCCGAACCGCCAATGCCTCGCAGCAGCAAACTGCCCGCACTCGTAAAGACCAACGAGCCGGAGATATTGATGCCGTCGTTGTTCGAGCCTCCCGAACCAAACGACGTCCCGATGAGCGTGAGCGACGCCGACGCGGCGGTCTCGACCAGCGAGCCACCGGTCAGTCGAATGCCGTACTGTCCGTCGGAAGCGTTGCCGCTGCGGCCAGTCAAGGAGACATCGCCGCCAGCACCGGTCGCGCTAATCGTCGCTCCGTTGAGACTGATGCCGGTGAAGTCGCCGCTCACCGCAGTTCCGGCGTTGCCAGTCACCGTGATGTCGCCGTCAACCGACGTGATGCGGGAGTCGCTCGCGAGTACGACGTTCCTGTCCAGAAAGAAGAGAATGCGGCCGGTGCCTATGACGTCGGTAGAAGCTCCCGAGGCCAGAGTCAGACTCCCGGCGTCGATGCGGAAATCCTCGTTGCTGGCCAGTGCCGAGTCGCCCGTCAGCGTCACGTCACCATCCGCACCGGTTGTCAGATTGAGACCGCGCAGTGTCACGCTCTGGATGCGGTGACCACCCGCGTTGTTGAAAGCACCGATGGTGATGTTCCCCGCCGCATTCGACGCACCACTGGTGCGCGTATCGACGATCACATCCACGTTCGCGGCGGAAGCGGATACTTGCGACAACGTCACCGCACCAGCCGCGCCGTCGGTCCCCTGCTCGGTGTCGATGGTGACGTCGGCGCTCAGTTCGAGTTGCTTGCCTCCGAAGTTCACATCTCCCGATCCTCCGGCCGAGTCCGTGAAGATGTTGCCGCCGAGCAAAGCCAAGCCCGACCCCGTGACCGACAGCGACTCCAGCGCCGTCGTCGTGCCAACGTTTTGCAAACTGAGAATGGCCTGGCCCGCAATCACATTCAGCGACTGCTGGCCGCTGGTCGTGGCATTGAGCGAACCCGTGAATGTGACCCCACCGTCGGTCCCGCTGGCATCGACGTCGATCGTCAAATCGGCTCCCAGCGTCACCGCCCCATCAAAGATGACGACCCCCGCGTCGTTGTTTGTCGTGTCACCGTCAGTGCGAATGCTGGTCGCCGAAATCTGAATTGACTCGGCGGAGATCGACAGGTTGCCTTGCGAGGTCGCGGAACCCAGCAAGAGGTTGGTACTCAGCGAAATCGTGTCTTGGCCTTGGCCAGTCCCACCGTCGAGTGTCAGCGACGCGGCAAATCCGCTCCCGAAGTTCGCGGCCGAGATCGAGTCATCGCCGTCCCCGGAATTGATGGTCAAAGACGTGGTCGGTGGGTTGAACGTGACAATTTCACCGGCGCTCGAATCGACGCTGATCCGGCCGCCTTCGTCGTCGGTCACTTCGATGAGATCATTGGCCGAGGTGTAGTTCAAAGTGATTTCGGCCACCGTGAGATCGGTCAGGATCGGTTCGAGGCCGGTGTAAGAAATGGTCGAGTTGCCGGCGAGATCAATCGAACCGGCATCGAAGCTGGTGGCATTGAACACGGCCGTTGCAAACGTCCCACCACCAAACAGCACCAGCGTGTCGCCGCTGCCGGATCGAGGCTCGCCGCCGACATAATGGATCGAGCGGTTGAAGTTGCCCGACGTGAAGTCGATTTGAAGAGTGTCGGCTCCGCCTTGCAGGTCGGCGATGATGATGCCGCCGAACGCTGAGAGCGGAACATGAACTTCGTTCGTGCCACTGCCAGTCGCACCGGCAATGCTGACCACCAGCGGAGTAGGGGACGAAATGATGATATTCGTGCCGTCAGTCGCGAGCGTGATCAGGTCGGGTGAACCGTCACCGAAGCGATCCTCGATCACCAGGTCGTCATCATCGAGCCTGATGTGCGTGTCCGGGACATTCCCAAAGTCTTGATTGAGCACCGTCTCGCCGGAGTTCACGAAGACGCGGTTCGACAAGATCGTGTTGGTCAGCAGCACAATCGAGCTGTTGGCAAACGACGTGACCGCGAGGTCCGGGTCGGCGTCCCCGTTCAGGAACAGCGGCACGACCTGTCCCGCATCCGGGCCGATCGAGAAGACTGCGGGCGTACCGTTGAAGCTCCCCGTGCCGTCGTTGAGCAGCACCGTGATCGTGCCGTCATCCGTGTTGGAGACTGCCAAGTCGAGCGTGCCGTCCTTATTCAGATCGACCGCTGTCGCGAATTCGGGAGACGTTCCCACTGGGCGGAACACTGGAGAGAAGAACCCACCCTGCGGATCGCTCAGCAGAATGGCGATGTTGTCCGAGTCTTGTCCCGGCACGGCCAAGTCGGCGTGACCGTCTCCGTTGAAGTCGGCGGCGACCGGTCGCACGGGTTTCAGGGTCGCGGCTAAAACGACGACGGAGTCCGTGGAAAACGCCCCGTTGCCGTCATTGATCAGAATCTGCAAATCCTCGAAACCCGAGCCGGTCGCCGCCACCGCGAGATCGAGGTCCGTGTCATTGTTGAAGTCGCCAACCGCGACTCCGCCGGGAACACTGCCGGCTCCAACCGAGAAGTTCGTTGCGGTCCCGAATGTCCCGTTCCCCTGATTGAGCAGGATCGAGACGTTGTCGCCGCCCGCGTTGGCGGTCACGAGATCGAGGGAGTTGCCACTGTCGAAGAATCCCGCGCGCAGGTCCGTCGGGGAGTCTCCGACTGCATAATTCACAGCCGCCGCGAACGTGCCGCTGCCGTTGTTGATGAGCACCGACACGTTGTCGCTGTCCCCATTCGCGGCGACGAGGTCGATGTCCATGTCGTTATCCAGGTCGATGGCGAGCACCGCGCTGGGACTGCTGCCGACCGTGAGCGTCGTCGGCGCGGCATACGAGCCGTCGGAGTTCCGCAAGAAGACGAACAGCGCATTGCCAGTTTCGTCGGTGCTGATGAGATCGACTCGTCCGTCGCCATTCAGATCGGCCGCCGCCAACGCCGAGGCACCCGTCGCCCCGGAGACGCTGCTCGGTGCAAAGTTGAGATCGCGCGGCCCCGTCTGGATGTAGCCGGTCGGGACGACTTCGCTGACCGTGTAACTTGCTCCCGTATCCGCCACCGGCAGGATGTAGGTGCCGTTGCTGGCCGTGACGGTGAACGGCTCGCCCACGTCGAGCACATCGTCGTTGTTGAGATCGAGGTAGACCGTGACCCCCGCGATCCCCGGCTCACCCACATCGAAAATGCCGTTCTCATTGAGGTCGTCGTACTTGGTGCCACGAATTTCGCCAGGGGCCTGGCTGTTCCCGAAATTCAGCCCCGTCACGGTTTCACCGGCGAACGCATTGACCAGGAACGTGAAGGGAATTTGCTGCGAGGAACGATTCACGCTCAGACTGACCGCCGAGTTGCTGGGCAGGCTGGTGACGATGTCGAGGCTTCCGAACCCGGCGGCGACCTGCCCCAAGGCCAGGCTGTCTTGAGGGCCGGAAACGAGCGCGATGTTCGGGCTGGAGAAGGTGGTTCCAGTTCGTTCAAAGATCGGAATGCGGTTGGCGTCCGACAGCGTGACCACCACCTCCGCCAGAAAGTCGTTGTTCAAGAACGTGTTGTCGACAAGCCCGATTTCGATGTCGCTGGGGGTGCCGCCGACAGAGATCGCGGTTTCGGCCACGAACGTGCCGTTGTCATTGCGCAGAATCTGAAACGTGCCGTCTCCCGCGTTGGCCACCGCGAAGTCGGGGTCGCCGTCGTTATGCTCGATGCTGAAGCCCGCGGACAGCGCGACCGGCTGATTGCCGACCGTCACGCTCTGCAAGAAAGTGACCGTGCGGTTGCCGTTGTTCGTGACGAACACAACTTTGTTGTTGGAGGTGTCGAGCAGGGCGAAGTCGATGTCGCCGTCGTTATTGAAGTCGCCGAACGAGAGATCGTTGCCGGCATCCGCTTGCGTCACTGTCACCATGCCGGCTGGCTCAAGTACGTTCCTCTGGACGTCGTTTTCATAGAAACGAACAGAACCATCCGCCGTACTGGTGATGGCCAATTCCGCAGCACCAGTGCCGGCGAAGTCGAAGATCGCCAACGTGCCGGGATTGTCCCCCGCGGCCAGCGTTGCGATCAGTTCGAATCCGGTCTCGAACACTGGCACTGGCAGTGGTGGTAAGTGTTTTTCGAGGACGCTCACCGTGTCCGACCCGCGATTCAGCACATAGATCTCAGGGACAAAGCTGCCCGTGATGTTGCCGATCAGCACGGCGGAGGGGTTGTCGCCGACCGTGATGTCGGAACGGGTATGCGTGCCGGTAAATGGGTTGAAGAGGAACACGCTGATCGAATCGCTGTCGGGATTGACTCGCACAAAGTCGTCGTCACCGTCGCTATCAAGATCGCCGACCGCCACGAGATCGCTGCTGGGTGACGATTGCGAACCGACACCGGGGATCGTGATCGAGCCGGGGAATTGTGCGTTGATCGGTCCTGTCGGAGTGAAGGTGCCGTCGATCAATTCACGAACGATCGACTGGTCCTGCGGACGCACTCCGGTCAGCGAATACGTCCCGTTCATCGCGGAAATCGTCATCGGCTCGAACGGGTCCAGCACGCCGTTGACGTTGCGGTCAACAAAGACCGTAACGCCGGACTGCGCCGGTTCGCCGGGGTCTTGGCGTCCGTTCGCATTGAGGTCGCTGTAAGTCACCCCTTGCAGTGTGGCGGTTTCGACGATGCCGAAATCGAAACTGATGAGGGGGGGGCCTGCTCCCACGGTCACGAGTTGGCTATTCAATCGCGTGAATCCAAGTCGTACTTCGGTGGAACCGGAGATGTCGGACACAGAGGCGATATCCAGGAACGGCGCGGTGCCGGCCCCATCGAATTCCCCCAGGTCGAACATGACATTTGACGCGACGGCGGGAGTGATCCGCAGCGATTCGGGGAACAAGAACACGCCATTCATGAAGCCCCGCAGCACGCTGATCTCACCTTCGTCGTCGCCAATCACGATATCTTTGAGGCCGTCGTGGTCGTAATCCACAGCCGCCAGATCGACCACGATGTCACTCGTAATCGGCTGAAGGACGGTTGAGTTGAAGATCAGAGTGCCGAGTCCAACGTGAATCGTAATGGAGGGATCGATGCGCGACGCAACCACGAAGTCGAGTGCCGCCGATCCTGCCAGTTCGGAAACATAAACTCGACCGGGGGCGTCTTCGGTGATGTTGGTCGAGGCCATGGAAAACGTTCCGCTGCCGTTGTTGCCAAAGACCGTGAAGCTATCGTTGGCGGTGTCTGTCGCGACCAGATCAAGGTCAGCGTCGTTGTCGAAGTCTCCCAACGCGATTCCTCGGACTTCATCCCCAGCATCCAACGTCACGGGGGCGAGAAACGTGAAGCCGTTGTCGTGAGTCAGAATCGTGACCGCGTCCGTGGCGCTCAGCGTGCTGACAACAATGTCCGGTTCCATGTCGCCGTTGACGTCACCGATCGCGATGTCTGTCGGCCGTTCATTGAGCGTGATCGTGCTACCCGTCAGGGTGAACGTGGTCAGGTCGTTGCGAATGAAGTCGACAACACCGTTGCCGGGATTGGCGTCCGGGTCGCGGATCAGAACGACGTCGTCGTCGTTATCGCCATCGAAGTCCCCCAGCGCGATCCGAAACGCATCTCCCGCCAAAACGTGCTGCGACAACGTCGAGAATCCCGATCCCGTGTTTTCCAGAACGCGAAACTCCGAAGTCGTCCCGGATCGCGTGAGCACCAACAGGTCGTTGCGGCCATCGCCATTCACGTCCGCCACGAGAATATCGGCAGCCGTGGCTCCCAATTGTCCTTCGATCGGCAGGAGATCGGCCGGTGCGATCACCGACGACGTCACGATCGAATTGAGCGGAGGCAACGGGATGACTCGATAGGTGCCGGGGAGCAGATTGAGAAATTCATAATCTCCGATGTTGCCGTCGAACTCACCTCTGGAGGCCGTCACTGTGATCGGCTCGAATGAAGAATCGAAGCGGCCGTTTCCGTTCGTATCCAGGAACAGGGAGACATTCGGAAGACCCGGTTCGGAAGGGAAGCTGAAGCCTCGGAAGCCATTCACATCAAGGTCGTTGAACACATTCCCGCGAATCGTCGCCAGCGGCTGCACGCCAAAGTCCAGATTCATGGTCGGCATCCCGACCACTCCCACAATGCCGGCCGAACCGAGCAGGTTCGTCAACAACGTCACCGACCCGCCATCTCTGTTGGCGGTCAGGACATCGGGCCGCGAGAAAAGGTTGGTGGAGTCGAAGCCGAATTCGCCGACAGCGATCCCCGACGGTGCGGAATCCGTTGGGAAAATCGCAGTGAGGGTAAACGTGCCGGTCGCGAATTCGAGGACATCGACGGTGCTGCTGCCCAAACTCGCGGCCAGAACGTCTCTGTCGCCGTCACCGTCGATATCGACTGCGGCCATGTCCACCACATCGCTCAAGGTCGCGACCTCGGTCGGCGTGCTGAAGACGCGAGTGCCAATGTTTGCGACGTGGAATACCTTTGTGATCGCGCCGACCACGAGGTCGAAGTCTCCATCTCGATCGAAGTCCTCGGTCACGAGTGATTGCGGCAGAGTCCCCGCGTCGAAGCTCACCGACGTGTCGCTGTTGAAGCTGAAGTTGGCGGAGGTACTGGTATTGAACAGGAACTTGACCGAGTCGGTCCCGGCCGAAGCCACCGCCAGATCGGTCTTACCGTCGCCGTCAAAGTCCGCAGCCACCAACTGCCGTGGATCGCTGCTCACGGCGAAGCTCGCGCCGGTCGCAAAGGTTCGCGAACCCGTGTTGGCAAACAAGGTGATGTTGTTCGAGCCTCTGTTCGTCACTGCGATATCGGGCTGAGAGTCTTGATTAAGGTCCGCGATCACGAGACTGATCGGCTCATCGCCCGTCGTCAGGGTGACAGCGCTTCCAAACTGCGCATTGCCAAAGGCATCGTTCCCCAGATTGAACAACACCGTCAGCGTATCGTCGGAGGAGTTGGCAACGATCAGATCGACTCGGCCGTCGAGATCAACATCACCCGCGACGACGTCGCTCGGTCTTGAGCCGACAATGATCGACTGGGTGATGAAGCTCGCGACTGAAACCCCGTGCCCGCGCTGTTTGATGACGAGCCGGTCACTGATGAAATCCACATACGCGAAGTCGAGCTGTCCGTCATTGTTGAAGTCCGCCGTGACGACACTCTGCGGGATAGAGCCACTGGCCACCGATTCTGGCGACGAGAGCAGCGGATCATTGGGTGCCGTCGGCCGCGTATTGGACGGGACCTTGTGGCCAATGATCTGGCTGCCCGGACTGACCAGCTCCAGTGTGTAAGTGCCGAATTCGTCTTGCGGCGTGCTGGGGTTGTCGAACATGGCCACTTCCGCGAACGGCTCGAAGTCGTCCCGTCGGCCGTTGCCGTTGACGTCGTGGAACACCGTCAAACCCGATCGACGAAATTCCGTGCCAGCATCGAGATCGCCGTCGCCATTCTCGTCCGAGAACGCGATGCCGGAGACCGTCGTGTGAGCCAGCTCAAACGCGCCGATGTCGCGCGTGACCGAGGTGTTGTTGTCGCCGTCGGTCGTCGCAAAACCCCGTTGGTCGTTGGTCGGCGCGCCTGTATTCGTCCCAGCATCGATGGCCGGGCTGCCGACCAACAGTTCGTGAGTGAAGGTGCTCCGCCGCGGCGTGAGCGTGACCACCGGCGGCAGAGTCCCAAACTGAGTCGGCGCGACCGGCGACGTGACGAAGCGGCTGAGATTGTTGTCTCGCAACACACCAATCTTCGGATCGACCAATTCAAAGACTTGGCCACCGCCTGTGTAAGTTCCGCCGCCATTACCAAACGAGTCATTCAGCGTGAAGGTCATCGTGCTGGTCACCGTCACGGTGAAGTTGCCGTTGGCGGCAGACAGACCGTTGACGCCGGTCACGCGCACGAGGTCCCCTGTCTGCAAGTTGTGCGCGTTGGTCGTGGTGATCTCGATCGGATCCGCACTGGTCGCGTTCGTGATAGAGACCGCCGTCTCGCCACCGACGATGTCTCCGTTGGTGCCGTTGGTGAAGCCCGTTGCACCGTCGCGGTCGCCAATCAGGTTGAAGCCGTCCGAAGTGAAGCTGCCGCTCAGGTCGGCGTTCGGGCTGTTGCCGAAGGTCGTGTTCATCGCCACGAGCGTGTTCTTCAGCGTGGCGGAACCGTCATTGCTGATCCCACCACCGTCGGACGATGAATTGAGCGCAAACGTGGCGTTCAGGATCGTCACCGTGCCGGTCGAGGTGTTGTGCAGGCCACCCCCTTCGTTCGAGCCAGAGTTCGTGGAGATCGTGCTGTTGCGAATCGTCAGCGTCCCTTCATTGCTGATCCCGCCGCCGTTGATGCCGCTGTTTTGAGAAATCGTGGACTCGAAGACGTTGGCGGTCGCTGAGACCGCGTTGTGCAAGCCGCCGCCAGCAAACCCGAAGCCTGACGCCAGCGTCGATTCCGAGAGGGTCAGCACGGCACTCGACCCCGCATTGGCGATCGCACCACCACCGCCGCTGCTACTAGACGCGTTGTTAAGAAGGAAATCAGACCCGCTGACCGTGACTAAGCCATCGAAGTTGTAGAGTCCGCCACCAGAATCCAGCGCCGTGTTATCGGTGAGGACTGAGTCCGTAATCGTCAGCCCTTGGCCGAAATTCGCGATGCCGCCGCCAAACGCAATGGTCGCCGAGTTGCTGCTGAACTCGCTGTGGCTAATGCTCACCGACGAGGTGCTCTGCCCGCCAAAGCGATCGACGAAGACCGCACCACCAGTTTCGCCCAAGTTGTTCTTGAACACGGAGCCTTGCACGGCCGCAAAGCTGTCGAAGATCGCCAGCGCGCCGCCACCGCCGCTGTTGCCCAGCGCCATGTTGAATTCAAACCGCGTGTTGGTCACGAGCAGGAAGTCATTGAGAACCGCGATGGCACCGCCGCTGGTACCCGACGTGTTATTCAGGAAAACGCTGTCGTTGGCGATGACCATCGCGCCCGGATCACCGTCCTGAGCATAGATGGCACCACCGAAGCCGGAGGCGAAGTTGTTCGTCACGCTCACTCGATGAAGTTCGAGATACGACGCAATGCTGCGAATCGCACCGCCTCGAAGGTCGTCCCCGCCCTCGACCATCGCCTTGCCGTGGGTCAACGACAGATCCGACAGCACCAAATCGGTTCGGCTGCCACCGCTAAAGACATCGAACAGGCGGTCGCTGTCGAGTCCGTCGATCGTCGTTGACTCGGAACCATAACCGCGGATGTTGAGGTCGCCCGTAATATCCAGGTCGCCGGTCGCCGCAGAATCCTCGCCCGTACCGAATCGCGTCAGCTTGTAGACTCCGGCCACGAGCACGATGGTCTGTGTTCCCGCCAGCGCGTTGCTCTCCTGAATCGCCGCGCGGAGCGACGTCTTGCCATTCGCATCGAGAGCGACACCATCGCCGATGTTGGCATCGACCGTGTCTTCCGTCGTGTTCACGAAGAAACCGTTGAAACCGAACTCATAAGCCCCGATGTCGGCCGTGTTCGACGTGCCGCCGTTGATGACTCGCGGAGCACCTCGCTGTTCCAAGGCCACGCTCGTGGTCGTGCTGCTGGCGTCGATCGCCGGACTCCCTGTTTGCAAAGCGTGTGTCCGAGTCTTACCGCCGTTGAAAGCCAACGCTCCAAGCAGCGGGTCTAAGGGACTACCGGACGTTCCCACTTGGTCGTCAATGACGTTGTTGACGAAGATCGGACCACCAGAGCCAGCTCCCGCGACACCAATCAAGTTATTCCCCAGCGACGCGACATTGTTCGTCGCGGCAAACACATCCGTGCCAGTCTGGCTGGCCATGTTCTCAGCGATGATCGTGCTCTTCACGGTCCCGCGCCCCGGTTGGGAAGGACCGGAGAGAGGCATCCCGCTCGGAGGCGGAGGCACGATCGTCGCAAAGCCGCCGCCGAACGCCGCCGTGTTGGGAGGCACGATCGTCGCAAAGCCGCCGCCGAACGCCGCCGTGTTGTTCGTGATCGTGGCATGATTGACCGACAGGATTCCGCCCGCCTGCGTCACACCACCACCCTGACCGCCAGTGTTGTTGAATCGAATGGCCGTGTTGCCAGAGACTGTCGAATTGCTGAGATCTGTCGTGCCCCCCGCGACGTAGAGGCCACCACCGTTACCAAAGGACATCCCCGTCTGACCTGCCGTGTTTTCGACGATCGACGAATTCCCAATCTTCGCGTTGCCACCCCCCACGAAGACACCGCCTCCTGAGCCGCTCAATGCGCGGTTGTCGGCGATCTCCGAGTAACTCACCGTGGCGGTCGTGGAGCCAAGAATACCCAATCCTCCGCCGTTCATTCCTGCCGTGTTATTCGTGAGAAAGCTGGCGGAGATGACGAGTGTTCCCGCCTCCGCGCCGACGCCACCCGCATTGGTCCCGGCGGTGTTGCCATCGATCGTGCTGCGGATCAGCGTGGCGTCCCCCGTCGAACCGATGCCGCCCGCTCGACCACCTGCGATGTTCCCAATGATGCTTGAGTCCCGAACGATCATCCGGCCTTCGTTGCCAATTCCACCGGCGTCTCCATTCGTCGTGTTGTCACGAATCGTCGACGAGTCAATTTCCAGCAGATCGAACGAGCTGACATGACCGATGCCACCCGCGCCATCGTTGGCAGAGTTCCCGACGATGAAGCTGTTGCGGATTGTCGCTCGACCTGCGTTGGCAATGCCGCCTCCTTCGTCGCTGGCCACGTTGTCCGCGATGGTCACACCGTCGAGAGTCAACTCGAACGCACTGAAGATGCCGCCGCCGTTGCCGCTGACAGCCTGATTCTCGCGAACAAGCACGTTGTTGAGCGACGCGTCGCCAAAATTGCGAATACCGCCACCCGAGTCAGTCGCTGCAATGCCGTGCTGCACCGTCAGGCTTTCCAGGAGCGTCTCGGTGGTGAAGAAGCTGGACTGCAAGTCAAACACTCTGTCGATGCCTGCTGCGTCGATGATCGTCGCCAGCGGACCAAAGCCAAGGATCTCCGTCCCAAAAAAGACGTCGAGATCGCCAGCCGAGCCATGGCCATCATCAGTGCCGTTCTCATCCAACAAGAACACGCCCGGCAACACGACAATCACCGGCGCGACCGTCGAGTTGAAGTTGCGCTGATGCAACGCCGCACGCAACGAGATGTTCCCCGCCGCGTCCGCGACGACCCCGTCCATCAGGTTGGCGTCGGGAGTGTCATTGAGCGTGTTGACGAACACCGCGTTTGTCCCCGTCTCGACCGCACCGATATCCGCAGCCGCAATCGTCGAGGCCCGCAGCGGAGCACCGCGCTGATCGGTGATCGGCAGCGCCGAACCGACCACAATCGGCAACGTCCCCGCGTCGATCGCCGTGCTCCCGCTTAGCGGGAGGTGTGTCTTCGTCGGCCCACCATTGAAAGCCAACGCGCCAAGCATCGGATCGAGCGGAGTCGTGGATGAAGTCCCGACCTGATCGTTGTTGGATCCATTGCTGAATCCCGAACCTGCCGGCGCGAAGCCGATCAAGTTGAAACCAAGAGTCGTGAACGGGTTCGTGCCGTGCCGCACGTCGATGAAATCATCGTCTCCGGTTGCGGTGTTGCCGGCGATGATCGTGTTTCCGACCAATCCCGTATTGCTGCCCCCGTTGAAGTCGATGCCGCCTCCCACCAAAAAGGCCGTATTGAGCGTCACGGTGCTGGCCGTCAGGAAGAGATTGCCGCCGCTGGCCACCGAGATGGCACCACCATTGTCGGCGCTATTCGCCGAAAACGTTGAATGATCAATGCCAGCCGATCCCGCCGTGTAGATCGCGCCGCCGTTACCCGAGTTGGTGGCACCTGCCGCGTTGAGTTCAAAAGTGCTTCGCTGCACATTGAGGTTGCCGCCAGTGGCGTTGAATATCGCGCCGCCGTCACTATTTCCGGTGCCGTTATCAGCCTCGTTGTTGAAAAACGTCGAGGCGTCGACGATTGCGAACCCCGCGTTGTAAATCGCGCCCCCTTCGCCCGCCGCCGTGTTGTTATTGAAGGTGCTTGCCAAGACCATCAATGAACGCATCGCCGCATTGTGAATTGCGCCGCCGCGAGGCGTGCCCGGCCCCGTGACGCTGTTGTTGATAAACGTCGTTCGCACGACGGTCAAATTGCCGTCGTTGTCGATCGCACCGCCATTGTCACTCTGCCCATCTTTGATCGTGACGCCTTCGATCGTCACGAACCTGTTGGACATATTGAACGCGATGTCGAACACGCGATCGGCCGAACCGAAGTTGGCGTCGATGACCGAGGTGCCAATGTTCGCGCCGCGAATGGTCACGGACCTTGCCGACGTGATGTCGAGATCACCGGTCGCCGCAGCATCTTCACCGGCCCCGCTGATTGTCAGCGTGTATGTGCCGGCCCCAAGCTGGATGATGACATCGTTTTCGGTCTCGGCATTGGCCTGGAGGACCGCTTCCCGCAACGAAATCAAACCATCGTTGGCATTGATCGTGTCAGTCAGCGTACCGACGACGATGATGTCCGGCATCCCGCCCGTTAGTAACTGCCGAGTCTCAAACTGCTCGACGAGAGGAGTCATCCGGCGACGCGGCACATGCGGCCTTCGCCGCCGCCTCGTCCAGTGTCCGTTGTCTCGTTGAGCATTCGCTCGGGCAAACCAGCCACGCAACCATGAAGTCAGCAACATCGGTCGTCACCTCAAACCTGCTCAGGACAAGAGCTCATTCCGCATCGGCCAACACCCTCACGGCTTCTCACGCAAACGAGTACCGGAACTGGCACTCGCTACCTGAGAAAACGAAGGGGCTCGACGGGCGGGACTCTAATCCCCGAAACAGGGACCATGAAAGCGGAATTTCCGATGTTGCCATTGCATTGCGCATAACCCAGCCAATCGGATGCCTTCCGTTTCGTCGATAGGATCGTTTCCACACCTCGCCACACCGTCCGCTTCGGCAAAATCGGACCAGTTTCACCAAAGCGCTCTCACTGTTTGGGCCGATCCACATCGGGACAAGCTCTCAGCGGCGAATTCTGCCGGAGCAGAGCCACGGAACGTCGCACACACTCCCATCAAAGCCAGACACCGTTGGATTTCATCATGGCCGCTCGCGTGCTGTTGCTCATGGTTCTCACTGGCTTGTTTGCCGCGGCTTGGAGTTCGGATTGCCCCCAAGCGGCAGACGCACTCCCTGCATTCACGACTCTCCCGCCAAACTCCAAGGCCACTTTCGGAGAGGATCGCCAGGAACGGAAGATTTCGGAGGTCAGTCAGACCGTCACGATTTCTCAGGAGTTCGACGCCTCCGCCATCGTGCTGCCGACCTTGATTGCACCGGGAACTTACCGCGTTGTGGATGCCAAAGGACGAGTTGGTTGGATCACAATCCCAACCGGTGCCCCATCAGAAGCCACCAGCGACGAACCCAAGCCGTTCTACAACAGCCAGTCCGAATCCGGATGTTGGTATTTTATCCGAGTCCCCGCCGCACCGCTCATTGCTGCTCCTCAAACAGGTGACGCAATCCTTCGATGACTGTCGGATAGCGCAGCTCGACGTGCAGTTCTTCGCGCATTCGCCGATTCACGCAGCGTTTGTTGAACCGACGCAGTTCGGGAGCATCCTCGGCAAGTTTCTCAAACTCAGGAGCGGCCAAGCCGAGTTGCCCTGCCAATGCCGTGTAGTACTCTTGCCGACGAAGCGGTCGATCATCAGAGACTAAATAGGTGGTCACGGACTGGCCTCGTTCTTCCGCCGCCAAGACAGCCTGAACGGCATCGTCCACATGGATGAGGTTCAGCCAAGCATCGGGATTTCCTGAGAACTTTTCCCTGCGTCGAAGTTGCTGCTCGCGAGCCAGCAATCGCCCTGGACCATAGATCCCCGCCAATCTCAAAACGATGGCGTCGCCATTTCTGGAAGCTTGATCTGCAAGTCGAAAGTTCTCCCATACGACAGCTTCTGCATCACGGCAAATTCTCCCATTTTCTTCGCTTGGGGAGACTGACGATAATTCATCGACAAATTCTCCGCTGTTTTGTCCGTAAACGCTGGTGCTGGAGATATACACGAACTGCCGACACTTTCGTCGGACTTCGGCTAACACGTTCCGAAGTCCTTCGACGTAGATCGTCCGCTTGGAAGACTTACTCGCCCGGTCAAAACCGACTGCATAGAGAATCGTCTCCGTGTGCGGAAACCTCTGGAGCGAACTCAAGTCCATTACGTCACCAACTAGAGCGTTAAGCCCAGATTTCGCCAACCGAGATGCATGCGATTCCGAGCGAGTCAACGCCCAAACTTCGCAACCCTCGCTCAGCCACCTCTGAGCGACGCGCTCACCGAGATATCCACAGCCAATGATGAGCTTTCGCATTGCGCGGTCAATGGGATTGATAACAATGATCTTTGGAGTCCATGGCAGCCACGCTCATGTTCGGAACTCAACGAGACCGAAACAATCCCTCTGGACTATTTGGGGACAGAACGTTGGTCGCTGGACACTCCGCCGAGGAGACGGCAAAATCACCCTTTCTCATTCGGGCGTATAGCTCAGTTGGCTAGAGCGCAGCTCTGATAAAGCTGAGGTCCTTGGTTCGAATCCAAGTACGCCCATTCGTATACGGCCGGGGCCAATCGAGTTTCTGGTTTGGTCCGAGCAATGCATCGGGGACGTAGCTCAATTGGGAGAGCACTAGCTTTGCAAGCTAGGGGTTGCCGGTTCGATCCCGGTCGTCTCCAGTGGCAATGAGCCGATCGTGCTCGATTTTTAAAAACTCGGGCCGATCGGTTGACCCCCAGTGTGGATGCCAATAACATCCTCGCTCGCCTTTTGCGGCCGTCCAAAAATGCGGCCGCAAAATTCGACGTAGTTCTTTGACAATTCGGTGGTTGTGAAAT
>SXGU01243478.1_pt1 | contig 30296 bp, 35 predicted proteins | sample 3174531 | NCBI WGS metagenome assembly SXGU01 (sample SAMN11356863, study PRJNA531348) | freshwater metagenome | isolation source: freshwater sample F1-140 | place: China: Fuxian Lake, Yuxi | collected 2017-12-25 | reverse complement strand
GTAAAAAACGGAATGAAACCAGCCGAGAGGGAGCCAACCACAAGCAAGCTGAATAACAGATCCGGCACTTTGAAGGCGGCGTAGTATGCATCGAGCACATCCCCTGCCCCAAAATGCCCAAGCAAAATACGATCACGAACAAACCCGATGAGACGGCTGACGAGTGACAAACCACCCACCAACGTGGCCGCTCCTACCAAACTCCGCGACTCGTGCGTCATGAATCGGAACAAGCGCATGTTATTCTTCGTCAGGTTCTTGAGAATCGAGGGAACGCACCGTTAATTTATGAGGGGACTCCGGACGCGACACAAGCGGCGGTACGAGTTCACCTTCCTCTTCGTCTTCTAACACTTCTTCGTCTACCGCAGCGTCTTCCAATACGACCTGTTTACGAGACGACCGCCCAACATGCCATGCCAACCACAACCCTAGCAAGGCAAGAACAGCGAGGCCAGCAACAACCGCGACAACGACACGGTTTTGTAAGGAGAAGAATGGAACAGAAAGCGCGACACTTTCGGACGATGAAGTCCCATCAGGGTTACTCACTTTGAGCGTCACAACGTACGACCCAGGCCGCTGATACGTATGTTCAACAGCTGCACGCTGTGACACAACCCCATCGCCAAAGTCCCAGGTATACTGCTGACCTTCCAGAGCGGGGGCAATCGGAGCAAACGAGAATCGATTCCAGTCGAGCCGTGCATACGTGAACACGGAGTGTGGCGAAAAGCTAAGATCGGATGATTCAACAGGTTCCGAGTCAATCACATTCACTGGCTCTGGCTCAGCAACCGTTTCTGTTTCCGTCGTAGAAGCGGTAGAAGTACTAGTCGATTCTGGTGTCGTTGTAGAGGTCGTTGTACTTGTTGCCGTCGGTTTTGTGGTCGCAACAGGCGCTGGAGGCGGGACAACACTGCGTGTTTCGTCTGTTGGATACGCGTCCTTTGAGTCCTCAACACCATCCCCATCTGTATCTGCTTTTGTCGAGTCTGACCCAACTTCTTCTTCCACTTCATCTGTGACCCCGTCATTGTCATCATCCGAATCACAGGCGTCGCCATTCTCATCGTCATCACTATTCTTCTGGTTGCTGTTTTTCGCAGAAGGACAGTTGTCTGAATCGTTTTCTACTCCGTCTCGGTCGTCATCTAGCACGGGTGTGAGGAGTTTGGTAATGGCCGCGTCGTTATCCGGATTGTTGTCTTCCGGATCGGTTCCACGAATCTCCGCCCGAATGTTAAACTCACCGGTTGGAACAACAAAATCCACGTACACTTCTTCAGGGACACCTCCCGCACGAACGGAGATCACCTGCGAATCTCCAATCGGCACCGAGCCCTGAAAAAACGCGACGTAACCGGCCACATCTTCATCACCCACATTCGTCACAACCGCATACACACGCACACTGGCCCCAGCCACCAAGTCATCAGAAAACGAAATCCCACTCGTGGACAAAGCAAGGTCGGCCGTGCCTGCATGCACACTGAACACAGGAACCAAAGCAAAAACCAATGCCAAGGCACCCTCCAAACACATCAAACGAAACAACCGAGCAGACATATTATGTCTTAAGAATAACCCGATCGGCCGTTTGAAGCCAGAACTCGGCTGCTTCATCGGTCGTCAGGTGCAGTTCGAGTGTGTACAACGGGTGTACACGAACCGTCACAAGATCAATGACGGTTTGTGGTCGATCAACCACCACAACACTCACCGTGTCGTATTGCTTGAGACCGAGTGCCTCTGCATCCTCTGTGGAACAATGCAAGTGACGTGCCGGAATGATCGTCCCCTCTTTCAACTCGATAGTCCCTTCCGGACCAGCAAGGACACAACCGGGAGTACGAACCGTATCGCCAGAAAGTCGCACGGGTAAATCGAGCCCAAGGGCGTACGCTTCCGATGCCGAAAGCTCAACTTGTGTTTTTTCACGCGCTGGACCAAGCACGCGCACGCCATCAATCCTCGCCCCTTCCGGACCGGTGATCGAAACCGTTTGATCGTAGACCTGTTGACCACGCTGACTTACTTCGGCAAGCACACGGGGAGCATTTAGACCAAACAACACCGCTTGGTCTGCGGCAGACAAATGGACGTGACGATATTGCACGCGAACAGGGATGAATTTCACACGCGGCGTCGAGTAATAAGATGAACAGAAATGAGCACCAGGAGGAAAGAGACAAGGAACAGGAAGGTGACAAACCATGGGTCGTGCGCGAGGGGGAGCCAGGCAACGTTCATGCCGTAGAATCCCGCCACGAGAGTCGGTGCCATGAGGGCGGCAGAGATAACCGTCAGCAAGGTGATGACGCGGTTCGTTTGGTGTGTGAGCAGGGATTCATTCACTTCAAAAAGTCCGTCGATGATGGATTTGAGGTTATCGATGGTGAGGTAAGCCATGTCGAGGGTGTCACCCAGGTCATCCAAATAGACCGAAAGCTCCTCAGGTAAGTACGGGCGACGCAGGTTCACGAGCGACGAAAGCAGGTGACGTTGGGGATCGATGAGATGTCGGAGGAACAAGACATCGCGTCGAGCTTTGGCGAGGGCAATGGTGGTGTTGCGATGGTGAGATGTGTAAACATCGGACTCAAGTTCACGAACACGCACGCCTAGTCGCGCCACGAGGTCGTTGGTTTGATGAAACGCCTCAGAGAGCAAGCGATAGAGTGTTAAGCCTGTTCCCTTTCCGATCATCGAGGCACGAGCGCGAGGATTTTGCGCAAGGCGCTCGGCAATGCGCTGGAGCACGGCCGACGGCTCACGCGTGACCGTCACCACCGCCTGCTCACTCAGAAAGACGTACAGGACGAGGTCATCGAGCGGTTGATCGATACGCCGCTCGATAGGGATTTGGAAAACAAGAAACACGTAATGTTTGTACGTGTCCATTTTTGACATGATGGCGTCAGATCGAATGTCCGCGTAGTCGAGCGGATGGAACTTGAATCGTTCTTCAAGGTAAGCGAAATCTGCCTCGCCTACTTCATCAACGTGGATCCATTCAAATCCTTTGGCAGCGTTGGCAATGTGCGACACAGAAACGATTAACGTTTGGTTGGTTTACGTGCTTGACGGCGGCGTGGACGCAACTTGTCGTACCCAAAGGTATAGTTGAATCGGTCGTCTCGAATGGGACCGAGCGTTGCTAAATGAAGTTCCGCAAGGAAATACTTCATGGCAATGTTCATGCGACCGTCACGATCGAGGCGACGAATGGACACCGCAATTTTCTTTGATTTCAAAATGCCAAACGACCCAACGTTTGCCGCACGCGCGGCGTAGTCATGATCTTCGCAAAATACAACGGACTCATCGAAGCCTTTGATTTTTTTATGCAATTCGCGGCGTACAAACACACAAAACCCTGGGGCATGCGGAAAGACAGGACTCATGGCACGTGCATACACGTTGTAAACTTTGTGCATGGCATGATCGACCCAGTCGTCGGAAAGCGGCAAAACATCACACGTGGCAATATCCAAATGTCGGCGTTCCATTTCTTTCACGGATGTTTCCAAAAATTTTGCATCGCGCAGTTCTACGTCGGCATCCAAAAACAAAAGAATGTCTCCTGTTGCCACACGCGCTCCTGCATTGCGTCCAGGCCCAGGCATACCTCCTTCTACCACGCGTGCTCCCGCCGCACGAGCAATCTCTCGCGTACGATCCGTCGACTGCGCATCCGCCACAATCACTTCCGACGGCTTCAAGGTTTGACGACCGATGGATCGTAACAACGTCGGCAAAAACACTTCCTCGTTCTTTGTAGGAATAACAACAGACAAGCGCATAACAATGCTATTTTACGCTCCGTTACGTGAAAGAGCAAACAAGGCAATGCCAGTTGCCACCGACACATTGAGTGAACGTTTGCGTCCAGGAAGTGGGATTTCAACAAGTCGATCGGCCTGCGCAATCACCTCTGCGTCGATTCCTTCCACTTCGTTCCCAAGGATCAATGCAACGCGGCCACTGACACGACCAATCGGCTCCGCCCCTGGGCGGTTATCGAGCGCAAGGATGCGATACCCTTCTGCACGTACTTCCGCTATTACGGCATGCACATCCTCGACCTGTCGCCACACAACCCGATCTTCCGCTCCGAGCGCGGTTTTGCTAATCTCCGCGCGTGGCGGGGCTCCCGTAAATCCCGTAAGATACACACGTTCAACACCAAAGGCATCCGCACTACGCAAGATGGAGCCAACGTTGTGCAGAGATCGAATGTTGTGGGCAATGAGGATCATAAGAGTGACGAATCAACGGGGAGAAACGAATCAACGGATGGGCTACCAATGCCACGTATCTACGAATGGCTACGAATTATATGAAGTTATTGCAAAAGATCTCGGGAATCGTTGCTCGTTTAGGAAAAGATGGTGCGGGAGAAATCGATCGGCCAGAGGGGAAACCACTGCGCGTGTATGGAACGATTCCGGGCGAGACGATTGCTGGTACCACAACGAAACGTGGCCCGGATGGGATACGTACACGACTAGATGAGGTGACGAACACTTCGCCAGATCGTATCACGCCACGGTGTCCGTACGCAGGTACGTGTGGCGGATGCAAGTGGCAACACATTTCGTACGAACGACAACTTCAGGAAAAAATCGACCGGTTGACTCGAACGTTTTCGGACGCAAACATCGCGCTTCCCGCTCTCACCACCGTCGCTGCTCCTGACATTTTTTTCTATCGCAACCGCATGGACTTTGTGTTTGGTCGTAACGGTGAGCTTGGGTTAAAGGAACCAGACCGTTGGTGGAGTGTGCTCGACTTGCAGAGCTGCTTTCTCTTATCCCCTGAGTCCGTCGAGATTGTAAACAAAGTTCGCGATTGGGCCAAGGGAACGGGCCTTGCGTTTTGGAATACAAAAACACAACTAGGATTCTTCCGATATCTTGTGATTCGCGAAGGAAAAAACACCGGTGAGCGAATGGTGACGCTCGTTACGACAAAAGATACAGACGAACAGGGTGCGAAAGTTCGTGAGATCGTTGACGTGATCGGTCCGCGTGCGACATCTATTGTTTGGGGTATCAACGACCGACTCACGGACCTGTCTGTATCCGATGAGGTAATTCCACTGCGCGGTGACCCATGGATACACGAAACAATCAACGGCATGCAATATAAAATTCGCCCCAACTCATTCTTTCAAACGAACAGCACAATGGCCGCCAAACTCCAAGACGCTGTGCGTGAGGCATGTGGCGATTTACAAAATAAAGTTTTGCTCGACTTGTGCTGTGGCTCTGGATTCTTCGCTGTAGCGTTCGCAAACAAGGCGCAGCGCGTCATTGGTGTTGAAATTGACGCGGATGCTATCATCTCTGCGGAGGAAAACGCTACTCTTAACAAAGCACAAGCCGAATTTCACGCAACACCCGCCGAAACGTTCGATTGGTCAACCATCGCACCGGACGTGGCCATCGTCGATCCCCCTCGCGGCGGTCTTCATCCAGACGTGATAGATACCCTGCTCGACAAGCGTCCTCCTCGCGTTGTGTACGTCTCCTGCAGCTACGACCGCTTTCTCAAAGAATGGTTGGGGTACGACGGACACACGGGACTCTCAGAGGGCTACGAACTGGTCGACGTGAAAGCACTCGATTTGTTTCCGCACACTCCTCACATTGAGGTTGTGATTACGTTAAACAAAAAGGTTGTGGGTCGTGAGAAATAGGTGGTGAATCCACGAGCCAAAACCTACAACCCAATTCCCACAACCTGCTCAATTACCCAAGTCGATCCAACCAGTGGGCGTCGACATCGACGTTGAGCTCAAGGAATACTTTACGATCCATCACCGCTTCCAGTTCGCGACGTGTGGACTGACCAATTTCTTTAATTCCCTGTCCACCACGTCCGATAATCATACGCTTGTAGCGTTCTTCTGTGGTAAGGACATTCGCTTTGATATAGAGCACGTCACCATCGTGGTTTTCAAGCTCTTCGACTTCCACATGTGTTGTGTACGGTACTTCCTGACGAAGGCGCAAAAACAATTTTTCACGAATGAGTTCCGCCAACCATTGCTTGTTTGGCATGTTGGTCAGCTGGCCTTCCGGATAGAACGGATCGCCTTCAGGAAGGAGTTCGAAAATGACGTTGATGAGCGTATTCACATTCTTCCCTGTCATGGCCGAGAGCTCAATAACTGCCGTGAAATTTGAAGCGAGGTCGCGGTAATGGTCGAGGTAGGGAGCGTCTGGGAGGTCGGACTTGTTGATGACAAGCACGCGTGGCTGCGGCAGCTGGCTGATCATTTGGAGCGCAGACTTTTCTTCGTCGCCGATGGAACGTGTTGGATCCGCGACGTAAATCACCACGTCCACATCACGCATGGCATCCTTAGCAAACGAAACCAACTTACGCGTCAACGCGTCTTTCGATTTCTTCATGATGCCCGGCGTATCCACAAACACCGCCTGACCAAACTCATTCGACAAAATTCCCTGCACGGGCAACCGTGTGGTCTGAGGTTTTGGGGTGGTGATGGCAACTTTTGAACCAATGAGCGAATTCAACAACGTGGATTTTCCCACGTTACTGCGCCCAACGAGCACAACGAAGCCAGATTTTTTTGCCGTAGTTGGAAGAGACATGCGCGGTGTATACCAGAAAAACAAAGGGATGTAAAGGAATCGGGGAGGGTGACGAATCGGGAGAAACGAATCAACGAATGGGCTACCAATCCTACATATCTACGAATGGCTACGAATCGCAGGCGGGGTGCAGGGACCCCGCCTATGACATGCCGTGAAAATGGCCCCCGACCGACAGACCGAGGAACCACTTGGTAAACGAGTGTCTCGGAGGAAGACTTTGTCAGAAAACTCGAGGCCTCCGAGAGGCAAGGGGCCAGCCGTTATGGAAAGGCTGGACCCCGTCTCGTTTGCCAGGTGGTGTCGAGGGTCAAGGGCGGGAGCGTGACTCGAGCACGTGCGTGGACCCCGCCTATGGCGAGGGAGTGGGATACGTGACCGATTGAACTTCGTATCCGGCGAACGACTGAGCAAGTCCACTGAGGGAAGCTTCGTCGAAGGCTTGATTCGCGAGCGGGGTCATACGAACAGAAAGAATGAGGGGGTGGTCAGGATTTGCCAAAATTTCATAGGTGGCAAACCAGTTGGAAGCAATGACGGTTTGCACCTCATGCAGTGCTCCATCCACACGAATCCACTCCGTGTCATCTTTTTCTTTTGTCACGAGAAAGAAATTTTTTTCTTGCACTTCTTTTGTGTCTGGAGAGAGCGACGAACCCGTGGCAGCATCTACAGCATCAAGCAAATCTGTCACGGTACGCGTAGCGGCAAGTGCCTCCATGAGCGACGCATCCAGCTTCCCTAAATTAATCTCTGTTGAACCGCTCGCTCCAAGCGCGTCGTATTGCGCACGTGACAACCACAACAGAGCATTGTCGGCATACGCAACCGTCTCCCCATCCGACCAATCTTCCGGAAACAACACTTGCGTGGCGCTCGCAAGAGCCGTACTCGTTAACTCACCTGCATGGACAGGTGGATCTGCACCTAATTGTTTCCAGGTGAACACAACCGTCTGGCCTGGAGTCACCATGGAGATCGTCGCTTGCCATTGCGTTTGATCCACACCAATGAGCGACAACAACTTCCCACCAAAACCAAAAGCTGTTTGCTCAAGCGTAAATATCATTCCAGGCGTAAGGTCGAGAGCGAGTGCAGCATTGGTCGGTGACTGAGCCTCGTCTTTTTTCAAACACCCTGCTCCCAGGACAACAACAAGCCCGAGGACCATCGCCCCGATCTGCATTGTCCTCCTGGCTATCGTCACACGTTTTCTCCTTTTGCCCACTTACGCAACGTTGCTTCGTCTGTTTCCCCGCAAATCCAATGCTTGGAATCTGTGTTGTAGAAAAAAGGGACTCCACCACACAGCCCGCGGTCGTACTGCTGAAGCTTTTCGGCGTTTTCATCGTTGTGCCACGTCTCGAGCTTTTCGATCTCAAACCCTTCCGCAATGAGCTTATCGATGATAGGCATCATGGCAACACAATGCGGACATTCTGCTCCGTAAAAATCCAGAAGAGCCATAGAAATGATTAGTATGCTAGTATTCTAACATGAACCGATGGGTTGCGACTACGTTTGGCGTTTTGACCGCTGTCCTGCTGATTGGACAGCGATTTGGCGTGGAATGGGCCGGTGGAACCGGGTTCGTGACGCCAGAGCAGGTTGTGGTCGTAGATGAGGTGGGAACAGCGACGGTTGACCGTGCCGGGATTGCTCGAGAAACACAGTTAGGTGAAGCGGTGAGGCGCGGCGAAACCATTGTGACGGGTGCGGATACGTTTATCCATGTTCGCATTGGTCAAAGCACAGATGTATTCGTCAGCCAAAACTCACGGCTGACAGTAAGTGACCTCACTCCCGGTTCCGTCGAACTCTATCTCCTTGCCGGGCGCATGCATATCCGTGTAACGGACAGAGACTTCGCTCCAACCATTCGCACCGGCTGGACCTTCACAAAACCTTCGGCTGGCGAAACAGCATTTGTTTACTACGATTTTCAAGACACCATCGTGATTGCTCCGCTCTCCGCACAACCAACGGCCATCGCTCTGCGGGCGACCAACGAAGGCTTCATTACCACAAAACCTGTTTCCATTCATGAGGTTTCGCCTGTCACAACCTCTGATATTGCCTTTTCTCCTTCTGCGGGAGACGCGACCGCGTTTTACACGTGGTCACGCTAACGGACTTGCCTCTCGCTTCTCGCCCTGATACGCTCCCGCCGGAGGTCAGAAATGATCGAGCTGGTTACGACGGATTCCTTCGACGAAGTTCGAGCGATGGTGAACGAAGCGTTCGCCTCTGGAACGATTCATCCCCTGCTCATCCTGCGTCAGGACAGCCGCTTCCTCGAACGTGTTCGTGTTGCCGAGGCGATTCTCGCGGACAATGACGGGACGATTACGTCCGGTGCGTCGTGGATTGCGGCCGGCAAGTTCTTCACGGACCCGCGCCACACGGACGCGGAAACGGCCGAGCGTGCCTGGTACTACGGACTCCATGAAGACGGCGAACACTTCTGGCACGACCGCAAGCCAGAAGATGACGCAGACTGGGCCCCGGCAGAAGCGGCGTGGGGAGCGCGCACTATCATGCGTCTGGCGGAGAGTGGCGTGACGCGCGAGAACATCGGTGCGGCAGGCAAACTGTTGCTGCCCCGTCCGGGAGTTCACCGCTTGTTCGACCGTCACAGGGCAAGGGCCATCATCACCTTCGGCATCGCCGACGTGGTAGAAGGATTCCTCCGTGCACACCAACTTCCTTCTGCCGACATTGCTGGATTCCGCCTCGTGTACGATGACCAAGGACGCGTGAGTTCCCATCACCCTGGAAGCTGTGTGACTCGCGCCTGCAAAGGAAAAGCCGCGCTGCGATTCCTCGCCTCGCGCGGCATTCGCCAGGAACACTCCTTCAGTGTATTCGACTCGGTGGTCGACCGTCGCATGATTCTCCCCGGTGGCGTCAGCCTCCTGCTCGTACCTGGAACCGAAGCCAACAGCTCCCTCCAGCGATTCCGCAACATGCACGTGGAAACACTCTGGGACCACGGACTCGACGCCCTCCTCGTAGATAACGACTTCGAGCACCTCAACGAACTCCTCGATTCCGCCCCTTGAGCGGGATTTTTTATTCGAGCACCCCTTCGCACGCGGGGTCGTATTCGTTCAAAATGACGAGGTCGGCGTTGCGCTTGGTCGACTCAACGTATTGTTGATGCATTGGTTCGACGACGTCGACGAAGTAGCGCTCGATGTGGTCGCGTGATTGTGCAGCGCGGACAGCGTCGCGCAAAATGCGGCGTGTGAGTCGGCCCTTCGTACTTGTCTCGACGAAGGCACGAAGATCGATCTCGTCTCCCAGTTCATCACCGAGCACAAATAGTCCTTCGGCAATAATCAAACGCGTTGGACGAAATTCCTCGCGACGATCCCCTTCGTTCGTGAGAAAATTAAAGATGGGTTTCTTAATCGCCTCTCCGCGTTTTAGCGCAAGCAAATGCGCACGGAAACCTTGAATATTGATAGAATCCGGCTGATCCCAATTGAGCACACGACCTTGTGCTGCCTGTGTCTCCATGAATTTCAAACCCCAGTAGTAGTCATCCATGGAAAAAATGGACGCGTCCTCACCAAACATTTCTTGCAGCTTACGCGACACCGCACTCGTCTTCCCTGACGCAGAACCTCCAGCGACAGCAACAACGATGGTTCTCTTCTGCTCGGACATGAGAGTACCAATGCGTTTTTGAAGTTCGATGAGACCCTCTTCAAGAGAGTATTCGTGATGTAAGCGATCCATACAACTATTACTGAATCACGGCCCCACCAAGCATTTCTTCGCCGTCGTAGAATACAATCGACTGTCCCGGTGTCACAGCACGTTGAGGTTCGTCGAAACACACAAGTACCTCGTCGCCCACAATCTTCACCTCACACCACGCGACCGGCTGGCGATAGCGGACACGAGCCTCACAACGAAACGCATCTAACGGCTTACGGAACCAGTTTGCTTGTGTGGCCGTGAGTTCACGACGGAATAACGCGGGATGAAAATTACTCGAAACAATAAGAGCTTTCGTTTCCGGCTTCTTGGCTACGACATAGTACGGCGTTCCACCACCAACATTGAGTCCATGTCGCTGACCGATAGTGAAAAACGACAAGCCCTCGTGTTCACCGACCGTAATCCCATCCGTCGTCACAATCGGTCCGGGATCTTTCGGTAAGCGCGCTTGCAAAAATTCGCGAATATCAACTTCACCCACAAAACAAATACCGGTGCTGTCTTTCTTGTCGGCAGTGAGCAAGCCCGCTCGACGTGCCACTTCTCGCACGTCGGGCTTCAACAAGTGTCCAACCGGAAACAAAACACGTGGTAACACCTCAGGTGGAATCGCCCAAAGAAAATAGGTTTGGTCTTTGTTAGGATCTGCACCCTTCAGAATGGAAGGTTCGCAGGTTCGCAGGTTCGCAGGACTATTCTGGATACGAGCGTAATGTCCTGTGGCAACAAAATCACACCCAAGCTTGTCTGCTTCTTTCACGAACAGATCAAATTTCACTCGCTTGTTACACATGACGTCCGGGTTGGGCGTCCGTCCAGCGGCGTACTCAGCAAATAGGTATTCCACGACTTGCTCACGATATTCTTTTTCAAAATCGAACGTCAAAAACGGAATGCCCAAGTGCGCGGCCACACGCATGGCATCACGCCGTTCCTCGCGCCAACCACACTCCGAAAACTCCTCTCCCACTTTCTCCTCGTCCGCACACGAAGGCCCTTCCACCGTGCCCGACCAATTCTTCATGAACGCCCCAATCACTTCGTATCCTGCCTCCAACAACAAAACCGCTGACGCAGACGAATCCACGCCACCCGACATGCCAAGCAAGACACGTTTACCGTTGGAGGGCTGCATAAGTTCGGCAGGTTAGCAGAAAAACAGTGATTGCACAATTCCCCTGGGTTCGGTAGGGTTCTCCCGGGAGAGAACATGCCCGAAATTCGTCGCCTACACTGCTGGCACATTCTCGTCGTCGAAGATGATCCGTTCACCGCAAAGATGCTCGCGGAGGCGGTCGCGGACCAGTGCGCTCACGCTGGACACCAAGGATGTTTCCTTGTGTCCATCACCGGTTGGGCGGAGGTGGCGGTCGAATGGCTGGCCGGTGGCAGCTTCCACGGCTACATCATCGACGGCAACCTGAAGGGTCGTGCGCACGGACTCACGGTCATTGAACGCATCCGCAAGACCGATGAAACCGCACCCATCGTGCTGCACTGCAGCGGAGCGGCTTCCATGCGCGGTAGCGCCATCCTGCACGACTTCCACAACGTCGAGAAAGGCGGCACCTCCGCTTCTCTCGCCGCTCGACACATCGTCGATGCCCTCTTCGCCCCCGCCGCCTAGGCGGATTTTTCTTTGACCAGCGCCACAAATGAGGCCGCGTCTTCACGTCGCACAAAGACATCCGCAAAACTCAACGACTCATTGTACTTGCGCAACAAGTCTGAGTACGCAAACACCGGAACAAGTTCACTTCCCCTCCACGTGCGTTTTTCGACAAACAATGTGCTCGTCGCGTCGTCGGTGATGGACGTGAGTTCTTTGCCAGCTCGGTGCGTGAATGGAGCGATGCCGGCCTGTTCGCACAGAGCAAGTATCTCGTTCATGCTCTCGCGATCCTGCGGTTTGTCTTCATGAAAGCGGGCGATGCGTTTAGCTGGAAGACGGTGGACGAAATGGTGCGACCAATAGTTCGCAGATTCGCGCGCGGCTTTAAAAAGCATTTCGACGACGAGCCCGTCACGCAGATCCGCATAGGCGTACGGATTCGTCGGAATAACGAGAGGGATTTCACCGGTTTTTATGGCCTGCTCAAGATAGTAGATAAATCCAGCTTTCGTTTTGTGAAAGTATACTTGATCGAACATGTGATACCGCGCGAGCAAGAATGCCTCGAACGCACGCACGCCATTCTCCGCGAGGGTGAGAACAAACTGTCCGTCACGTTCCTTCGCGCTCAGCGACGAAATCATCCAATCGATATCAAACGAACCGTAAGCAACGCCGCAAAAGTAACTATCACGTAACAGGTAGTCCATGCGATCAGCATCCGCCTCGCCGGAGATGAGAAGTTTGAGAACATGTTGAAGTGTAGGGAGTTTTGTCTCGATCCCATCGAACCACGACGATGGACGAACACCCGCATGAATAAGCGAAGCAACATCCTGTGCAACGAGCCGATCAAGTACACCCTCGTCCGCAAGCGTCTGGATAAGAAGAACGCTGTAGTCCTCATGTTTTGCCTGGCGATCTGGTTTTTCAGTCCACCACGACCAGACGAGCGGCAAATCCAAGAAACGCGGAAACACCGATTCAGACTCATGCGAAAACGGGCCGTGGCCGAGATCATGTAGTAAACCAGCAAGACGAATGCGTCGGCGTATTCCCTCAAGCTCATCAGCGCTCAACCGCGCCACAATCTCCGGCGACCCCTCAATCACCTTTCCATACAACCGCCCTGCCACATGCATCGCCCCAAGTGCATGCGAAAACCGAGCATGCGTAGCCCCTGGATATACATACGTTTGCAGCAATGAAAGCTGACTAATATGTCGCAACCGCTGAAAAAACGGGTGGTCTATCACCGTTCGCTCCAGCTCATCAAAGCCAATGCGGTGATGAATGGGGTCGCGGACTTCGTAAGGTTGCATACGAAGGTAGGTTACAGGAATCAGGTCCCAGATGACTAGACGCTCAGATAAAAAACTCCCGCGAGCGGAGGGACTAGCGGGGAGACTTGCGACGGAAGAAGAGGGTGAGAGCGAGGATAAGGGCAGTGAGTGCGTCGAAAGCACTGCTCCAAGAGAACAGGGTGAAGTGCACTCCGAGCATGCGAGCCCAGACGAACGTAAAGAACAGGATCACCGCCGCCCGAAAGAAGATCCACACCAGTCCACCCATCTGACCGTTTAGCAGGGCCGGCACGCCGTAGAAGAGTGTGACGAACGAGGTGGCGATGAGGACGAGGTTCATGACGCCGGTAGCGACGAGCATAAACAGTCCGTGGACCAACGCTGGGAGACTGATCACAGCCGCGACGAGCACACCGATGACGAGGGCCCATACAAACGGAACACGAAAGCGCTGCATCGAGGAAAAATACGAGTTCACGTAGACTCCAGTGTTTGTCGATCACATCAAAAAATCACCCGTGTGTCAACGGATGATTTCTTCTTGCGGATGACTATCGTATGAACACGATGAAAATCACGACCGCGAGGGCAATGCGGTAATAGACGAATGGTCGATACGATGCGGTCTTGAGCATTTTGAGCAAAAACCGTATGGCGAAAAGACCGGAAATAAACGCCGTGAGGAATCCAACGGTGAGGGGAAACCATTCGATTGGTTCGGAGGAACCGAGCAGATCCATGAGTGCGAGTGCACCAGCGCCGGCGATGGATGGGATTCCAAGGAGAAAGGCAAAGCGGGCGGCGGCAGCACGGGACAGACCAGTGGCAAGGCCGGCGGTGATGGTGATGCCTGACCGAGAGGTGCCGGGGATGAGCGCGAGGGCTTGAGCAAGACCGATGAACATACCTTGCTGCGAACCAACTCGGACAACATCCTGCTGTGCGGTTGGCTTAACGGTTCGGTCGATGGCCCACAATACTGCCGCCCAAAACACTAACGACACAGCAACAACCATTGGGCTACGCAATGTCGTCTCAATCTGATCTTTAAACAAAAAACCTGCAGCAACCGCTGGAATGGTGGCAACCAAAATCGTCCACGCAAGCCGCGACCACTTCCCTGTTTCCGTGCCACGGCCTTGAGGGTCCTTCAAGACAGCAGAAAAGAGTCGCCACACTTCTTCTTTAAACGCCACAAGAATGGCGCCAAGCGTTGCCAAGTGAAGCACGGCATCAAACGTGGCGGACTGAATATCCCAACCAAGCAACTCCGGAACCAAAATCAAGTGCCCGCTGGAAGAAACAGGCAAAAACTCTGTGAGTCCTTGCACAAGGCCGAGGACTGCGGCATGCAACGTGGTCACAGGTTAGTCGAAGCGAATGGTTTGACCGGACTGAATCGTGCCCGCGCTTGTGGTGGGAGCCAGTGGGGTCGGGGCGGACGGTGGAGCTGGAGGCGGAGTCACGGGTGCGGCAGGAGTTGGAACCGTGGGAGCAGAGACAGAAGGATGCGATACAGCTGTTGGTGCTGGCACCTGCGGAGTCATGGCACGATCTCCTGTTTTCTTTTTACGCCGACGTTTCTTTTTTCGTTCCCCTTCTGCCTGAGGATTACTCACGCCAGCGCTCGACATGGACTGTGGTTTGAACGGCTCTACCGGTTTATTGTTGAGGGTGAGCGGCGAACGCAAAACCTGTGAGAGGAAGTCGTCACCTGTGGGTTTCGTTGGTTGCGTTGCTGTTGGTGGGTGCGACGGTCGTGTTTCTTGTGTCGATGGAGGCACCGAAACGGTTTGGGTTGTCGGAACGGGCTTAGGTGCTGCCGATGGGGCCGACTTCCCCTCCGTCAACGCAGAAAGAGAAACGGTTACGCTCGGTGTAGGGGCTGCCACGAGTTCGCCGGATGTTGGTTTAGGTGGAGCAACCGGGCGTGGAGCAGACGAAGGGGCGGAGGTACGCGGAGTTGCAGGAGGACGACGATCGTCCTTCTTTGCCCCACGATCATTCCGAACAATCTCGCGGCATTCTTCGCAGTAGATAGGACGTGAGGCATCCAACTCCACGGGGAGAATAATCTCTTTGCTGCAACGTGAACACTTGTATTCAAATCGAGGTTTCTTCGAACCTTTTGATGCCTGCTTCTTCGCTTCTGCGGCCGCAAGCAATTCTTCATCAGACACTTCGCCCATGCCGGACCATTTCAAAATCTTGTCCGAAATTTCTTCGCGACTCACGGCGTACCGCTCACGCGAAACACGAATCACCTTCTCCGTCGAACCCGTGCGCTGCGCAATAGGTGGCAACGTCATGGCCGAAAACGGCTGACTCGTCACACCGTCGATGAGCAGCTTCAAATAAATGTTGTACTTCGGCAGGTTGATGACATCTTCCGGTGTGAAACGTGGCATGAACTCCGTTTCCATGAATGCCGCGTCTGGCGAACCCACGCGGAACGAAATGAGTGTACCTACGTTTCCAAAAACCGCTTCACGCACTTCATCGGAGAGCTGCGCAATGTACTGGTGAGCGACCGTTAAACACAAACGATATTTACGTGCTTCAGACAAAATACCTGCGAACGAATCCACAGCGAAGTTCTGAAACTCGTCTACGTACAAGTAAAAATCTTTGCGGTCCTTCTCGTCCATGTCGACGCGTTCCATGGCCGCGAGCTGAATCTTTGTGATGAGCATGCCTCCGAGCAGACGTGAGTTGTCTTCTCCAATGCGACCCTTTGACAAGTTCACGATAAAAATCTTCTCGTTATCCATCATCTCGCGAATGTGCATCGTCGACTTCACCTGTGCCACAATGTTACGAATCACGGATGCCGACAAAAACTGACCGATCTTGTTTTGAATCGGCGCCACGGCTTCCTGTGCGTACTTTTCATTGTAGCTCGCAAACTCCGTGAGCCAGAACTGCTTCACGATCGGGTCCTTCACGTTCGAAACGATCTTCTTACGGTATTCAGCATCCGAAAGCATGCGGTTAATTCCAAGCAATGTGGAACCAGGGTTGTCGAGCAATGCCAAAATCGTGTTGTTGAGAATGTACTCCATGCGGGCACTCCAAAGATTTTCCCAAATCTTTTTGAACACACCCATCATGCCGCTCGCCACCAAGTGCTTGTGACGTTCGTCCACGGCTTCGAGGATGTTAAAACCCATTGGATAATCTAAGTCCGCCGGGTTGAAGTACACGACGTCGTTGATGCGCCAGCTTGGGATAAAGTCGAGCAAACGCTCGGCGGTGTCTCCGTGTGGATCGACGTAGCAACATCCATGCCCCGAGTAAATATCGGAGAGCGTCATGTTTTCAAGCAAGACAGTCTTGCCCATGCCCGTCTTTCCGATCACATACATGTGCCGGCGACGGTCGTCGGTCTTAATGCCAAATTTCCGCAACTGATTGCGGAAGTTGGTACGAGCGAAATACATGACCTCGCTCTCGTGATCGTGAGGATAGGACATAGAGGAAAGGTCTGGAAGGTCGGAAAGGTCTGGAAGGTCTACAAGGATTAAACCGGGAGATTCGGAGGAGAGTTCGTGTCATCCTCTGGTTTCCAGCCTGGTGGTGGGCCCGGGAGAACAATGTCAGCGGGTGGACCCATGTCGGTTGCATCCAGCCCAAGCTCAACTTCTTCCGAACCAGAAGGCAAAGTCATGCGTGGCGCTGCAGGGAGATCGCGTGTTTCAATTCCAGGCAAATGCATTCCCGCATCGCTCGACAAATCCATTTGGGGAATGTGCGGCGTACCATGAGCCATGGCTTCCAAAACCGGAGGCGGAGGAGCTTCGACATGCGCGGCGGTACGTGCTTTGGCACGGTCAGCAAGCGACTGTTCTTCGTACTCGATTTGCAAACCAACCGGAGGTTCTGCACGGCGAGACTCGGACTTCTTCACCAGTGGTGCCTTCACCTGAATGGCTGGGAAGTGCCAAAGGGTAGCGAGTTCTTCCGCGTTCAAAATACCTGGTGTTGCACCAATACCCCAGCTTCTGCGCTTAAACGCACCAACCAAACGTCCTTGTCGTGCTGGGTAGGTCCACGCTTGCCAGAAATAGTCATCTTTCGGTGTGGCATCACCCCACAATCCAAACGCATTCAGGTTCAAGTGCGCGTACTGCGTGAACATACCTTTCACAAAAGCGGTACGAGCCTGCTTGTCGTAGACTCCCTTCTTTCCGAGGTACACCAAACGCAACTTAAAGCTGTATCCAACCTTGTTTACTTTCTTGATGACGCCTTCCATCATCTCTTTGTCGAGAAGTGTCAGCTTGAAGGCTTTCCATGGGTCGGCTTCTTTTTCATGCGCCTCTGCTCCAAACAGCAAGGCATTCAGGCTTACACCTGTTGCTGTTTCCATCACGTCACTCGGCCAGCCCATCATTCCCTTGAACACCCCGGAAAACAAACCTGGCTTATGTTTCTCCTCAATGCCGTAAATTTTGTTAATAAATTTGGCGCCCTCTTTTTTCCAATCGTTTCCACCCGGCTGAATGATGAGCTGGATCCAGAAGTGTTCACCGGGACGCATCTTTGCGAGCTGTTCGAGAATCGGCGCGAGTGGATCTTTCAACTCACCGCTGAGTTTATCTTCAAAATCCTCGAACGTACGAATCGGAAAAATGTTCGGCTCCTTCAACTTCAACTCTGTGCCCCAAGCATCCCACGTGTCGTGCGGATACGAGGTTGGTGCCCAGGCGGTGTAGTCTTCAACTTCGGTGATCTCCGCTTCTGGATACACGGCGTAAATGCCGGCTTCGACCACATCGCGATAGCGTGTGAGAACACGAACGTAGTACTGGATGTACCCTTCCCGTGAACCAATTTCAAAACTGAAAAGGGGTTGTGTTTTTCCGATAATCCAGCGTTCTTTCCAAGTAAGGGACGAATAGGCTCCCCACAAGCTGGCGAACATGTTTTCAAGCGCCTTTGGCGACTGTTCCGTGGTTGCCGGCACATCAACGGCGAGCAACACGTACTTCAAACTCCCCACCCACTTCCCTTGTCGGTTCACGAGCCACACTTGAATGAATCCCCAAAGCAACACGACCACGATCGGAATCCATCCGAATCCGACCAGCACGTCGTACAAAATAATGTCGATCGGCTGGTTCCAAAAAGCGGCATTTGCGGTTGTGGCCGTGGCAACGGCCTCCGCTGGGAAGAGCGAAGCGGCGGCAAAAATCATAACGAGCATAGTATAGCACGAAGTTGTTTTGAAGCGGAGTACTACAGTGCTGTGTCCGATCGACGTTGACAAAAAGTGATTTTTTTGCTAAAGTCATACACTTGGTTATCTATTCCTCTGAGTGAAGGACAATAGCCATATTGCGAGTTCCGCTCTCATCAATTCCAGGCGTTGAGTTGCACTTGTTGGAGCAGGAGCCTCCAAGCCCACTCCCGGGTGCGAAACCACATATCTACGGCGCCTGGGCACAGCTCCCAGATGGTCGCCGGTGGCAAATACGAAACGTTCGACCTGTCAGTGGTGACTGGTGCAACGACGACACGCTGGGGTACTTCAAAGACGGTGAGCCCATGGTCGCCTACATCGACATCGACGGCGAGCTGACGGACTCCAGCGCTCAGATCCGCATCAGTGGACTAGACATTCGTCGGACAAACGGCGACGGGATCTTCCACAAGAACGACCGCGTCCCTGATGCGGAAGTCGTCACGCTCCTACGAACCATCCACCTTCCCTAGCCACCCCGACACCGCGTCCGGGTGGTGTTTCATTCAAACAAAAAGACGGGCTCGTAGAGCTCGTCTTTTTGAATAAAACTTACCCGCGATTGCGTCGGAGTTCCCATTCCACAAGCGCGGGACTTGCGAAGAAGATGGAAGAGTAGGTTCCGACGAGGATTCCGATGATGAGAGCGAGCGCAAACGGACGGGTGGACTCTCCACCGAAGGCGAAGATAGCTGTGAGGGCCAAAAGCGTTGTGACACTTGTGTTGATGGAGCGGACAAACGTCTGGCGAATACTCTTTTCGACCGTTACTTCGAAGGGTTCGTTCGTGTGATGCAGCAAGTTTTCACGGGTTCGATCGAACACAACCACCGTGTCGGAAATTGAGTAACCAAGGATGGTAAGCATGGCGGCCACGAATGCCGAACCCACTTCCCAGTGTTCGAAGTGACCAAGCACAGCAAACACACCAAGCGGAATGATCACATCGTGCGCGGCGCACAACACGGTGAGCAACCCATATTTCCACGCTGCCACCGGTTGTGACACCTTTCGGAAGGCCCACGAGATATACAGACCGATGAGCAAGAGCGTAAGAGCAACTCCTGTGAGTGAAGCGCGGCGCAGCTCAGAACCGACCGTTGGCCCAATGGAGTCGAAGCGCTGTTCTGTGACGTTACCAAATTTCATTTCAAGCGCTTCGAGGGCCTGCTGATGTTGTTCTTCTGTCAGCGAGGCGAGACGAATAATCGCTCCGTTGTTTTCCGTTTGCTGAACCGCTCCGTCCGGGAACCCAGCATCCGACAAGGTGGATGCAATTTCCGTTGTTGCCGGGACAGAACCTTCAAATGTTACTTCCAAGAGCGAACCACCAGTGAAATCCACACCAAACTTCAGACCAAACACCGCCAGAGCAACAATGCTTCCAACAATGAGAACCGCCGACAGGGCAAACCACACCTTGCGCAAGCCGACAAACGAGAATGATTGGGTCATATTATTTCGTCTGATCGTTACGCGTGAGACCGTACAGCCACGGTGCCTGGAACCAGCGGAACCCACGAATGTTTTTGAGATACACACGCGTCACCGTGATGGCAGTAAACAAGGAGAGAATCACACCCACAGCAAGGGTAAGCGCGAATCCACGCACAAAGCTCGAGGAGAATCCGTACAACACAAGAGCCGAAATAAGTGTGGTCAAGTGACCATCTCGAATCGGAGCCCAGGCGCGCTTGAACCCTTCATCAATGGAAGTCACGAGGTCACGACCCGAGCGATACTCATCCTTCAAGCGTTCGAAGATAAGCACGTTTGCGTCCACGGCAATTCCCAACGAGAGCACAAGACCAGCGATACCCGAAAGCGTCACCGTAACACCAAACACACGGTACGCCGCCAAGTTGAGGAACACGTACAGGACGAGGGCCAAAATGGCGAGCAATCCTGGAAGCCGATAGACCGCGATCATGAACAGAGCCACGAGTGCAAAACCGATGTACGCCGCGTGAATACTCTTCTCAAGCGAAGCCAAACCGAGCGTTGGTCCAACCGTTTCTTGGGACAAGAGTTTTACCGGAACCGGAAGCGCACCCGCATTCAAACGCTGTGCCAACACTTTCGCTTCATCGAGCGAAAAGTCGCCCGTAATAATGGCCTGACCACCGTAGATGGCTTGTTGAACACGTGGAATGGAGATGGGCTGGTTGTCGAGGAAGATGGCAATCGGCTGTCCAACCAAACGACTTGTGAGCTCACCGAAGAGTTGCGAGCCTTCATCGTTGAACTGCAACGTGACGTGTGGCGCACCTGTGGTCTGATCAAACTGAACTTGAGCGCGGGTGAGCTGCTTGCCGGAAAGCGATGTGTTCTTCCATGGCGAGAGGTCACCAACAATATCTGTGGCTTGTGTGAGCGGAAGAAGGACGCGCTGCATTTTGTACACATCCACCTCACGTTCATCGCGCTTCAGCACAATGACGTATCCGTACTCTGTTTCAACCACACTTGAAATGCCACCAACAGGAGTCGCGCGTGCGGCAAGCTCAAGCGCTTCAGGAATCTGGCCTGGAGCCACCCAACCCATGTCGCCCGTTCCATCTCCGGTTTTGTCCGTGGAGTATTTCTGTACGATTTCCGTAAAATTGTCCTTGTTTGCCTCTTGCTTGGCTTTATCAATCTGAATGGAAGCCTCGAGAGCCGGCATGGGGTTCTCACAATTCTCTTTGCCCTCGAAACACACGAGAATCATGGAAAGCAACATGTCTGTTGACTTTGCTTTCTCGAGATATTTTTCTACGATCAACCCTTCTTCTGATTCAACCACTTTTGGAACAACGTATCCGGGGGTGGTTTTGTTATCAATGACAGCCTGAACCATGGGCTCGTAGATTCCCGCAAGTCCAAGACTGTCGAGCACACCCTTGGTGGTGTCTTTGTCTTCGTCTTTGCTGAATTCAGCTACGAGTAAATCAAACGATGTGCCCGCACGAGCTTTTTTCAAGACATCTTCCGCTGCGGCACGGTCTGCTGCCTGTGCGGTATCGAGCTGTGTCTGTTCCTCGGGCGTTAGGTCGCGGCCCAGTTCTGCGCCTGGTTCCTTAAACTCAAGCACCGGTGTTTCTCCGATTTGTTTGATCGCTTCCTTCACATCGAGCACGCCGGCGAGTTCAACAATCACACGATCACTCCCGCCACTGGATGTCGTCTGCACGACCGGTTCAGCCACACCAAACGCATTCACACGACGTTCAATCACGTCGCGCACACCTTCGAGCGCCTCGGCACGTTCCGCATCGGGAATCTGCGTCATGTCCGTTTCGTACACCAAGTGCGTTCCGCCTTGCAGATCGAGTCCCAAGCGATACGGATTTTCTGTTCCTTTCCAAAGGAAAGAAAAATCGTACGCACCACTTAACCCTGTAGCAGCCAACAGAACGAGAGCACCTACGCGCAGTTTCCACGATTTCTTCGACCCGCGAGAAACGGGTGTACGTTTCTTCAATTTCCAGGTTTCCATATGTATAGATAAGAACGGGCGAAGTGTATGCCAAAAACCCCAGATTCGGCAAGCAAATCTGGGGAAAACTAGACCTGTTACCAAATAAGCTTTGAGCCGAAAAATGTTAGGTTCGAGCGAAAGACACTTGAGAAAGACGAAGGAATAGCAGAGCTATTTCGAGTTTTTCGAAAGTGGCTTGCAGCCGAACATAACATTTTACAGGCATAAGATTATTTGGTAACAGGTCTGCTATTCGAGAATGTAGCCAGCGGTAAATCCGCCACGATCCTGTGCTTTTGCTTCTTTTAGCGCTTTGAGCTCATCGATGGAAAACCGTTTGTACGCGATAATGGTTTGGAGGACCTCCGCTACGTCAGCAAGTTCTTCAGGCGACTCCGACTCAATGAACTCATTGGCCTCCTCACGTAATTTTTGTTTGAGAAACAACCAAAACTCATCGCCCACCGCTACACGAATGTTCGCTTCCCTCCCCTGTCCAGCGATGATTTCCGGAATACGGTCGCGAATAAGTTTGGGCATAGGTTACTGGGTGACTGCTACGAGTTGAGGTTGTTCAATCTGCAGGTAGTCTTCATACCGCATGGTGACAGAATCCGTAAGTGAACCCGCGTTGAAATGGATGGAGACATTTTCTGCCAATCGCGCATCGCAATACGTTTTAAGACCGATGACAGAACCAAGCGGTGGAACGGATCCTTTTACACAGCCGGTAACCGCCTCAGGGTCTGGGGCAAAACACACACGTTCTCCCACAAGCGCCTGAACTTTTTTTGTATCAACGCGCAAATCGGCCGGCATCACAAACAAATAATGCTGTCCGGACTTGTCTCCACGCAATACAAGGGCTTTGGCACCTTCGTGCAACGAGACTCCTCGAATGCGTGCCGCATCCTCACTCGTCACCGTTGGTTCGTGATGCTGTGTTTGATACACGACACCACGTTCGTTTAATAACGCAATGATTTTATGATAAACATCTATCATACACTATCGATAGGCTTTTTGTGCGAGTGAAAGAAGACGTGAATGCAGAGCTGGAACAGCGATGATGAGAGATGTAGATTCGAAACTCCATGGCTGTCCCTCTCGATCAGTAACGGTACATCCTGCTTCCTCGGCGATGAGCGAGGGCGCTGCGTAGTCCCATATCTTTGAATCAATTGAAAAGTACCAGTCCCGACGACCAGTGGCAACCGAAATGGCATTCGTTGCCGCAGAACCGAATGTGCTTACCCAGGAAGGATTCGTATCTGTCTCCGCCAGAAATGTGTGTAAAAAAGCGTTTTTGCCGGGAGCCCAACGAGCGTTTGCACATCCAAACGCCTTCGACCACTCAACGGTTGGAGCGCAAGCAACGGGGATATCGTTGAGTGTCGCTCCCTTCCCGCGCTCAGCGGTGAGAAGCTCGTCAGCGATCGGGTCGTAGATGGCAGCGGCTTCCACACGGCCAGCGTGAGCGTACGCAATCATTGTTCCAAACAACGCCATGCCACGCGCAAAGTTGTGGGTCCCGTCAAGCGGGTCGATAATCCAAACGTGTTCTGCGTCCGCACGATCGGCCTCCGCCTCTTCTGAAATGATGCCGTGTTCGGGATACGCTGCACGAATCGCGTTCACAATGGCTTCGTTTGCGGCATGGTCAGCATCCGTAACAAAATCGGATTCATACGCTTTTGATTTCATCCCATACGATCCACGAAACCGTCCACGGATTTCTTTCCCCGCCGCCCGCGAAATCTGTTCTAGAAATGATTTCATACAAAGAAAGAGGTTAGTTGATGCGGCCGTTCAATAATAGCGAGTGGGTCGCCACGTCGCAGTGTTTCCGGCGGATGGTAGCCCCACGATACACCGATGGTTGGCACTCCCGCACGCGCAGCCTCCCGCATGTCGCCAAGCGTATCCGTCACAAAGCACGTGGAAGCAGCGTCTGCATGACCTTCCGCAAAAAGACGTTCAAACTTGCGTACCTTCGAGGCATCCGTGTCGCACCCCCACACGCCCGCAAAACAATCCCGCAAGTCGAATCGTTCCAATTGACGATGAATGATGGTGGTTGGAGCACCGGAGTTAATCCAAAGAGTGGATGTTGCTGCAAGCGATTTTACCACCTCCACCATGCCTGGAAACGGATGAATCAATTCGAGTTGTGCCGCATACCGTTGCCAAAAGGGATCTTGTTCATCGATGACTTTGGCACGATCACCAAACGCTTCGTACAAACTTCCTTCCAACCGTGCCAAGTACTGTTCACGACTCAAGTCAAACCCCAATGCCACCACCGAGGCAAACCCCACAGCAAACGAGTCCACAATCACTCCGTCAAAATCGAAGACGATGGTTTTCATATCTGGGACGAGTTTGACAGAATTTTGCGAACAACGCTACGGTGAGGTGCGCAGGAGAAGCCATGCGTATCTACGTACTGGAAGATGACTGGTTGGACGAAGAGGATCTGACGAAAACGATTGTGCGACGAGTCCCACAGGCCGTCGTCGTAACCGACCAGTCGGAACATCAGTTTCGAGAGCGACTCAAGCGCTGGGTCGAGGGGTCGGAACCCGTACCTGACCTCTGTGTGCTCGACGTGAGAGTGCGGTGGACTTTTCCTGCACCCGATGCACCAAAGTCGCCGCCGGGCTGGGACGAAGACGAAGGGTACCGCCGTGCCGGCATTCGAGCTGCTCGACTCATCAAAGCAGAGCCCCGACTGCAGCACACCTTCGTCGTACTCATCTCAGCTCTCGATGTGCATAGCACGCAACGGCATGCTGGAGATCTGACACTCCACGATCTCCCACTCCACTCCCCCTCACGAGAGGGCGTCTACTTCTTCGAAAAGAGCCCTGAACTCCGACCATTCGAACAATTCCTCACCCTCTGCCGCCCCGCCCCCGCGTAGCGGCTGTTTTATTTCATACACCTGGGTCACTATTGCTTACCTTCGTTTCAACCACGCTTTTTTGCAAACAGAGACAGTCAGGGTTGAGATCGTGAACCCCATCACAGGAACAAGGGCATTAACCCATGGGTTGGCCACCTGTATCAGCACAAGAAAAATACCTACGGTTATATACGTAAACACTGCAAGAACAAGACGTTGGGTCCAGCTGGTTTCCCAGGCTTTGTCAGCTTCGACGCGGGCATTGCGGGCCTCCAGTTGTCCGAGTCGTATCTCGATGGGTTCTTCCATAGACAGCCGTTCGTTTCGAACGTGCTATTTTTTTTCAACCGAATCAGAGATACTAATACTCACATTACGATCAAGCGGTGAGAGGACGTGCAAGCTTGCAATCACTTTGTCCCATTCGTTCCACTCTTGATTTTCCCAACGACGAATATTCACCGTCTGTCCATCCGAAGAAATCACCATATCGGGTGTTGGCTGGTCTCCTTCTGTCTCTGGACACACAATGTACATCGTACCTGCGCCTGGGTCACCATGGCAATTGGCTGGAATACGTAGCGAAATAACATTACCTGGTGAAATGGTTTTCCAACCTTCATATGGATCTACGCCAACAGGTTGGTCTGTTTCAGCAACCGTTTGGGATGAGGTCGTCACACAACCTGTCCCCAAAAACAGGAATGCTGCAAGCGCGAGTTTGAAGTTCATAAAAGAAGTTTACGATTTTGTCCGAATCTGACGATCTCGTGCAAATGCTTCCAAGAGAGGACGTTCGGTTTCATCGAATTCACAGAAAAGAAGACGAGCAACAAACTTGGATCTGCTTCCTGTGTCTACTGCTTCCACAGACGTGGCGGCACAACGATGTGCTCCTTCTAGAACAACTTGCAAACTCGGGCATCGCAACACCAGAATCGATGTGTCGCGCAAATACCCAACGAGTTCCATCACTTTTGTGTTTGTCCGTACGTCCACTCGCGGCGTTCCGGCGTACGACCTCTCTCCCTCCACGACCGGACGCACTACATCCGCAAACGTTGCTGTATCTTTTCCTACCGGCCGGTACTGCTTCCAGCCGCGATACCCTCCAATCACTAAACCTGGAATCGCCACATGTGGTCGATGCACCCGCACTTCTTTCCATTCGCGCTTCCCTACTTCCAATTCCTCCAAGTAACTCTGTCGCCACTCCCACCATGAAGCAAACCCGCGCTCCCGAAACACAGGCTCCCACTGTTTTTCTTCCGACGCCCGCCATTCGTCCAGCACCTCTTGCCAACGGACGGAACGGAACCTATCACCTAACTCCTGTCTGAACTCTGACACAGGTTTAGAGTAACTGAACTAAATACCGGACCGGCTGGTCTTTTGCTGCCACACCCCGCCTTGGTTCAAAGAGAACCGCGATAGAGATTTCTTCTCCATCGAGAATCTCGAGTGTGAAATTTCGAACAGCAACGGTGTCACGCGTTGAAACAAGTGGTGCCTTCTTGTTCCAGCCCTCAACCACCTTTTGTACTTCTTCACGATTTGCCGCTTTCGCAACTTCTGCTTTGAGTGAAAGCACAACATCCTTTTCTTCCTGATTCATCCGTCGTTCAATGGATCTCATCCCCTCAAACCAACGGGTAAGTTCGTCGGCCCCTTTTCCGGCCGGAGGTTCTGGATACGGTGTTCCAGGGATGTCCGCGTAGGGGTTTCCAGCTGGATGTTCAATGAAAGGTTTGGATTCTGACATAGAGACTAATCACGCTTCAAAACATACTCCCACCCTGGCTGCCATTTCCATGGGGCGGGAACGACGGTTTCAAGAGGGACATGATTGATCCAGTGTTCGAGGGCGTACTGTGTCGCGCGGTGACCGATGATGAGAATGCGTTGTCCGTCGTGGTCGCGTAGCACATCGCGAAGAAACTCACGCATGCGGGCCGATGACTGCTCATAGCTTTCGCCGTGAGGAAATGGTGTGTGAATGCAATCGGGTTTCATTGCCGTCACCTCGTCCGCGGGTTTCTGTGTCATGTCACCATAGTCAACTTCGCGCAGACGCGGGTCACAGACGATTGGTACACCCGTGTTCTCGAAGGCAATCTCCCCTGTTTTGAGAGACCGTTGCAGATCGGAACAATAAATCGCATCAAAATTCTCCTCCCCACGGCGTTCCCCCAACTCTTTTGCTTGCTGCACCCCCAAAGGAGACAAGGCAACATCATTGTGTCCAGACGAAATATGATTCTCGTTATCGAACGTTGTTGCGTGGGATTCGAAGATGATCGTGACGGACATACAGGCAGATCTTACCATAAAAAAGACCCACGGCTGGGATCGTGAGCATAAGGACGTCAGGGGCCGACGGAAGACCAGGTAAAGAGGGCCAAGGAAGCCTCGTTGGTGATCACCGACTCGTCGTAGCGTCGGCCGGAGTGCAGGCCATAGCCTTCGGCATCATTATCGACGAAGACGAGCTCAAGCGCGTCACCCTCCTCCGCATGCGTACCGTCATCCGCATCCACGGATACAACGATGAGGCCGAGTCGGTCGAGACGACGCGGGGCGAGAACCTCGAGTCCGTCGAAGATCACCATGTGGTCGGCGAGGTACCCCGTGGCTTCGGCGACGGCACCATCGGTGTCGATGAACGAGAGATGAATTGCGTCGACCGTCTCATCGTCACCGAGGTTCACCATCGGAAACGTCGTCAGCTCGACCGGCTCGAGAAGTCCTCGTGCTCGGAACGCGCCGATGTAGTTCTCGACGCCCGCGTACAGCGTGGTGTCCGTAGGAGTAGCAGAGAGGTATTGCGACACAGCGAGTTGTACCCGTGGCGGAGACGCAGACTTGGCGTCAGTTGCGTACACCCACACGGTACCACAAACATTTCGAAAGCATTGCAGGATTTACAGCTTGGTGATAGCTTCCTGCGCGGGAGAGGACCATGTCTGATCAATACAAAAACATTCTGCGCGGACCGCGTGATGTCTACGCCCTCGAGGCGATCCGTCAGCCTGTGGTGGAAACGCTTGCTGGTATTGGGATGAGCGATGAACTCATCGTGGATCTACTCGGGATCGAAGACGGTGACGTCGTACGCTCCATCGTAACGGTTGCAGCGAAAAACCATGGAGCGCCGGACCAGTTGCAGGCACTCCTCGAGTGGGCGAAGCAACAGGCGTACCGTGACGAGAAGATGTCTCAACGCTACGCAGCAGCCTGCGGACAGACCCTCGCTGAGTTCGAAGATCTCCTCGTCAAACGTCCTGACGTCGCTGCAGATCGCCTCGTGTACCGAGTGAGTCACGAAATTCGTCAGGCACTGGCGTTGTGGCTCAACATCAAGTCGTTCTTGGAGACAAGCGAGACACGAAGGCAGTACCTCGAGAGTTTCCTCCGTCCCGCCCATGAAGATGACGAAGCAGAGCGTCGTCTCGCTGGAATCGTTTTTCTGGCATTTCGTGAGGAACTACACCTTCCCCACGACCGCCTTCCAACCCTCTGGCGAGAGGCTGTCGAGCTGGCCTGCGCACAAGGCCTGAAGTACTCTCCCGGATCGAATCTCGCGATGCACCTGTCGTACACCGAGTGGCAGATCATCAAGCACACGATCCGTCCGTACTTCGCGCCGATGTGGCCTGAAGGAGCTGGTGAACGTGTACGGCAAGCATTGCGGAGCCATGCGTGGGAAGGAGCCGATGCAAACGAAGTTCGGTGGCTGTGTGACGGACCTGAACTCGACCGCGTATACCGCGAAGCCTACGAGGTCTACCGTCAGGCAGAAGGACGTGGAGACACGGAGACGATGGATCGCGTTCGAGAGGACGTACGTCAAAAAGAGCGTGTCTGCCATGCCCTCAGCATGAGCCTCCAACGAGACCACGAGCAGCGCCACGCAACACACCTCCGCATCGCCGCCTGGCTCGCCGAGCACCACCACGAACTCATCGAACTCGTTCGCCCCTGCGGCAACCCACTGGGCGCCCAGTGGCCAAATCTCAGCCCGTAGATGCGTCTGCGGGTGTTTTTAATCGTCCCATCCAGCCTCTCGATCTTCTTCGATAGCACGAATAGAAACAACACGATCTAATTTTCCACGGAATTCATCAATAGCTCGTGTTACGAGCAGCAATGAGATAACTTGCTCTGAGTAGGACGCTGAAGCCCGAGCATACGTCGTCGATTTCCAAGATCTCAGTGCCTCCGCCGCAGCCGTGATATCCGATTCGGAAAAGTAGCCTTCTAGTTTCATTCGATGAGGTCACTGTCGCAGCGCAGAGATCAGTTTCGCCACCAAGTCGTTCTGATCGGTATAGGTAATCAATGTATGACCCGTGAGTGACAAAACGGAACGCGAAATAAAAGCAGACTCACGACAAACTAAATAGATGGGCAACCCAAGCGTCTCCGCCCAACCAAGTTCGATGCCGAGTCCTGTCGATGGATACGAAACCTCCGCCACAATCGCGTTGTATGCGGTCATACGTTCCTTTGTGTTTGTCGCTGCGTCCGTTATCTCGTGTGGAAACACAAACGTAACCCCCAGTTCCTCACCAACGCGTCGCAACGGTGCGTACCACTCATTTTGAAAGTCAAACTCGCGTGAGTGCGCAGCGTAGTAGGCCATATCTTTCGCGTGCTCTTATCCTGTTCTTGGCAATAACTCTATCACAAAACCGCCCGAAGGCGGTTTGTTGGTGTTCACATTAGACTCCGTGGCACTTCTTGAACTTCTTGCCTGAGCCACACGGGCATGGGTCGTTGCGGCCGGCGTCCTTGAAGGAAGTTGCGTTGATCGAAGCGGGGTTGGGGGTCTCAGCCACGGGGCGAGGTGCGGAGACCGCACCTACAACAGGAGATGTTGAGTCTGGACCACCTTGTTGCTGGCTAGACATCTTACGGGCAGCTTGTTGAGCGGCGCGTGCATTAGCCACGTGAGTGATTTGTTTGAAGAAGTTGTAGGCAATCTCTTGGTTCACAAAACCAAGAAGGCGCTGGAACATGCCGTAAGCTTCTTTTTTATACTCAATGAGTGGATCGCGCTGTCCGTAGCTGCGCAGACCAATAGATGTACGCAGTGAGGTCATGGCGGACAGGTGCTCAATCCAAAGCGTATCCATGGCACGAAGCATGATGGATCGCTCAAACATTTTGAACTGCTTCGGATCTGGAATGACTTGGCGGGCTTGGGCAAACCGCTCACGAACAACGGTCATGATCGTCTCGATAACCGCCGAACGGTTCTCAGCCGCTTTCAACTTATCTTTTGCCGCACCGGTTGTCACATCTTTCAGCGACTGTTCTTCTTCTGGTTTCAACGGAACAATCGTTTTGACGACTTCGACAATCTCTTTGGCATCTGTGTCACTGGCCACAGCACCGTTTGGCACAGATGAGTGATCG
>SXGU01205333.1_pt1 | contig 30337 bp, 21 predicted proteins | sample 3174531 | NCBI WGS metagenome assembly SXGU01 (sample SAMN11356863, study PRJNA531348) | freshwater metagenome | isolation source: freshwater sample F1-140 | place: China: Fuxian Lake, Yuxi | collected 2017-12-25 | reverse complement strand
TTCGATATTCTAAAATTAAATGTGCAGCCCAACCTTTGATAATTATTTTTTCTTTATTACATTTCTTTTTGGAATTTAATTCAGTCACTCCTCCAAAAGCGTAAGACTTACTCCAGCGTTGAATTGTACGCTCTGAGATATCATACTTTTGACTAACTTTAAAATAATCTGCACCAGTATGGAACGTAGCAAACTTAGATCGGGTTTTGGTGAGTTCAATAAGAGTTGTTAGACGAAAGGCTAATACCTTTGAAATCTTACGATATTTTTTGAAATCAACTCGTAAATGTGTCAAATTGAGAATCATTATTAAACTCCTGTTATTGTTTTGTAATTTTCATTTCTCTTAAAATAATTATTACATCAATTTCAGGAGTTTTCCTTTATTTTCAATACGTTCAGGACCGTTTCAACGACATTTGATATCAAAGCCTATAAAAAATTAAAGAATGACATTAAGTAGTTGTTAATTATTGCCGATATATTACCTATGATTTCTAATTATAAAAATTATTTTAGAGTTTTAATAATTATTATTTATTTTCTATTAAATTCAGGCTGTAGTGGGTGTTCATATTTTTATCTAACAGTTGAAAGCACAGATCATTCTTCAAACTCTAGTAGCAAGTTACCTTTAATTATCACTGCTTCATTATTAAATTCGGATGTGGATGAGGGTGAAATTGTGTTTTTAAATTTTAATATAAATAACCCTAACCACTTTGGTTTTAAAATTAATTATGAAATTAAACTATTAAATCCAATTGTAGATACTTCAGATTTTGCAATACAATCAGATTTTTTGGATTTTTTACCTGGAACAACTTCGTATCAACTCAATTTGCAAACTCTTCATGATCTTAATATTGAGTCTGATAAGATTTATGCAATTAATTTTACATATTCTGAAAATAGTCAAAATTCAGCTGGTATTGATCTGTTGCTTTCGACTTCGGAATTAATGTTTAATGTTTTAAATAATGATTTTATATCAACACTTTCAATTACAAATTCAACTGAAATTGAAACTGATTCAAACTTTGAGTCAACAAATGGTTTTCAAGTAACATTAGATCGTAGCTCTGATCAGACTATTACGGTTCATTATACATCGAGTTCTTTATATGCAACAAATGGAATTGATTTTATTTTACCAGAAGGTGATTTAATTTTTAATCCAGGTGAGGTTTCTAAATTTATTAAATATACAATTGTTGGTGATACAATTGGTGAGGGATTAGAAATATTTCAAGTAACTCTAAGTAACCCAGTAAATGCAGATCTCGCTTTAACGTCAACAGCACAAGGATTTATTGAAGATAATGATCCAATTGTTTTACAAGTTAATCCCTTGTTTCCTATTAACGGAAGTCAATGGCGAGACTTAGTGCCAAATAATTTAAATAATGATATAACCAAATTAGTTTCAAATTCTTTAGATGCACCCTGCTCTACTTTGTTTGTTAATTGTGCTCATGGAGGTGAATTAAAAAAGGTTATAATTCCAGGTGAGTATAGTTGTAATAATCTTACATTGGAAGATAGCCTTGGCATATTTGAATGGAAGTGCTTAGAGACTACAATGCCCGTTGCATTTTATTCTTTAGGTCTTAAAGCCAATAAGAACTTAAGTGATTTAATTGATTATAATTCTTTCAAACAAAATAAAGTAAATTTATACAAAAATAGTTTGTTAACCTACTCTTCTCAATTATCAATTTGGTGGACAAACACAATCACGCCTATAACTTTAAACTCGGGTGATTCTGATCCTCCTCTTAATTTAAATTCACCAAATACAATATATACAATAAGTGGTGGAGGGGTACAACAAACTCGAGGAATTTTTATAAGTGCGGATAAGGTAAGTTTAGTTGTTATGCCTGGCACACAATTGGAAGCGAATACAAATCTTACTTTACCAGTAAATTGTAATGGAGTTATCACTGGAAGACACTGTTTAATTTATATAAGTGGAAAATACTCATGGCTCGAAGGTAAATTTAAAGGATATGCAGGACTAACTGATAACTTTTCAGGTGTTATAGTAAATATAAACGATATCCCAGGTGTTTCTAGGTTAACTTTACGTAATATTGAAGTAAATGCGAATGGTGCAGAAAATGGAATATTCATGCAAAATACCATTGGTGGTGAATTTCAATCGGTAAAAGTCTATAATGCAAATTTTCGAGGGATTTATTTGTTATATCTAAATTCATTTAAGTTTGATAAAGTTGAAAGTTATTTAAATCAAGGCTATGGTTTTTATTTAGAATCAGCAGTAAGTCATAATATATTTAGTAATATAAGTGCTACTCAAAATTCAATAGCAGGATTTAGAAACGGAAATAATAATATTTTTATAAATTCTAATTTTAATAATAATCCTCGTGGATATATTCATGGTAGTATTTTAAATTCTAGTATTTTTATATCTTGTAACTTTTCAAATAACATTAATTATGGATTTGATAATTATAGTTATACCTTAACAAGTAATCAAGTTACAATTTTGCATTCTATAATTAACAATACAAGTGGAACTGGATTGTTTCTCCATCAAGAAGAGGGAATGATAGTAAATACCATTATAAATAATAATAATTATGGCTTGGATTTAAATTTAGATGCATCAACTAGCTCTAATTACAAAAATATATACCTATGGGGTAATGGAACAGGATTAACACTTCAATCTTCATTTAAAAATGATAATTGGAAGGGTAAATTATTTTTGAATAATACAATCAATTGTAATGCACTAAATGGTGCACAAAATAATCGAGGTTTAGATACAAACTGCCAGCCAATTGGTCCAAGTACTGCAACATTAATAACAAATCACAATGGGAGCGCAATTTTTGAAGGTTATAAATCTGATTTAATTAACATACATTCATCTGGTTCGATATTATTTGAATTAATATCTGACTGGTTTAGTTTTGAAAATAATTATCGATTTTGGATTTTAAATTCGAATCAAAAAGGGGCTTGTAATAGTAATGGTCAAAGTTGTGGTATTTTTGACTGGAAATTAAAATCAAATGTTAGTGAACTTGTAAATATCAATGGTATATTTATACCGAACCAACCATGTCCCATTTCAGTGAGCGGAGATGAATCTTTGATTTCAATTACTAATAATTATAATCCATTTCTTCTTCATGCTGTAGAAATAATTGGTGATTATATTGGTGATGATGATGGGTTATGTGATTCAAATGAAAGCTGCTTCTATCAGCCAAATATTGGTTATTCATTATATGATTCAAGTAAAACATACAACTCTTGTATTTATCAAGATGGCATTGGAGCAAATAAAGTAATTGGAGTTAAGATGTATGGCGAATAATAATTATAATACTAATTATTATGAAAATACAAACTTTAGTTTGGATTTTCATAATACGGGGTGATTCAAAAATCACCCCAAACAAACAAGAAAATAACTGCTTATGATTATGTCTGATATAATCGAGAAGCGATCAGACTTAATCATAAGCAGTTATTTTAATGTTAAAATATTTCAATTATAATTCTTGAGTCTTCGATTTTAAACTTTGCGAATAAGTTTTCAAATAGCTTAATTAAACTTGATGATAATAAATCTGTTGGAAATTTTAAGTTTTGATCAATAGGAGAAATAATTATTTCTAATTTTGATTGTGAAACATTATCAATATTGTTAATTAAAAATAAATTGATTTCAAAATTGCAATTTAATTTTAAATGAAGATTGTAAAATAAAATATAAAAATTTTCAGCAATCAAATTAGGCCTATTTTTAATTTTAAAATTTGAGATAGTGTTGGTATTGATTTTGAAAAACATTTTTAGTTGATTTTTTTGAAATGGATTTTTGCTTGTTAAACTTTCATTTAAAATTTGTATAAAATCAAATTCGGAAATATTTTCATTAAATTGTGCATGAGTAAATTCTAAAACATTTTCAATGATTTCTTTACATTCTAACGCTTTTTTTTCAATTTGGGAGAATTTATTAAATTCAGGTGTATTTTCTGAGTAATCCATTTTTAAAACTTGAGATAAAGTTAAAATTCCACCAATAGGGTTATTCAATTCGTGAGCAATACTGCCACTCACTATTCCTAATTCAGATTGTAAAGTATTAGAAATTGCCTCTTGCTCTAGGATTCTTGTGTCTGTAATGTCTTCATATATTTGTAAATAATGACCTTTAATTTTATACGATGAAACTTGAATTAAAGTATCTGTTGAACTTGGATCTAATTTAACTGAGAGTTCAAATTCTTGTTTTTTACGACAATCAGAACATGGGATATTTCTATTAAATAAAATTTCAAAGCACTTTCTGTTTTTAATACTTTGATGTGTATTTGGATTAAGCCATTTTTTTGCATGCATGTTTAAATTAAGTATATTAAACTCATCATCAATTAAAAAAATGGGTTTTGTGATTGAATCAAATGTTTTTTGCCATTGATTTTGAAGCTCGTGTAATTGTTCAATATTGATAAATCTTTTTAAAGCTAATTCTATAGCTTCAGATAAGTGATTAAAAAAAGAAATCTCTGATGGTTTAAAAATAGTTTGATTGAACTTGTTTAATATTAATGTTGCTCTCGAATTTTTACCTATGATCATTTCTATTTTAAGACTATCAGTTGTTTCTTTAATTTCTTTGAGATTAGAAAAAATGTTTGAACTAATTTGAATTCGAAGAGATTTAAGTTGAAAGTTTTCTTTTAAAATATCAAAAAGTAATTCTTCAATTTCTAATATATTTTCGCTTCTATGAATAAACCACAGAGATTGGCGAAGAAGGGCGCTGTTAACTTCTATTGTTGAAAGTTCTTTTTGCTTTGAAATAATATCCAATTGATTGCGGTCACTAGTTTCTTGTAACCTTCTTAGATTGATTGAATCAGTCTCATTTTTTTCAGATATCATTTTTTCTAGATCAACTTTTTGAAGCCATTCTCGAATAAGAAATAATCCACTTACAATTACATTGTTTAAATTTATTTTATCAATTGAATTTTTATTTGTTTCATATGTAATTATTTGAATTAATTTAAAATTATTTATGAAGTTATTAAATAATTTATTTGAAATTGTGCTTGCATTAAGTAAAATTAAATGTGGGTAAAAATTATTATTCTCCTTTTTAGGTATAAAATTGACTAAGTCTAAGTCTAAATTTTTACAGTTTATAATATATAAATTTGTATATGACAGTTCTAAGTTGTTTATTTGATCGACGAATTGCAGCTCAGGTAAAGAATCAATTTCTACAAAATCGTTTATTGTTAAATTTATAGCGACTATTTTCAAAACTGATATCCTTTCTAAGGTAAAATAATTTTTTCAAGTTCAACTAAATTTAATATGGTCCAGTCAGGGATCTCGAAAGTATTTTGAGGAAGTTCATGAGCGTGCTCCCCTTTTTTTAAATAACAAGTTTTAATACCTAATTGCTTAGCAAATGCGATTTCATGACTCAGACGATTGCCAACGCTTAAACAAGTTTGTTCAACTTCAATAATATTGTATTTCGAAATAATTTTATTAAAACCAATTAGCTTTGTTTCATTTTTTAATGAGTGAATAATAATAATGTCCTCAAAAAAGTTTTCGATATTCATTTTGACAATTTTTTGATTCTGAATATCTGGATCTCCTTGTGTTAAAAGTATGAGATGATATTTTAATTTTAATTTTCTAAGTAATTCAATTATTTGAAATTCAACAGGTAATACATCTGGTAAAACTGGATTTAAAAAGCTTTCATATCCAAGTTTAGCTATAATTTTTTGGCGTTCGAGAATTTCTACATTATTTGCGATCAAATGTTCTTGGGTGATTCTCGAAAATAACTCTTGCCCTGTAAAATATAAGTGAAATTGTTTCCATGAGTTGAGACACTTTAGCAAGTCAACATTGAGTCCATTATCTATCATAACTTGACAAGCTTTTTGGACCGCCGATGGAATTAATATTCTATGTGTATCAAGAAGTGTATCATCAAGATCAAAAAAAATGTATTTTAATTTATTCATTTTAAAAATGTCTTTAATAATTTTTTATACATTATTATTTTGAGAACTTTTTGCCAGCGATTCCAAATGTGACTATGAGGAGTACCTTCTAACTCTTCAAAGCAAATAACAGGAGTTTTTTTGTTAAACCAGCCATACTGTCCTATACTACCTGGAGTGGGATAACCAATGTCATCTTGAGCGGGGTAAGTGGTGATACTTGAAATTAGCTCAGTCAATTTTTTAGCATCATTGCCAGTATAAATAATATAAGGCTTCCAAGAATGAAAATGTATAATGAGACTTGGTTTATATTGGTCAATTAAATTTATCAAAGCTGTTGTTTCAATTTCACTTGCTGGTTTTTCTCCTGGAAAATATCTATCTGCCTTAAAATCTTTACACCAATCAGGTGTTGGGAAGTTGCGGTTTAAATCAACGCCATTTCCATTAACTCTTTGATTTTTTAAAAAACCATCTGGATTAAGGCATGGTACGAGTATAAATGAATTTAAATGATCTAATTGTTTTTTAAATTCAAATGATTTAAGCCAAATTAAAAGTGTTTCGGCTAACCAAACTCCCTCTGGCTCATCGCCATGAACTCCACCAATAAATAATATTGGTGAAGAGCAAATTTTTGAATTATTCCAGGACCAGTAATGAATCAGATTATTATTTTTGGTTTTGGTAAGAAGTTGTGAAGTTATTTTAAATTTAAATTCATCCATATAAAAATGCTAGCTGTTAAAAAAGATAAAGTCCAGTCTTAGAAAGTGTTTGAAGATGGATTTATTGATGCGAATAAACAAAAGTTACCTAGATCAAACTCCTGGGGAAAGAGTCTTAATTTGAGACTAAAGTATTTAAAAATTCTATCCGATACCTAATTATATATTTTGAGGAGCATTGAGATGGGAATGTTGGAGCGTTATAAAAAAACTGGGGGTTTTGTTCAATTATTAAGTCTCATAGAAACATGCGGACCTCAAAAAAAAGAAAAATTTTTGGCTATGATTAAAGAAGAAAACTCAGCCTGGGAAAATGCTTTAAGACAAAAAGTTTTAACAGTTGAGAAAATAATGTCATGGCCTCCTGCTGCTCTGGCAGAAGTAACAAGTCGTTGTCAAATTTTATCATTAACTGGTGTTTATTTGAGTGCTGATTCAAAACAACAAGAGTTAATTTATAAATCATGTCCTTTTGGTGTTCAAAAAAAAATTAAGGATATGATAGATACTAAAAAATTTACACCTGCAGAAATATCTACAAGTGTAGAAAAGTTTCTTACAGAAACAAGAGCGCTAATCACACAAAATATTTTAAAGATGGATAAAATAGATCCCTCAATGGAAATTTTTGATGATATGGAGGAGAAACTCAATACTTATCAAATTTTAAATTCTGTTTCACCAGCTCCAACTTCCATTAATAATTTAGAATCAAATATTGGAGATCATAATTCCTTGTATTCAAATATTAATTTACAAATGAGTGCTAAACCAAGTGTCACTTCAGAAGAGGTCAGTTCTTTGAAGATTAAAATTCATCAATTAATGGCTGAAAATTCTGAACTCAAACAAGAAATTTCAATCTATAGAGATAAGTTAGAACGAATAAAAAAAATAGCATAATAATTTTTTTAATAATTATAAAAGAAAAAGCAAAATAAGTTTGGAGTCAAAATGGAATCAAAAAGAATAAACCGAATAGCGCTAGTTTCTTTTATAATCATTATTGGACTAGCAAAGTTTGGAAATTTCAATAAAAAATCAAATAATGAAAGTGAAATAAATACTGATTCTAGAAATGCAATTAATTTTAACGGCAATTCTTCTAGAGAACCTGGACGATATCAAGAATTAGGAAAATTAACTCAAATTGTAAAAGAAGTTAAAAACGAACAGAGCGTAGTATTTAATGATCCAGCAATGGTTTCTAAATGGGATTTAGAAAAAACTGATGCCTTAAAAGCGTGGAGTATCTCACAAGGAAGTCGTCAGATTGTTGTTGCTGTTATTGATACTGGATGTGATGTGAACCATGAAGACTTAAAGTCAAATATTTGGAATAATCCAGGAGAAACTGGGTTAGATCCAATTGGTAAAAATAAATCGAACAACGGTGTTGATGATGATGAAAATGGATTTGTTGATGATATTCATGGTTGGAATTTTGTATCAACTAATAATAAGTTAGACGATAATCATGGCCATGGGACCCATGTTGCAGGTATTATTGGCGCTGAAGGTGGAAATACTAGAGGGATATCTGGCATAGCTCCTAAAGTGAGTATCATGTGTTTGAAGTATTATGATCCAAGCACCCCAACTGATAATTTAAAAAATACAATTGCTGCTATTAAGTATGTTCAAAAATTAAATACGCTTTGGGAGAAACGCCGGCAGCCTTTTCGTATTCATATTGTAAATTATAGTGGTGGTGGGCTTGAATATTCTCAAGATGAAAAAGACTCTATAAAAACTCTCGAGGCTCAAGGAGTTTTATTTGTAGCTGCAGCTGGCAACGAAAAATCGAACTCCGATCGAAAAAAATATTATCCTGCAGATTATGGTTTAAGTAATATTATTTCTGTAACTGCGATTGATCCTAATGAACAAGTACTGGCATCTAGTAATTACGGTGTAGAAACTGTTGATATAGCGGCACCTGGGCAAGCTATATTATCTACATTACCAAATAATAGTTATGGATTATTAACTGGAACATCACAAGCTACGGCCTTTGTTTCTGGAGCGGCTTCAGTAGTAATGGCACATAAAGGAAACTTTTCTGCTACAGATGTGAAAAAATATTTGCTTTCAACTGGTGATAGTCAAATAAGTTTACTTAACAAAACTGGAACTTCACGAAAATTAAATCTTTACAAAGCCCTGACACTTTTTGACAGTGGAGAAGGTGTGACAGGTGTTAAGGCAGGAAACTTAACTGATGCTCAAAGGTTTTCACCTGATAGCGAGTTGTTTAAAGCTACCAGTTCAGCGAGTGGAATTCCTGGACAATTAAATACAGATAGTAGATCTCCTTCAAATAATACAATGAACCAATTTGGAAAAAATCTCATGGATAGTGTTAAAAAGGGTTCAGGAACTGAAGAAATTGATTTTGCAAGTAAAAAGCCAGTTCAATAATTTTCTTGTTTGTATTTTTATCTGAAATAGTGTTTAAGTGGGCGAATGAAAAATTTAATTAAATCGTTAGAAGAGCTAGTTAAAAATCCACAAATAATTGCCAAAATGGACGAAAATGATCGAGTATCACTCATGAAGTTAGCTGCGCAAATTGCACACCCAACAAAAGCAGAATTAAAAGCTCGTCGCAAAGAAAAGAAAAAAATAAACAAAGAAAGCATAGTTTCTAAAGATCGCCAAAAACGTGCAGAAACGGGTATTCGCCAAGCGAGACAACAGACTGTTTTTATGGCTCCTTTGCTACTACCAGAAGATACATTAAATCAATTAAAACAAAAAGAGCGTGAATGTTCTACTCCTCGTAATTGTTATGTATGTAAAAAAGAATTTACCCAATTGCATTTTTTTTACGATTCAATGTGTGCGGATTGTGGTGACCTAAATTATTCTAAAAGATTTCAAATGGCTTCTTTAAAGGGACGTGTTGTTTTAATTACTGGCTCACGTTTAAAAATTGGTTATCAAGCCACTGTAATGATGTTGAAAGCTGGTGCTCACGTTATTGCAACGACAAGATTTCCGGTGGATTCTGCACTTCGATTTTCTCGAGAACCAGATTTTAATGAATGGAAAGATCGTTTAGAAATTTATGGTTTGGATTTACGTCATACTCCAAGTGTAGAAATCTTTTGTCAGTACTTACTACAAAAATTATCTCGACTTGATATTATTGTTCATAATGCGGCCCAAACAGTGCGTCGTCCACCAGGATTTTATACTCATCTCATGAAAGAAGAATTAAAACCTTTTGAAAATCTTAATCCTGATCTTCAAAAATTATTATTTAATTATGAATCATGTAAGAAAACAATTTTAACTCAGAGTCAAAGTTCACATAGTCAGACTCAGGATTTTCTTTCAATGAATCACGGTGAGCAAAATTCATCAAACAAAGTTTTTCACAATGATTTATCGTTGTCTGTATTGCCCTCAGGTGGAACTACAGGTATTGGATTATGTGCCTCAGCCCAACTCTCACAAATTCCCTATAAGGATGAAACTGCAATTGAATTGAGTCAAATATTTCCGAGCGGAAAATTAGATGCGGATCTTCAACAAGTTGATTTAAGGGAGACAAATAGTTGGCGTTATAAAATTACAGATGTGCCAACTGCAGAATTACTTGAAGTTCAATTGGTTAATGCCATTGCTCCATTTGTTATTTCGAGTAAACTCATTCCATTAATGAAAAAAGATTACACAGGCGATAAACACATTGTAAATGTAACAGCAATGGAAGGAAAGTTTCATCGTTTTAAAAAATCAGAACGCCATCCCCATACAAATATGGCGAAGGCGGCATTGAATATGTTAACCCATACAGCATCGGCAGACCTAGCAAAACACGGAATTTTTATGAATGCCGTTGATACGGGGTGGGTGACGGATGAAAACCCAGCAGAGATGTCGCAAAAATCCCAAGCTGTCCATGATTTTCAACCTCCTTTAGATATTGTTGATGGTGCGGCTCGTGTTTGTGATCCATTTTTTTATGGAATGTTGACAGGGCACCATTGGTCGGGAAAATTTTTAAAAGACTACAAACCCATCGACTGGTAGAGTATTAATCATGTCATTAAAAAATCAGATTCAAGACTTTTTGCAAAAATATTTTAATATAAGTTTTTTTCGAAATTCACAGGAAGAAGTGATAGAACATCTTTTTGAAGGTAAAGATGCACTATTACTTATGCCAACGGGTATGGGTAAAAGCTTGTGTTTTCAATTTATGGCGCGATGGTGGCAAGAAAAATCAGAAACAAAATTAGTATTAGTTATATCACCTTTAATTGCATTAATGGAAGATCAAGTTCAGCGTTCAAAAAAAATGGGTATCAAGACAGGATATTTAAGCTCATCTCAGAGTCAACAAGAGCGCGAAAACAATTATAAGGGTTTGGCTGAGGGTGAATATTATTTATTTTATTGTACTCCTGAGCGCTTTAGAAAAGACGAGTTTTTAAATTCAATTTTAAATGGTAAAATGAAAGTTGGATTGTTTGTAATTGATGAGGCCCATTGTATTTCATTATGGGGAAATGATTTTCGTCCTGATTACTCATTATTAGGTTCAAAAAGAAACCTTTTAGGTAAACCTTTGTGTTTAGCTCTTACGGCTACGGCGACTCCCCATGTTCAGAAAGATATTGTTACTCAATTAAATTTAATACCAGAAAAAATATTTTATGGTGGCATACAAAGACCTGAACTATCTTTAAATGTTCATGACATATACAGCTTAGAGAATAAATTAAAATTGTTAGTTGCCTTGAGACATCAAATTAAAGGGCCTATAATCGTATACTTTAGTTTGATTCAAACTTTAGAAAAAATTGCCTCTCAACTTGAAAAATTAAATATTCAATTTTTAAAATATCATGGACAGCTTGCAAAAGATCAAAGGCGTTCATCTCAGAAAAAATTTCAATCATCAAATGAGTTAATGATGCTAGCTACTCCTGCATTTGGGTTAGGAGTTGATAAAGCTGATGTTCGAGGTGTGATTCACTTTGAATTACCAAGTTCATTAGAGTCTTATTATCAAGAGGTGGGTCGTGGGGGGCGTGATGGGCTGAGCAGTGAAGGACATTTGTTTTTTGATGTTGACGATATTTCTATTGCTATGGATTTTATAAAATGGTCATGCCCAGAGCCATCTTTTGTGAGATCAGTCTATCAGTTGATTAAAAAAAATCCATTGCAGTTTTCTCAGGAGGGAAACGATTTTTTACGAAAACAAATGAACTATTATAACAGTCGCGATTTTCGAGTTGAAACTTCTTTAAATCAACTTGAAAGAGCAGGTGTTTATGATGCGGAATTAAAAACTTTAACCGCTGAGTTTCCAGAAGCAGAGTTTCAAGATCAGTGGCATAAAGAATTAATGAAACATCAGCATGAAAAATTATTATCAATAGTTCAGTGGGCACAAAAAGAAGAAGGGTGCCGATTAAACGAAATTTATAATTACTTTGGCCATCCCCCTTTAGAAAAGGGTTGTGGTAAATGTGATTTATGTTTAGTTTAAGGGGAGATTGAAAATCGCCCCCAACAAAGAAGAAAATAACGGCGAAGGATTATGTCTCATACAATCGCGAAGCGATCAGATTTAATCATGAGCAGCTAATACGGGGAGATTGAAAATCGCCCCCAACAAACAAGAAAATAACGGCGAAGGATTATATCTCATACAATCGCGAAGCGATCAGATTTAATCATGAGCAGCTAATACGGGGAGATTGAAAATCGCCCCCAACAAACAAGAAAATAATGGCGAAGGATTATATCTCATACAATCGCGAAGCGATCAGATTTAATCATGAGCAGTTATTAATCCTAAACTCGATCATTAATAAATTTTTCAATATTTTTACTAAAATTTAAATAATTTAATTTATCAATAAATATTAATTTGGCATTCGGGTATTTTTTTAAAAACTCATTGATTGAATTTGATTTTCGCTTACGGCCTGATTTTACGTCAAATACAATAATTTTATTTTTATATTCAATTATATAATCAAGTTCATAATCTCCCTCTGCCCAATAATATATATTAAATCCATTTTTTAAAAAAAGTGTTCCAATATGTGCTTCAAAAATTCGGCCAAGAGTTTCCGGTGAGATTTCGTCAGTTCTAAAAAAAGTTGATAAAGCTGGTGCAAATGGAATTATTTTGGGTGATGATCCCTTTTTTTTTATTTCATTTTTTGAAAATTTTGGAATAGTTTTAATTAAATATGCACTCTCAAACAAATCAATATAGTGTTTAACAAGATCAATATTTCCTTTATCTTGAAGTTGACCTAAAATTTTATTATAACTTACTACTTGAGCAGGATAACTACAAATTAGATTAAAACTTTGTCTAAATAAGGCCGGAGATCTTACTGATGTTTGGAATAATATGTCTTTTCCAATAACAGTTTCAACAATGGATTGTGTTATATATTTAGTCCATCTCGTAGTGTCATTAATAAATTGATAAGAACCAGGGTATCCACCATATTTTAAAAAAACATCTAATGTCATTTTAGGATGTAATTTATTTGATAATTCAAAATCCCAATGAAAAAGTGATAACTCTTCAAAACGACCAGTGAGTGATTCTGTTAACCCTTTTTGAAGATTTAACGAACTAGAGCCTGTTAAAACACATTTAATGTGTCTATTCTTTTTGATACTTTCATCCCAAAGTTTTTTAATCGTTTCATCCCAATTTGGAATTTTTTGTATTTCATCAATAATTAATATTAAATTTTGATCATAGGCAAATTGCCATTGTTCTTCAATCCATGAACTTGTTTGAATGCCATCTCCTGATGTGAAATGTATTTTATTTTTAAAAACTTTCAATTTGCATAATTGTTCTAAGCTTGTTGTTTTTCCAACTTGTCTTGGTCCCCTAATAACCTGGATTAATGGTCTTTTTTCATTTAATCTATCCGCTAGATTCTGAACTATTGGCAAAATGATTTCTGGCATGAGTTTCTAGTCCTATGTCCTTTACAATTGTTTTTATTAATTATAGATTAACCTACAATAAATTATAGATCAACCTATAATTTATTGTAGGTTAATCTATAATTAATGTTATTTGAGTTTAATTAAATCCTTTTTGGTTGCGAAAAAATTTATTTTGCACTATTTTAAAAATGAATTTTAAGTGGGAGAATTTTCTAATGATAATATTAAAAAATCAAAAAACAGGAAAATTATTTTATATTGCGCTAATTTTATTAACGTCTTGTGCGAGTTGGGATTTGAAAGATCGATGTGAAAAAACCAATTGGTTTGAGTATTCAAAAAATATCGCCTTTACAGGAAAATACTTAGAAGAAGATTCTTTTGTCAAAGAATGTCGGGGAGTGGATCGCATACAAAATGATCAACTCGATAGAGGATTTAAATTAGGACGTGAAAAAATGTGTAATTATGGAGAAATTTATCAACGAGGAAAAGATGGTGAGCCTGTCTTTTTTCAATTTTGTGATGGTTTAGAAGCTATTAAAATGAAAAAAAGCTACAATGATGGACTCATAGTCTTTTGTACCTCGGAGGTCGGTTACACATATGGTAAGTCTGGTAAAATATATCAAAAGGTATGTTCCCCTGATAAAGAAAATATATTTATTCCTAGTTATAATAAAGGGCGCAGAGAGTTTTTAACTTCAGAAAATCAAAGATTAACTCAAAAAATTTCTGAATTGACTGTTGAAAAATCTAAACTTGAGACTAGAGAGTATCAAGTTTCGCGTGAGTATTCAAATCTGCCAAATAATCTTAAAACATGTACAACCAAAACAGTCTATAATTCTCAAACTAAATTAAATGAATCACATCAGAATTGTGAAGAGCCAAGTTATATAGTATCACAAAGAAATGAATTAAGCTCCTCACTAAATAACATACGATCTAACATACGAAATTTTGAATCGGATATTAAAAAATCAAGACAAGATTTTGATAATAATCAATTAGAATTATCCAAACTGCCGAATTAAAATTTAATTAAATAGGCTAATAAACAAAAAAAAGTAATTGGAGAAACTGATCAAAATTAAAAAAGATATCTACGATAGGCAACGCTGGAAACGATTCCTAGTCCAGCCATTGTGGTTAACATACTTGTTCCACCATATGATAATAAAGGTAAGGGAATTCCGACTATTGGCAATACCCCTATAACCATTCCAATATTTATGAACATATGCCAAAACACGTAAGCAAAAACTCCTGTCGTGAGAAGTGCTGCGAACTTATCATTAGCCTGCATGGATATTTGAACCATAAAATAAAATAGGGCCATAAATAAAATTATTACTATGCTACTTCCTAAAAATCCATACTCTTCACTAAGTACGCTATAAATAAAATCAGTGTGACGTTCGGGTAAAAATTCAAGTTGTGATTGGGTCCCTTTTCTAAAACCTTTTCCTAAAAATTGTCCAGAGCCCACAGCAATTTTTGATTGGATGCTGTTATATCCTGTTCCTCTTGGATCATTAGTTGGAGAAATAAAAGTTAAAACACGGTTTTTTTGATAATCACGCAACATAAAATTCCATGCAACAGGAAGAGATACCGCTGCAATTACACATAGACCTATAATAATTGATCTTTTGATTTTAACAAATAACAACATACTACCTGCAATGGCAGTTAACATCATTGCTGTTCCTAAATCTGGCTGAATAGCAACCATTGCTGTGGGAATGCCTATAAAAAACAAGGGTGCTATTAAATCTTTAAAAGACATTCCTGAACCATTTGGATTTTTTTCAACAAGCAGTCGAGAAAATAAAATAATTGCGGCTAGTTTCATAGTTTCACTGGGTTGAAATCGGAAGAAGCCAAAATCTATCCATCGTTGCGCGCCCAATGCAACTTTTCCGAATAATTCCACAACCACAAGTAAAATGACATTAATAAAATATAGAACATAAGCAAAACGATAAAAAATTTGATAATCAATAAATGTAAGAATAAAAAATAAAGTCCAACCGACTGTAAGCCAAATAACTTGTTGTATAAATAAACCACCGACATATTCAGCGCTAATACCATGAGTAGCGCTATATAAATTAATTAATCCAACAAAATTTAAAGTTAAAATTATAATAATAAAATTAAAATCCAATTTACTAAAAAGTGTTCTTTCTTCGACTCGCATAGATAAATTCATTTAATAAATTCCTTTAAGTTAGTAAAAGTGAGTACTAAAAATCGCCCCCAAAAAACAGGAAAATAACGGCGCATGATTTTGTCTTGCATATAATCAGCGCAAACTGAACAGACTTAATCATTAGCAGTTATTATGAAAATTCAAACTTTAGTTTGGATTTTCATAATACGGGGTGATTCAAAAATCACCCAAAACAAACAGGAAAATAACGGCGCATGATTTTGTCTTGCATATAATCAGCGCAAGCTGATCAGACTTAATCATTAGCAGTTATTCTGAGTCTGGCTCCGTCGGTGGAGGTGGAACAGGTAAAGGCTTTATCCCCACTTTCAAATCTGAACTATTCTCGTAAAGTTCAGGGTGATTTTTTTTCATATAAGCAAAAACCACATCTCTTGCTGTCGGAGCGGCACCTGAGCTTCCATGGCAAGAATGCTCAGCAAGAACTGCTACAGTTATTTCAGGATTTTCAACTGGTGCAAATGCTACAAACCAACCATGATGTCTTAATTGAATTGGTCTAGTAGAGCACTCAGTATAAATATCGTCAGAAGAGAATGAGCGCACTTGAGTCGTTCCTGTTTTCCCGCCCATTTCAACATGTGGTACTTTATAATTTCTAGCAGTTCCTCTTGCTCCTTGAACAACTCTTCGCATAGCTTCTTTTACAGTATCAAAGGTTGATTCTTGAATTTGAATTCCATTGGGCTGCAGTTGTTTTAAGTCTCGAACTAATTGCGGTTGAAATTCTTTTAAAACTTGTCCTTGAGGATCAATGATTTTTTTAATTATAAATGGTTTTACAACTTTTCCCTCGGTACCGATAGCATTATAACCTACAGCCATTTGTAAGGGAGTTACAGTTACGAAACCTTGCCCAATGGCATTGCTGAGGTTTTCACCGGGTTGCCATTCTTCACCAATTGTTTGTTTTTTCCAAACGCTATTTGGTAAAAGTCCAGAATTTTCTCTTTTTAACTCAATACCTGTTTTTGAGCCTAAGCCAAAGAGAGAAATATAATTAAACATTCTATCCACTCCTAAAGAAATTCCTAGCTTATAGAAAAAAATATTACTAGATCTTTCAATGGCTTCAAAAAGTGTAATGTTACCATGACCCCCTTTTAAGGTGTCATGATAAAGACGAGTACCAAACTTCATTGAACCAGGGGCATTTACAATTTGTGTAGGAGTAATTACTTTGCTCTCTAGAGCTGTTATTGCGACATAAGGTTTGAAAGATGATCCTGGAGGTGCATGATCTTGAATGACTTTATTACGAAGAGGTTTAAAAGGATCATAAACTAGTTTTGACCAAATGCTTGCTGAAATCCCTTTTGCAAATTCATTGGGGTCAAAAGATGGGGTGCTTACCCAAGCAAGTATTTCACCATTACTTTTCATTGCAACTACAGCACCAATACGATCAAGTTCTTTAAAAGATTTGTAAGCGGCTTCTTGCACATCCTTATCAATTGTTAATTGAACATTATGGCCAGGTGTTGTCTCAATATCTTTTATTTGCTGTCCTAAAATTTTACTTCCTGCTGATGCGATTTCACGTCCATGGGCATCGACTTGAATAAAAGAATAACCATCACGTCCTCTGATTTCTATATCAAGAAGTTCTTCAACACCTGATTTTCCTATGATGTCACCTTGTTGAAAAGTAAAAATATCTTTATATTGCTGATTTAATGTTGGCAGTTGTTTTTTTGATACCTCTGAAACGTAACCAAACATTTGGGCCCCATTTTCTTTCAATGGGTAGTTTCTGATGGTACTTTCTCTAACCTCCACACCAGAATAGTCAATTCGTAATCTTTGAATTGCAAATACCTCATCTAAAGATAAGTTCTCTTTAATTTTCACAACTGTAAATGGACCAAATTGCTTTTTACGTTTTACAACTTTAGTAAGAACTTTATCAGGTTCCATTTTTAGAGCATCTCCCACAGCTTTAGATGTCACCTCTAAATCATCAACGTATTGCGGAAGTATTACAGCATCATAGGCTGCAAGATTTTCAACAAGAACTTTTCCGTCACGGTCAAAAATAATTCCACGTGGAGCCATTACTTTTATTTCTTTAATTCGGTTTTTTTCCGAAAATTCTCGAAGTTCAGCTCCCTTTATTATTTGCAAAAACCATAGTCGGCTTAAAAAGACTACTGCTGTAAATACCATTAAAAAATAAACGAGCTTATACCTTGGTAAGTACTCCTTGGCTGCTTCCGGATTATTAATATATTGATTGCTCATAAGTGTATTCTCCGGTTTCAAGGAGTGGAACTTGATCAGTCCACCGTTCTAGAAGTTTCATAAAATTATAAACAGGTACGCTAAATAGAGGGGTTAAAATAATTTGAAAAATGCGTTCGAAGAGATCAAGTTCGCGAACCGAAATACTTTCAAAAAAATAAGAACACAATAAATAAAGAATTTGATAGCCAACTACACTTAGAGTGCTTGCATATAGAAAATATCTTGGTCCACCCCAAAAGATTCTTTTTTTAATAAACATAGTGATACCAAATAGAATTAAAATTAAAAACCATAAAAATCCTATAGGAAGCCATCCAAAAAAATAAATTTGAATAACTAAAAAATAGTTTAATAAAATTCCCTCGGTGGGTTTTTTATAAATATTTATATAACAAATAATTAATAACCATAGCAATGGACCAGGAATAGATCCGAAGAGCTGATACCAGAGCGTTGTTTGTAAGCTTGTTGCAAAAACTGTAAATAACAGAAGGCTAAAAAAATAAACAAAGTAAAGGATTAACTTTTTCACAGTTTTTTAACCTCTTCAGCTTCTTCTGGATTTAAATCTTGATTGTTTGCATTGAGGACAACAAAAAGTTCTTCAAGCTTATTTGGATTAATTATTGGTTTGAGTTCAACTTCAAGATTTACAGTATATGGCTTTTTATTTACAAGCTCAACAGTGGCAATGGGCAAACCTTTTGGAAATAAATTATCTAATCCGCTCGTAACGATAAGATCACCTGTTACTACATCTGAAGATTTATTCACATATTTAAGTAAACAGGTATCACTGGATTTTCCTTCGACTAGGCCTCGAGTGCGGCTGCGTTGAACAATTCCATCAACCACAGAGTAGCGATCGGTGATCAGCATGACTCTTGATGTTTTGTTTGTGACTCTAAAAATATAACCAACAGCTCCTTCTACTGTCATCACAGCTAATCCATTTTTAATTCCATCTTTAGAGCCACGATTAATCAGTACTGTGGCATGATCAATACTGATATCACGCCCAATGACTTTTGCTCCGAGGAGTTCCATTTTAGATTTTTGTTTAAATTGAAAAAGCTGATTCAAACGTTCGTTTTCTAGTTTTAACTCAGTCATTGCGGTTAATTGAGTTGTAAGTTCAGCATTTTGATGTTTAAGTTGATTATTTTCTTTCTTAATATCAATGAGGTTCAGGTATAATGCTGTGACATTTCTAACTTCACTTGAAAAACTAAAATAACCAGATTGAGATATACTTGCTAGATATGCGAAAGGTTTACCATACCATTCGGTTGGACGGGGAGTTTGTTGCATATTGATAGATATCAATGGAAGTGCAATAATGGGTAAAAGTAAAATTATTTTACGCAAATCTAAATTAAAAAAATTCAAAACGAACTCCTTATGACCAATACCGATAGATCTCTAAAATCATTCTATGCAAATGGGTTGGGATCAATAACTTTTAGTGATAAAAATAAAATTTACGAAACGAGTCATTGAGCAGTAAATACAGTAATATATCCTTGAAAATTAAAAAAAAATTGAGTGGAATGTAAACTCGTTAGATTCTAATTCAAAACTGAGGAGAGTTAATTTTATGTCGATTCAAGATGAAGTGAAAAGCGGACTTGAAAAACACAATTTAAATTTTAAAAGTATTATTGCATATTTTGTGTTTGGGGCCATTGTATTGGTGTTTGTGTTATTCAACTTTCCAAATGAAAGATTAGGAGCTGGGCCAAAGGGAGTAGCTGCACAAGTGGGAAATCAAATTATATCTTTAGCTGATTTTAAAGAAGAAGCTAATAGATTAGAAAAAATGTATAGCCAATTTATGGGTGGTGCTTTTGATAATGATTCACAAAGATCTTTCATAAGAGGTCGTGCTCTTGAAAATTTAATAATGGGTGAACTATTATTTATCTCAGCTAGAAAAGAGGGAATTAATTGTTCTGACCAAGAAGTAAAAGATTATCTTGTAGAAGATATTCCCTCATTTCAAGAAAATGGCCAATTTGATCGTAGTAGGTACTTTCAATATTTAGAGGCTATGAGAATGACTCCTGAAGAATTAGAAAATAAATTACGAAAAGAAAAAACTTATCAAAGAGTCAATCGACTATTTGCTGTTGCTCCTGCATTAACTCAGGAAGAAACTTGGTTAAAAGAATTAGCTACAACTCTAATTAATGTTGGATTTTATAAAATTGAATTAGAAAATTTTAAAAAGCAATTTTTAACTACAGAAAAAGATGTTCAAGATTTCTTGGCTCAAAAAGATTCAGCTATAAAAATAGAAAATGAGTATAACTTACATAAAAATGATACTTATACTCAAAAAGAACAAGTTCAGGCTCAACATATTTTAATAAAAACAAAACCAGAGGATGCAGCAAGTGAGACTGCTGCTCTAGCAAAAATAAATGATATTAAAATAAAATCAGCTAAAAGTGATTTTGCACAATTGGCAAAAGAGTACAGTGAAGATGAAGGTTCAAAAGTAAAGGGTGGAGATCTTGGTTTTTTTGGAAGAGGACAAATGGTTCCTCCATTTGAGGAAGCTGCATTTTCTGCAAAAGTTGGGGATATTGTTGGTCCTGTTAAGTCAAATTTTGGTTATCACTTAATTAAAGTACTTGGTCGAAAAGAAGCTTCAGAGAAAAAGTTAGATGAAGTTAAAACTGATATTGCAAGAAAATTAGTTTCAGAATCTGCTGTGGATTCATTCTTTAAACAAATCGAAGAAAATCTTGCGGCTAAAAAATTTGATATAGTAACTTCAAGTTTAAAACAAAAAAATATAAATTTAGAAGAAACTGGATTTTTTAGTCTTGATGAAGAGCAAATACCCAAAGTTGGTGGTGGAGAACCAGTAAAAGAATCTATTTTCAATTTAAAAAACCAAGGTGAGTGGGCTCCACAAATTATAAGAGATGGTCAGGTTCGTTATCTAGTAATGTTAAAAGAAAAAAAACAAGGTGGTTCGACAACCAAAGCATCACCTCAAGATTTAAAACAAAAAATTGCTTCTCGTTCTCAACAATTTGTTGAACAATGGTTAGAGCAATCCAAAAAGAATTATAATATAACTAGAAACTCAAGTGTAGTTGAACAATAAAAATATATAATTTTTTATATTTCGGATTTAAAATAAATTAACTTTGAGCTCTGTACTCTAATTAGATGGGCAGAATAAAAGACCTCAACTTTTTATAAGTTGGGGTTATTTTTAATAATTATATTTCATCAATATCAATTAAGATAAATTAGCGCTAATTTCCTTTATAATTTGACGAATCCATATTTTAAGGGGTGTTTGATTAGTAAGACCATGCCATATCATGCGAAGTTCAAGGGGTTTGTTTTCAACAGGACAAGCTTCAATCGTTAAAGGAAAAAATTCCTTGAAACGATTTAATAATAACGAAGGGGCTGTCAGTACAAGATTTGAATCAGCAAGTATCCAAGCGATGGCTGTAAAACTAGAAGTTCCATATTTTATATTACGGAACTTCTTTTTAGAGAGATTATCAATAAAATCTCCCTGCAATGTAATAAGACCATGTTCAAGTTTAAAAAAATCAACCGAGTTTAATCCTTTTTTGAGCAGTGGGTGATTCGTTCTGTAGGCTGTTGCAAAGTGATCGGAAAAAAGTTTTTGCTGATAAAATCCTTCTGGTAGATTTTTATAGAAGCCAGCAATAGCTAAATCAAAAACTCCATCTTCTAATGAATCTTTAGGTAGAGAACCAAATGTAGGACGAAATGATAACTGAAGATGAGGCGCTTCTTTGCTTACTCGCTCTAATAATTTTGGTCCGACAACCACTTCGAAGTAATCTGTTGTTGCTATTACGATACGTCCTTTTTCATGGGTAGGATTAAAGTGATCCTGTTTGTCGGTCAAATGTATAGCTCTTTTAACAAACTCTTCTACTTCTGCACGAATTGATTTTGCAAACTTAGTGGGTTGCACTCCTTTAGAGATTCGAACAAATAATGGGTCCTTATAATGATTTCTTAACTTAACAAGAGAATGGCTGACTGCTGATTGAGTTAATCCAAGTTCTTGTGATGCGCTTGAAACATTTAAATGCCTAAAAAGACATTCCAAAATAACAATTAAATTTAAATCAATATTTCTTAAATGAGCCATATTCATAACCTATATGAAAGCTATGAATTTTACAATTATAAAAATTTAGAGCATAAACATTTTGTCTCAGACGAGATAATAAACAATTTAAGAAGGAAATATATATGAATAATATTATATCAAATAAGAGTTTAATTAATAATTTAAAAGCTTTAATTGTAGTTACCAGTAATGGTGAGCTTGGAAAAACAGGAAAATCTACAGGTTGGTATTTGTCAGAAGTGAGTCATGTTTACCAACCACTAAAAGCAGCAGGAATAGAAATAGATTTTGCAAGTCCGCTAGGTGGCGCAGCTCCAATGGACCATTCAAGTTATGATTTAGGTGATCAAATGAATAAACAGTTTGTAGATGATACAGATTCTTACTCAAAAATAAAAAATACAATTCCAATCAAAAATATTGATCCTTCACAATACAATATAATTTTTTTTGCAGGAGGGCACGGCACAATGTGGGATTTTTCTAATAATGAATTTATTAATCAAACAGCAACACAAATTTATGAAAGTGGAGGAATTGTTGCAGCTGTTTGTCATGGTCCTGCGGCTTTAATTAATCTTAAACTTACAACCGGCGATTATTTAGTATCAGATAAAAAATTGACTGCATTTAGTAATCTCGAAGAAGAAGCTGTTGGCCTCACTTCAATTGTTCCATTTTCTTTAGAAAATGAATTAGTTCATCGTAATGCTAAGTATGAAAAAATGGATCTTTGGCAAAGAAATGTTGTAGTAGATGGAAGACTTATTACGGGACAAAATCCAGCTTCGGCTTATGATGTAGGACTAGAAATTGTTAAAATTGCACATGGTATTGAAAATCAATGAAGATATTTAGTTATCCCGAGTGCAATAAACTTATTAAATAATTTGATAAAATATAAAGAATAAAAAAAGAAAAAAAAGGATAAAAGTATGACTTCGACAAATCAAAAGTTAAATTTTAAATTAAAAATATTAATGATAATTTTTAGCACAATTATATACTCACTCAGTTCATTTGCTATTGATAAAAATTTTTTAAATGGACAAATGGGGTATTATAAAACGCTTAAACCAGGTGTGTATTTATTAGTTCTAAACCCTCCATCAAAGTTAATTGAAAGCCTTTCACTATTTCAAAAGACTTTACAAATTAAAAGTGCTTCAATAACAGGTGTTGGGGTCACTCGAAATACAACCCTTGGTTTTTACAAATTTAATGAAGATGGTACACCAGGTGGAGGAGCTCATACTGATGATGTTGTAAAAGACCCAAGAGAAATTGTAAGTCTAAATTGCAATTTAACAACTCAATATATCGAGAAAGATAAATCACCAATTACTCCGCCACCTCATTGTCATATTGCTTTAGCAGGAGTTGCGGAACCAGCAATTCCCAATGGGAATGGTTGGAGTGTCGTTGGTGGTCATTTAATCGAAGCAGAAGTTGCAGTTACTGCAGAATTAATTATAACAACTTATCAAGTAGAAGTTACAAAAGTTCCAAGCTTAAAATTTGGAGGTAAAGTAATTGACTTGCAAAATGATGGTATACCTTTAATAAGAGGTTATTAAAAATCACCTCTTATTAAAACATGAAAATAACTGTTACTAGTCCTTATCTCAATTTAATTCAGCATGTAACACCCTCTAATTTTAACAACGAGTATTTGTACTTCTGTAAACCTGTTTATAAATGTAAATTTTGTTATGATGTACTAATTTTTACACTTTCTTTTGTATTGTATTAAAATTATTAGTTATTTATTTTGTCTATTAAAAAATTAAATCTTTAAAATAATTAAGGAAGTATTTTGGAAGAATTTTATATTAAAAACTTTTGTATTTTAAATTCATTACTAGAAAACAAAATAAACTGTTTTAGAGTAAAAAAATTAAATCCACAATAAGGAGAAAATATGAAAATAGAATTACTTAAAAATAAAACTTGGACTATTGGTTTAATATTTGGAATGAATGCATTGTTATTTGTAAATACTAATGTATTAGCGAATGGCTTAAATGGGCGATATATTCTAAGTTCTCAACAATTAGGTGAAGCAGTATTTTGTACTGTAGCTGTAAAACAAAATGAAGTTTTAACTGCCGGGTATGTTGCAAATCTTAGAAAAAGATCTTGTCACTGTAACTTTCATTACAACTCAACAAGAAATTGCTACCACGGATCCAGAATTAAAAGTAAATGTGAAAAATAAACCAAAAACTTGTCGAGGATTTAGGTCTGTAAAAGATAAACAACTACATATTTTATGTAATTTAGAGCGTTTCGAATCTTTATCTCAATCAAAGAAATATAGACAAGCAAGGAAATATAGAATAGTTCATCATGAATATGCTGGGCTTGTGGGAATTGAGAAAAATAATGGTGCTCATTCTGATTATTATTATTCAAAACAAATAACTGGGAAGCTAAAAGAAGAGAAAGTTTTGAGACTTCCAATAAAAATTGACTATAATAGTTGGCAAGAAAAATTTTATCCAACACACACTATAATTGAAAAAGTAAAAATATGTGGAATAAAATTTGAACCTGTAACTACCAATACAATAATGCCTTTAGGAACAGTCTATTATACTTTTGATTTAGAAAGTAATTCACGAAATTGTTATGATAATGCGAAAGAAGTAAGTCTTTATAGGGATAATAGGGATGGTGAGCGAGATAAAGGGTATGATATTTATGATGATGATTTTTCTGAGATCACTCTAGAGATAGCAAAAAGATCCTATGAAGGAAAAACAGTTAACTTGATTTTATCTAATTTTAATTCTTATTACAGTAGCGATGATGGTGATCAATTATTAGGATTAACTAATATTAAAGTCGTAGAATAAAATGATTTAGAAAAAAAATATTAAATATATATATATTAATATCATATAGATACAGTGTTGTCATTTATAAGTGATAAAATAAATTGAAATTATCACTTATAAATGATAAACTTATTACAGTATGGAAAAAAAAATACAATTACAAAGAATAATTCAATCATGGAGAGAGTTTGCAATATCAGAAATTAGTTTAACACTAGATAGAAATTATTCTTTGAGTTTTTCTAAAGATTTAGTAAATGCAATCATTGGAGTTAGGCGATCAGGTAAAACAACAATAGCAATTCAGCAAGTTGCGACTCACACTCAACAGTTTTTATTTATGAATTTTGAAGATCCATTTTTTTCAGAGTATTCTTCTTATATTATTCTAGATGATTTATTAGATGAATATTTTAATATTTATAATGAAAACCCAAAGTTTATAATATTTGATGAAATACATAATATTAAAAATTGGGAACGTTGGGTGCGAAAATTTATAGATCAAAAAAAAGGATTTTTAGTTATTACAGGTTCAAGTTCAAAATTACTAAATTCAGAACTTAGTACTTCATTGACAGGAAGAAATCTCACAAAGGAAGTTTGGCCATTATCATTTGCTGAGTATTTACAATTTTTAAATATCAAAAAAGAAAATTTTCGATCTGAGCTAATAAATTATCTTAAATGGGGTGGGTTTCCGCGTATAACTTTGGAGTCAAATGAAAAGTTAAAGACGGAATTACTAAGACAATACTATTCTGACACAACATTAAAAGATGTTATAAATCGAAACCAAATAAGGGATGTATCAGCGCTACTTGCTATTTTTACCTTTTATCTCTCAAATATTTCATCATTGCATTCTTATAATAGCATTAAAAATGCTTTCAATATAAGTATCAATGCTGCGATTTCTTACACTCGTGCGTTAGTTTCAGCGTTTTTAATTTTTGAAGTTAAAATGTATAGTAAAAATTTAAAAATACAATCGCGTAATCCAATTAAAATTTATACTATCGATACTGGATTTAGAAATATAAATGGTATGAGTAGCTCTGATGACCAAGGAAAGTTACTTGAAAACTTTGTTTTTCTTGAATTAAAAAAACAGAATAAGGAAATTTATTACCATAGAGAGAAATATGAATGTGATTTTGTTATTACTGAACATTATAAACCGGTTCAACTTATTCAAGTTACTACATCTCTAAACAATAAAGACACTTATGAAAGAGAAATTAACGGTTTAAGGGAAGCTATGATGAAATATAAAATAAATGAAGGTCTAATTATTACACTAAACGATTCAGGTAAAATAAACATTTCAGAAGGTATTATAAGAATTGTTCCGGCTTGGAGTTATTTTTCTTAATTTAATAAGTAGATGCGCCAAAGTTTAATAATTAATAATTAAATGTTGGGTACCCTGAATTTAAAGTTCCCGAAATAATCCAAACAGAATTAAAGTCCCAACCATTATTTTCAAATGTAGACTTAGTTTGTAATTGAGTTGTTGATTGAGAAGATATTTTTGATAAATCTGATAAATTACCAGAGCCAAGGTCAGTCAATGTATTATTTTTAGTAATATCCCAAAAAATAGAACTATAAATAGTATCAATAGCGTTGTTATTAAGTCCGATGATTGCCCCTTTTGAAATTCCTGTACAAGAATTAACTCCCGCAAAATATACTCTTTCAATGGTAACATCATTTGAAGAATCAATTGCTCCAATAATTCCACCTGTTGATTGAGCAGTCCCACTTAAATTTGCAACTGAATATGAATCTCGAATTGTATTTCTATTGTATACCATTGGACCTGAAATACTAAAATATCCTACTAACCCACCGACAGTTTGTGAAGAGCTCAATATATCGCCTGCAAAACTTGAATTTTCAATAGTAATCCCAGAAGTTCTATCAATAGAACCAACTAAACCACCCATTTCACTAGCTGTACTGCCTAGAGAACCACTTGAAACCTTTGAATTTAAAATTAAATTTTGAATTCTGACTGATGGATCTAAACTTAAATCCAAACCAATATGGCCGACCAATCCACCCACTTTTGTTGATGCGGTAATTTGAAAGGGAGAAAAAACACCTTTCACATATGAATTTGTTATTTGTCCAGAACGCATAGACCCAGCTAGTCCACCAACTTTTTGCAAACCACTTATTTTATGATTTGGATTTGTATTCACTACAGTTAGGTTATCGACTTTTGATTCAACTAAGCTACCGAATACTCCACCAATAAGTGTTCCTGTTCCTATTACTTCGCCATCATAATGAACAAAAGATCTTACGGGATCAATTATTCCTAGAATATCATTATTATAATAATTTATTTCTGAAAATGCTCCTCCAATTTGGTTATTTCCTGTTACCGAGTAGCCAGAATTTACATTTGAAAAAGAATAAACACTTGAACAAACTCCACCAATATTATTTCCGCCAATTACTGTTCCAAAAAATGAACTTGAATTTACTTCAAAACAATTTGTACTTAAGCCACCACCTGTGCTTCCTTGAACAATCACAGATCCTTTAACATGTACCTTATTAAAACTATAATTTCCTAAAGTTGTCGCATTTATTGCAGCAACAAAATTATTTCCAGTAATTGAAACATTATCAAAGGTAATGTTTTTAATTTCTGCAACAAAATATTTTTCACCTGAGATACTTACAATTGGTCTAATATAACTTAAAGGATCTAAAGTTGAATCGCCAGAAATGAATCCCACTGTACTTACTCCAGGTGAATTGAGGGATAAGTTTAAAATATTAAAATTGTTCCCATCCAATGAACCAGTAAAATCTCGCCATGGTTTAAATGCATTTGAAATTAAACTTAAATCAATGTTATTTTTTAATTTATAATGTTTTTTAAGTAATTCTTTATTTTGAGAAATACTATTTAAATCATCTGGATGATCTATAAGATAGGGATCTTCAATTGAACCACGACCTTGATTGATACCAAAGGGTCCATCTGCAATTGGATCAAAATTACTCCAAAGCAAATCCGGGTATTCGTTAATACTCTTTTGTTTCCAAAAATCATTCGGAGAATTGTAAGCTGCATCGACAATTCCATAAAATGACCAATTAGGATCATTTCCACTAAATGAGTATAGTGCTGAAGGATCTTGTAATGTACCTGTTGTTAATCCAAGAGCTAAATCCCCAGGAGTATTGCAATTCACATTGGTAAAATTTCCACATAAATTAGTTATACCACTTAACTGTTTATCCCAATATGATTTTCCTATTGTAAGTGCAATCATCCCCGTTGAGTTACCTACAATACCACCAATATATGTTCCCGCAGATAAAAATAAAGGTGCTGAATAGGAATAATAAATAGAAGTTGACATCGTTCGACCAACGAGTCCCCCAGACTCTTCTAAACCTGGATTACCTTTAATAGTACCATTAAAAATAGAGTGATAAATATAATTTGAACCGGAATACCCAAAAATGCCCCCCACCCAAGAACTTCCCTGTATCGTTGCTTTACTTATATTTCTATGTGAGTTTGTATTAAATGCTGAACCAGCTATACCGCCGACTAAATTTATACCAATTATTGTTCCTGTTGAAATATTTTCGATTAAAGCAACAGCAAATAAAGAACTAGAATTACCTATAATTCCACCCACTTTAGAATAACCGACTATTGTGCCTTTAAAATGTGTGTTATTTAAAATATTTTCAGAATTCATACCAACAATTCCACCAAAATTATTTCCAGAATTTAAATCGTAACTCATGACAGACCCGTCAAATTCTACATTATGAGTTATTAAAAAATAACTTGAACAAACTGAAGTTCTACCTATTACGCCTCCAACATCAGACTCTCCTTTTACTGATGCAGAAACTTTTGAATTTAAAAAGTAATTTTGAAAACAAGCTCCTGAGGGATTATACTCAGAAATAAAACTTCCAATTGCACCACCTACACCTGTCCCACTTGATATTATATTCACAGAGCTTCCAACAGTAATATTTAAAAATCCAGCCGATGCAAACCCAGATACTCCACCGACTTCATTTCCATTTCCATTTATATTTACATTATCAATAAAGATATCTTCAATCTGACTTCCTGAGCTTGCTTCTCCAACCAATACACCTATTTTATTACCAGAACCAAAATTTATATTTATATTTTCAAAATTAATTTTATTTATTTTTGCACTTTTAATATATGAGAATAATCCAATTTGATCTGTGGATAAAGAATCCCAAGTCCAATTTTTAATTGTATGATTATTTCCTTGAAAATACCCTCGAAAGGGATCGGTCGATGATCCTATTGGTGTAAATCCTACTTTATTATTGAAATCAATATCAGCTTCTAACTTAAAAACTTTATCTAAAAAAGTAATAGAACTTGGTTTAGATAATTCTATCAATTGATTTGCTGAACAAATTATATACGGAGATAACTCTGTTCCGGTGCCTTTTAGAGTTAGGTTTGACTCATCTAAAAAATCGAGACATGAAAATGCAGTTGAAAAAACATATTCTTCACTATCTAACTGTAAATCATTATCAAAATGAGAAGTGATAATCATATAGTAAGTCTCATCATAGTTTAAATCAATTAATGTAAAATTATTTTCAATTATTGGAATGCTAATTAATATTGGATAAATACCTGATGAAGACCCATATTTTATGGTATAGTAATTTGGCTTAGATTTATTTTGCCAATTTAAATTAGCAGAAACAGAATGAGATTCTATCACTACATTTTCTACAGGACTTGGTGAAATTAAGTCATTCGAACCACTGGTGTCAGAACTGACAGTAGACTTTTTATCAAGGTCTTCAAATTTAATATAAAAAAAACAACCAATATTTAAATAAATTAAAGCAAAGAGACAAGACAAACGAACTAATGTTTTTACTTTAGTAATTTTATATGCTTTTATAATTCTCATTATTGAAAATTTAAACATATTTATTCATCGGATAAAAATATTAAAAAGTTAATATAATATTTGATATTTCAGTGATTCCTTATGAAACGTTTGATCCGATTCAAAATGAAACTGAAAATATTTAGGCAAAACAAATCCTTAGGAGTCGCTACCGGTGATGTATCAAACTCCTCCTTCAAAATATTTTTCTTGACCTGACTTTCCCTTTCA